>CEOR01014118.1_pt1 | contig 14404 bp, 34 predicted proteins | sample 530661 | NCBI WGS metagenome assembly CEOR01 (sample SAMEA2620836, study PRJEB7988) | marine metagenome | biome: marine biome (ENVO:00000447); feature: deep chlorophyll maximum layer (ENVO:xxxxxxxx); material: "saline water (ENVO:00002010), including plankton (ENVO:xxxxxxxx)" | depth 65 m
GTTAATCATCATTTCTTGCTAGTTTTTTTCTTTTTAGGTTTAGGAGCTTCTTTAGGTGTCTCCATAACCTCTATATCATATCTTCCATCTGCTTGTAAATTCTCTAAGTATTTTTTGCCAACCATAAATTCTTTATCAACTGCATAACCTGATGGAAACTTATTTCCCTTAAACATTACTTTAATGTCTTTCATAAACTCTCCTATAATAAATAGGGGGAGAAAAACTCCCCCTATCATATTGTTAACTATCTACTTACTACCAAGCAGTAGTACCCTCTTCTACGATACCCCAACATTTAGTTTGAGAAGAATCTTGAAGTAATTTAACTCCATAGATAGCATCTCCAACTAATTTGTGAGCAATATAATCAATATCGTATTCAGAGTTCATAGTAGGCTGTTTGCTAAAAGCATATCCTAAAGCATCTTTATGAACAACAAATCCACCAAGAACATTATTATCATTTAAGGCACCATCATCAGAATCAACAGCACCATTTGCATTTGTAGATGTGATGTTATTAGAAAGAACAACATTCATACCCATAACACTACCAACAAAACCATTTGGCATATCTGCAGCGCCTGTTTTAGAAACATGAATAAAGTCATCTATTCTAAATAAAGATGAATACAAAGTAGGATTAAGTACTAATGTACACTCATTAAGTGGACAATTATTTTCCATAACCACTTTGCTAATATGTGCTAAAGTTGCAGCATCAATAGTTTTTGCTACTGTGTTGCCTGCAATATTAATACACTCTTCTGTTAAAGCTAATGCAGCCTCTACATCTGTATCAAAACCTAAAGCTAATTGATAGCCAATAGAATCTGAATACATGCTTAATAAGTCTGCACTTGCTTGTACAACACCCATATCATCTAACATTGCTGAAGCATATTTATGAGTTTGAACTGTAATTTGCAAAGAATCTTCAGTTGCATTTGTATAATTTACAGGAACATGCGCTGATTTAGCTGCTGCTGCTGCTACATCTGCTACAGATGGGACATTAATTATATCCCCTCCACCTGCAATTAAAGCTGAAAAGTCATTACCTAAATTTCCAAGCACTAAGTTTTTTTTGAAAGCTGCTCTTACAGCATCCGACCAAATTTCAGGAATAAATACTGCTAATTCTGTATCTGAAGCTTGAGAAGCTGCTGGATTCGCCAACCCTGTTGAAGTTGCCATTTTATACCTCTATAATTATTTCCTCTATCAACTGCTTTCGCCTTCAAGTAGGAATTGTTTTTTAATTTCTTTTATTCTTATAAGAATCTAAAACAGCCCCCCAATTATCTTTCATGGTATCTTTGTCCATGGTTTCAAATTTATTACCCTTTGGTAAATCTGCAACACTTCGAGATTGTCCAGGAGTATGTTGTGGGTTGACAGGTTTAGAAACCTCTAATTTTTGAACTATATATTCTAAAGTTTTTAGACTCTCTGTCTGTAAACTTTCTCTATCTTCCTCTGGCAGCTTTGAAAGTAAAGATTCTCTGCGAGTAGTTTCATGAGTTTCCCATTTTTCTTTATAAGGCATAACTTCATCTAATTGCTTTTGAAGGTTCTCAGATAATTCTTGAAACTTCTCTTGCTCTTTAAGTTGCTTAACCTTTTGGGTTTCTCTTTCCTTTGCAGTATCTTGAATAGTCACTTCTGCATCCTGCGCCCTTTTACGAAGTTTTTTTGCATTCTGCACTTCTTCAAGGTAGAGGCTTTTATAATCTACATTAGCATCTTCTGATACTGATGGTTGACTCTCCTGAGTCTCATTTACTGCTTTCTCTTGTCCTTCTGACATATTATCTCCTTTTTACGATTTTTGTTATGAAATTCTAGTAGCAAATATAAGAAGTATTTTAACTTAATCCAATTAAATTTAATTTTTCTCCTGCTATATCTTCCATTTCTAAAAATATTTTAGTAGGGATTGGGAGTACTATAGATGAATCAGAGCTAATAGCTTCTACTACTAATTCTTCTAGCATTTTTTCTAATAATAGCTCTATTTTTTTTAATCTTTTATCATTATCCATAATGTACTCCTTATTTTTTCTGCTTGTCTCTGTTTTCTAAATTTTTTAATCTTTTCATAGCATCTAACCTAGCTTGTTTAAATATAACGCTGCTAGTTGATAAAGTTGAAGGCATTTTTAATTTTGGGAAATCATGATGGTTAACTAAAGTTTTATGTAAATAAAAATCTAAAGGAACATTTTGTAAATCAGGTCCAAAGATAATTTTAAATTTTCCTCCTGAAATTTTAATTATTGGCTTTCCTATAGAATTAGCTAACTTCCCTGAAATTACACCATTAGGAGGAGCCTCTCCTGCTAAAGTAGCAGTTTTTCTACCTTGTATATTTCCATAAGGAAGGTTTTTAGCTCTATGGTAACTTCCTTGCCCAACATAAGATGCAACTACATCGTGACTTGAAGGGCTATTGTCATTAGCACCTATTCGGCTTCTTTTAGGAGCAGTTGAAAGATACTGTTTTTTAAGCGAAGCCCCTAACCTTTTTAAATATTTACTAAATGCTGTTCTTACAGCTCTTAAAACATCAGGTCTATTAGCATTTTTATCTAGCCATTTTTTACTAGGACCAATAGCAGTTTGCTTAGTCACTTTAGGATTAAAATCATATTTAATGGTCAATTTAGCCATTATTAGAATTTTCGTCTATGATTTTTTTAGCCTCCTCTAAAGTGATATCCCCTTTTCTCCTCTGAAGTAGCTCTGCATTTGTTACAAAACCTTTTTCAACCTCATATTGCTCTTTTGCAATAGTTTCTTGAGTTGTAGTAGGATACTCAATCTCTCCAAACTCCACTTCAAAATTATTGTTTAACTTAACATTATTAACTTCTGCTATAGTTTTTTCAACTTTAAATATAGCATGTTCAAGCTCTCTATATCTTTCCATATCATCTTGATAGTCAGTCATATGCTCAAAATCTTTTATAACTAAGGCTATCCCTGAAGAAGGTCGGTCTTGATTGCTGTCAAAGTTAATGCTCATATGCCTAGACTGTGCCAACATTTCTAATTGGAATTTAATAGTGTCAACAACACCTCTTAAATCCCCTTGTGGAGAAGCGATGCCGAATGTACCTCCTTCAGGGACATTAATTATATAGTCAGGACCAACTCTTTTAATTGGCTCATCTGAATAAACTCCTGTTGCATAAGGCTGACCAACCATTTGATAATGCAATCCTAATTGTAAGTTTGTCATTGTAATATTGATATGTTTATTAACATTAACAATATCAGTAGCACCTTCATTAATAAAGTCATCTATTTGCTCCATATCTCTTGGAAAAACAAAAGGAAGCATGCCATATGGATTAGGTTCTTCAAAATAAATTCTCCCCTGCTCATCATATTTGCAATGAACTGTGTCATCCCAATACTCCCATTTCATATCTCCAACATAGCTAACATCTGATGTAGGCGAAAGTATTGGATACATAATTGCTAATGGTTTATTTGGGCTATACTCATCAAAGTAAACATCAAAATAATAAACAGGTTCATATTCGAAAAATGGATTTTCTTCTAAATCATTCCATACAATTCTTAAGGCAGGAGTACCAAGAAGATTAGTCATGCGTTCAACATGTTTCATTCTAACATTTTTGTTAGGAGTCAATGAGCTATATAAGAGATTCTCCTGCCCTGAGAATTTTCTAATTGCTTGTGGAACATAAACTCTAGACATTTTGTCTATAAATTTTCTAGTTATATTCATTTTGTAAATAGGTATATCTGAATAAATATCAGGAGAGAAAAAACTTTCTATATACCTTTCTGTGTTAGTTCCTGTATAAAAATTAAGTAATTCTTCAACTTCTCTTCTTCTAGCTCTTGAGTTTTGAAGTTTTAATGTTTGTATTGATTCTTTTATCGCACTCTTATAATCTATCGCCATTTACTGTTTTTCCTCTCAAATAATAATGACTGCTGCCTAATTGGAAACCTGTTTATAAAAAAATAACGCAAAGCATCCATGCTATGGTCATGATGCCCATCTTTTATAGGCAGCTTCCTTAAATCTGTTCCTTCTTTGTGTTCAGGGTATCTATAGTTTTCCAAATCTTCACAAAGTCCTATACATTTACTTGAAACATGTAAAAACCTTTGATTTTCTGCATTTTGGATAAAACTTCTAACATGACTGATACCTGCTTCGATGTCTCTGCTTACTCTGTCCCTTACTGACCGAACCCCTATTCCATGCCTCCTAAAAATCTCAATATCCCCTAATCCTGACTGAGATTGCTTATTTATGCCTGCAGGGTCTCCAAAATAATTTACAACATGATATGGTTTTTTTCTAATCATTTTTGCAAGTTCATCAGTTTTTACATTTCTCTCGTGTACAATCTCGTCAATTACATTAATATGTTGCATACCTTCTTCCAAATAAGTTTGCATCCATAAAACAGCAGGTTGCCTATATCCAAAATCGATAGTGCAATAAGTGGGAGCATTAGGGTTATACCCAATGTTGCCCACATCAAGCTCCCTATCAAAAGGATACACCCTAGCAGCAAAGGAAGTAAACTTTGAGCCATACTCTTGGTCAAAGATTTCTTGTGACATATTTCTCTTTGCTTCAAGTAGGTCTGCATCGTCAGGTCCTGAGTATGCATATTGGTTTTCCCATGATGGCGAGTTGAACGAGTACCATTCTTCATCATCTTTTCCCCTTAAAAATAATTCATATACCCAATTATAACCTTCAGGGGTAGTGATAAATATTGCTTTTCCTTTCCTGTCAGATAATGTTGGTCTTAAATACATCTCCCAAGTTTTCTTTTTTTGCTTGGCTGCTTCGTCTAAAACTAATAAATCCAAACCCTCACCAACTAATGATGGTGGGTTATCTGCAGATTTAGCTTCAAAAACAGAACCCCACTCAAATTCTATGTACATATCTCTGTAAGATGCTCGCCTTGTAGGCATTTGTTTTTCATTAATCATTACATTCCACACTTCTCTAAACACTTTTTCAGCAGTTTGGTAAGTAGGTGCAACGACCCAAGCTCTTTTCTTTGGTTGTGTAATGACAAGTTCTATTTCTTTAGCTGCTCCAAAAGACTTTCCCCATCTTCTACCACAAACAGCGACAATAAATCTAGGGTCTCCTGGTGGGAAGTGTAGTCTTTCTTGTCCTTTGTGAGGCTTATAGTCAGTAAACTTAAACCACTTTTCTTTAAACTTGATAATTTCTTTTTTCATTTTTCCCTATATATATATATATTATATATATATTATATATATTAAACATTCCTTTACTTAGGAATGTTTATATGTAAAATATTAAATAATATCCCTGGTATGCCCAAATTTTTCAACTTCTAGCCTTTCAAGCTTTTCTAACCACTCTTTTCTAGCACCTTTAGACTGTCTACCTGAGCCAAGTAACTCTAAACCAACTTCTTTAGCTCTTTTTCTAAGTCTGTAAGCATTGTTTAACTGTTTTTTTACTTTTTCTTTTTTAATATGCTTAATTGTACTCTCTTTTAATGTTTTTTTCTCATTTTTTTCCCTCAGACGAGGACTGCTATTAGCAATATCTCTTTCAGGTAACTCGATATCTTCCATGTCCATAACTTTATTTACTAAATCCATTTTAGATTTTTCTTGGTCACTAATATCTACAAATTCTGCCTCATCTCCATCCATCCTCATAAATTTTTCAAAAGGACTTTCTACTTGAACTTTGATTTTTGTTTCTAATTTGCCAAAATGCTCTAAAATTAATCTACCTGCTTGCACATTTCCCATCTTTGCTTCTTCAATCATAGCTTTAATAACTGCAGGCAATTCGATACCTGAAACTTCCATATATCTCTTGTAAATTTCATCTATAAAGTCAGGGTCTGTAAGCCAAACTTTTATAGTGCTTTTGCTAATTCCAATCTTTGAAGCTATTAATTCTTGAGTCATTGAAGGGTTGCTAGCTAGTAACTCTATTGCTAATAATTTGTTAGGTTCATATTTCTTTATATTCATAACATAAATTTATGTTTTTTTAATGTTTTTATACAAGCACTTTTTTGTAAATTTGGATTAATGTTTTTTCAAACTAATTCTATGTCAGAGAGTATGTTTAACGAACTGCTTGTCTACCCCCTAGAGAATAGGTAAGTTAGAGGTGTATAAGAAGGTTCATTTTTAGAGCCTGAAAAATAGTAGATAAAAACACATAGAAAGGAAGTAGTAGAAATATGAATAAGGAAATCAGAAACACAGTAGACAGTACAGTATCTAAGATATTGGCTGTAAATGGTTTAAAAGAAAAAAAAGGTCTAAAGATTGCTAAGATTAATGAAACAAGCAATGAGTGGTTAGACTTAGAATTGAAGCTAACTTTAATAGATGATAGCTTAGTAAATGAGGGGCTTGAATATTTTAGAACCGAATTGCAGTCTCTAAGCTTGTTAAAGAATAGCCAAAGCACTCATGATAAAAAAGAACAGTTCAAAGCTAGATTCTTAAAGCTAGGCTTAGAAGCTAGCAAAGATGGTTTAGTCTTCGTTGCTAATGGTACAATCTACAGTTATGACCCGATTAAGCAAAAATGGTGTAAAGTCTCTCTAAACTTTGGTAGTGACTTAACAACTAAAGACAGGGCTAATTTAGAAGTTCTAAACGATGAACAGATGCAAACTCTAATGTATATGACTAAAGACACTAGAGACAAAAAAGCTCTAAAAAAAGCTAAGTAAATATAGCTAATTAGTTAAAGTGCAATAGGTTGGGCGTTTCGCCTAGCCTATCTGCACATCTAAGAATTTTTGATATAGATTTTTAATAGAAAAATTCTAGCCACGATCTGATGTCTATTAGGAAGCTAGTAGATTATAGTTTCTAGGCTAGAGATGGTTATACTTTGGTAAGAGAAAGAATTTTATATTTTATAACTTATATAAAGGAAGTAATACTTATGGAACTTATATTAACAATACTCTATGATTACTATGTAATAATAATGCTAATAGCAAATTTATTTCTATTTAGCGATATCTATGGGAGAATACTATAATGGATAAATGTAATAAATGTGAGAAAGGCTATAAGACTATAATAGATGGAGATAGTCTAAAATGTGAATGCGAGTCTAAAGCTATGCTAGATAATATATTAGAGAGCAATAAATTCTTTAATGAGTTTATAGATGACTTAGTAGGTATAAATAAAAAAGATAAGGATTAAGTAGATATGACTTATAGAGAGAGAAAGTTATATAATATTAAGAGAGAGCTATATGATATCTGGCTTATAGTATCTAGAATACCAATTCTAGTATTATTTGCTAGTAGTATAATTAGTGGTATGGCTTTTATACTTTGGGTAATAGCACATCTAGTAAATTGTATACTAGGAGCATAATATGAGTATCTATAAAAAGCTATCTGAAGCAGATAAAATTAGGCTAATAGAGAAACTAACAGAGCAGAACAATTATTATAGAAAAGAAGTTTCTAGATTAGATTATGATAACAAGTGGTATAAACAGCAATTATATAATAGAAAGTAATTAATAGGAGTATAAATCTGATGACAACAGAATCAACTACAACTTTACTATATGTTAGAACAAGATAAAATGTCTTGCCCATATAATACTAGAAAAGAATTAATAGGTTGGCTTGTTAAGTATAAAGGTTATACTAGATACCAAGCAAGTAAATACACTACAAAGCAGTTATATTTTTTCTATTACAATCCAGAGAAAATATTTACTAGAAAGGATAAGTAGATAAATGCCAAGAGATGGAAAACATTATCGTATGACAAAGGGAGCTTTAACTAGAGATGAATTTATAGAGCAATATGCTAGATATTTAACACTATTTTATATTAATAGCTGGGTAGATGCTAGTAAAAATTGGCACTATGATTTTCTCTATAATGAATACCTAGAAGCATATAAGTATGATGAAGATGAGTATAATAAATGGCTAAAAAGAAAGGGCTAGAAAATGCAAAAGAGATATAAGAAATTAGATAAAATGTATGATAGCCTTTGGAAATTAGTAGATAAAGATAATCTAGATATATATGAATTTAGAAATCAAGTTATAAATAAACTAAATGATGTTTATATATACGACTTAAGAGAAAAAGGAGAGTAGAATGAATAAACCTATAGATATAAATGCAGATTGTAAGTTCCTAAAAGACTTAGAAGATAATTCTACTAGTGTCAATCTAGGAATGTATAATCTAATATGTAGTAAGAGAGATTTACGATTATATTGCAAAGGTATAAAACCACATAGTAGATGGAAAATTTCTGCTGTGAAACAATACTTTGGAATGAATGGTAATAAACACGACTTATCTAGTAAGCTAGACCTACTATATAATGTTCTAACATCAAATAGAAGGAGGAGCTAGATATGAAACCACTAGAACAAAAAAGCACTCTTAAATATATCTCTATTAGAATACCTAATACTGATAGAATGCTAAAAATAACTTATATTGGAATATTAACTAATAATGATATAGAGATAATAAGGAGTAGATATGGAATCCTATAAATGGAGTAAAATGACAGGTAAACTAGAAGGTATACCTGCACTTAATACTGACACTACTTCTAATAAGTTCTGTCAGGCAATGTCTAAGAAGAAAGGTACTATCTGTAATGTCTGTTATAGTTGGAATATGCTAAAGACATTTAGAAAGAATGCAGTACCTAGATTCAAATCTAATAGTGACTATCTATCATATAAAGTACATGATTATGAGTATCTACCAAAAGTTCCTAGTGTTATTGCTAGGTTTAATGGTCATGGAGAACTCATTAATAGAAACCACTTAGAGAATTTATTTCGTATCTGCGAAAACCAACCTGAAACTACCTTTAGCCTATGGACTAAAAAGTATTGGCTAGTGCATAAGCTACTAGATGAAGGTAGAAAGAAACCACCTAATATAATATTGATATATTCAAATCCCTACCCTGATTTAGAGTCAGAACTTCCTAGAGAATTTGATAAAGTTTTTAATAATGTAACTAATCCTAATGACACTTCTATTAATTGTGATAGAAAATGCATAGAGTGTTTAATGTGCTATACATTAGGAGATAAGACAATCCAAATAGTAGAAGGAGTAAAGTAGATGAATATAAGAGAAGAGATGTTTAATGCTAAAAAGCATAAGGCAACAACAAAGCCTAGATATGCTAGTAGGTTTGAGGAAGAGTATAAGCCAGAAGAGAGACATCTTTATAGATACATTAAAGGAGTATATCATCACTCTTTTAATGGTGGTAAAGATTGGCTAGAATGTAGTTGTGCAAATGGTAGTGCTAGAGAATGTTTAGTAGAAATAGAATTTAATAAACTATAATATAAAGGATAAAGTAGATGAGTCAAGAAGAGATAGCAGGTTATATAGTTCTAGTAGTTCTAGTAACCTGGCTCTATAAATTATTACTAGAAAGGAGTGATGATGCATAAACCAAAACCTAGTGTGGAAGAACTAGAGGGAAGCTTATACTATGCTACAATGTGTAGTATTCAACATAGAGGTTATCCTTGTAATAGTTGCTTTCATACTATAATAGAAGCAGATTATGGACACCTATTAAAAGAAGATACTCACGAGTATTGGAGAGCAGTGCTATCTTTTAGAGGTGACTATGACGACTTACCTAAAAGGCTAGACCTAATAGAAGAACTCTATAATGTAATAGAGGGAGAATACTATAGAAAAGAATATCTAGGTATGGAGGAATTTGAAGATGAGTGAAGCAATGTATGATTTACTATATATAATAGATAGCCTAGTTAAAATAGTTATGATGATAGTAGTTATTATTACTTGCTATTGTTATAATAGAAGGGAGATGCGAAATGCCAAGAGATAGATGTGTCTACTGCAAAAGGTTCTTTAATAATACTAGAGAAGAAGTAGTAGATGATTGGGATAGGTTATGTGAATGGTGTTTATATGATTTCGAGGAAATAGACTATGTATTTCCTAATAGACAAAGTAGAAAGGAGAAGTAAATGATAGTAGAAGTAAGACAAGAGCATATAGATGAGGGTAAACAAGGTGACCCTTGCTATTGTGCAGTATCTCTAGCAGTAAAGGAAGCACTAATGCACAAGTATAAATTTAGTGATAGTAATAGTCTAACACATGATGATGGGAAGCTAGAAGTATTGCTAGATGAGAGTTGGGTAGAAACTGCAATTCAAGGTGCAGGAGCAGAGATTTCTATCTACACTAAAGTATTTAATACTGCTACAAAAAAGATTGATGTAGTAGAGGACTTTATAGTTATAGAAGATGAAAGAAGTGTTGGAGTTATGATGAACGATATTGTTCTAGAAGGTTGGATAGAGAACTTTGATACCTTTAATGATTCAGAGCCTATAAGTTTTAAAGTAGAAGATATACATAGAATGAATAACTAATAAACAAAGAAAGGAGTAGTTTATGACTACGAATGAAATAAAGAAAGGAATGAAGATAATAAGTGTACAACTAGGTGTGCCTTGTAGTGGTATAATGCTAGATAGTAAGAAAGGTAATACTAGGCTAGTAGATGTTAAAGGTTCTGAAGTAGGTTTCTTTGACGAGATGGGTAGTGTCTATGCACACGATATAGTAAAAGTAAAAGTAGATGATGTGTGGGTAGATGTAGAGCATACAGAGAAGCAACTTAAACTAAAAGATAACCTATCTAGCATAGGCTGGTAGAAAGGTGTCTATATGTGTATAATTGTTGTTTTCTTACTGATTATTGCTCTAGTAATAATGCAGATAGAACTATAACATAGTTGAAACCTCTCTATTTATTATAGTAGAGAGGTATAGGTAAGATGGGAACTTGCCTACTGATGATACTACCCACTTAAAATAGAAAGGAGTTATATATGCCTAATTGGTGTGATAACAGATTATCTGTCTCTACTTGGAATAAAGTAGAAGATAAAGATGAAGCTAGAAAACAAATAGAAGAGTTTAGGGATAAGGCTAAATTAATAGAAGAAGATGGCACAGAAGCTACTTCTCTATCTTTGAATAAATTATATCCTATGCCTAAAGAGCTAGAGAATACTAAAGGACATACCTATGGAGATAATTGGTATAGTTGGAGATGTGATAATTGGGGGACTAAGTGGGATATAGATGGTTGCCTAGAGCATGATGAAGAAAATTATCTAGAGTATAGTTTCCAGAGTGCTTGGAGTCCACCTGTTCTCTTCCTAGAAAAAGTATCTAAAGACTTTCCTCTATTAAGATTCGTACTGAAATACGAAGAAGGTTGGGAGTTTCTAGGTAGAGCAATAGCTGTTAATGGACAAGTAGACGATGCTTGTCTAGAGTGTTAATTAATAAACAAAGAAAGGAGTCAGTTGTGACTAATAGAGAAAAAGAACATACTAACTATGAGATATATAGATTGATTATGTCTATAGATAGTCAAGAAGAGTTATCTAGTGTTATGGAAACCTTAAAGATAAGGAAGAAAGATTTAGCTAGAGAGCTAGTATCTAAATTATCCATTGGAGATATTGTGCTAATAGATAATAGAGGTAGAATAGAAAGAGGTACTATTCATAAAGTGAATAGAACTAGAGCAGTAGTAGACATAGAAGAGAAGGGATATTATGATGTTCCTTTTACTATGATTAGAAAGGAGCAGTAATATGAAAGATATAACTAGGTATGAATGGGAATGTTATAGAGAAGTGCAGAAAAGTGGCTTGTATAATATGCTTACCCCTGATGCTATTAGAGCTTCAGGACTAGACAGAGATACCTACTTTGACATAGTAAAGAACTATAATACCTACTACGAGAAGTTTGAAGGAGATAGTGATGAGTAAATGGGATGATTTGTTTACAACTGCTAAAGTAGATATTAGCCCTCTAAAAACTCCAAAGGTAACTTACAAAGAGTGTATAGAAGCTATAGATTACTTTTTTACAGAAGGATTTATAGATGAGTTGACATCTGATAAAAAGTATTATGCAAAAATACTGATTAATAAAGTTGCTAGAGGTTACAATCTAAATTTAGATTGGGGAGATAGTGATGACTAAAGTAGTATGCAAGACACTTATGTGTAATGATGGAGTTGTAGGAATAAATGGCTATCAATACCTATTAGATGATGAAGGCTATGCAAAGAGGTTTGATAGTAAAGATAGTGCAGTAAAGTTTCTTCTAGACAATGGTGAGGATATAGATTGGATAGAAGAATGGGTAGAGTTTGAAACAATAGAAAAAAGAAAGGAGACATAATATGTCTAACATTAAATCACTAGGTGAGGAGTTACTTCACCTAACAAGCAAAAGTCATAAACTAGATGAAGCAATTCATCTATTAAAATCTACAGAGAATACTCTAGCAGATGATATAAAAGCATTAATAGAAGGTGCAAAGCTAGAGTGTGTAGTAGATGTTAAAAAGATAATGAACTATGTACAAGAGATAGACAGCTATAGATATAATGCAGAAGAGGAACTATCTAGTTGCCATAGCTATATCGATGATGCTCAAAGTTCTATAGGCTATATGGAAGATGAAATAAATAGCTTAAGAAGGTATCTAGAAGAGTTAAAGTGGGAGAAGGAGGAAGATAAAGAATAATACTAGTTCCTTTCTAGTAAACCAGGATAGGGAGAGGTTTTCTACTGCCTCTCTCTATCTTTTTTTTCTATTTGTCATTTATTTTTTTAATTATGCTGAAAACATGGTGTCTCAATGGTTATATTTTTCATCTCACACATTGGTTATATTTTTTTATTCATATTTTTAAAAAAATGTTTTGGTATTGTCATTATTTATTTTTAAATTAAAATGTTCAACAATAAGGGGTTTTTAATGAGTTCAAAATCATTTGATATTGAAAGTATTTACAACGATTATATAAAGTCTCAATCAGAGATTAATAGAAGAGAAATGCTAGAAAAGTACCCAAAAGAGGGTATCAGCTACAGAGCTAGTTCTAGTGGTATGTGTTCTAGGAAATTATACTATGAGAGTGTAATGAAACTAGAGCCTACAGAGCAAATAGAAGATAAGGTAAGACGAGTGTTTAGGTTAGGAGATTTAGTTCATACTGACATTCAACAAGCACTTGTAGAAGCAGTTAAGAGAAAAGAACCAAAAGAGAATATATAATATATACTATATATATATATATATATAATATATATAACAAAAACCCTTTAAAGGTTTTTGTTAATATTTATAATAAATAGAAAAGGAGAATAAAATGAATAAATCAGATAAGTTTTTTGAAGTTAAGTACGAAACAAACCAAGAGGGTTGGAGAACTAGATGGGCAGTAAAAGCTAGGACTAAAGACCAAGCTATAGGTTATGTTTGTAGAATGGTTACACAGAAAACTATGACTAAAGGTGTATGGTTTAGACCTATAGAATGTAATGATGTTACTGAGGAAGTTAGAGATGGTAGCTATAAGCAGGAAGAAGTATCAGAGGTAGCATAATGAAGATAACACATTGGACTATAAAATATACAACAGAAGATGGTAGCGAGCATTATGTGTCTGAAGTACCTGATTGGGTTGCAGATGATGTTGATGAGTTCCTAACTAGCTTAGAACAAGAGTGCCTGAGTTAGATAAGGAATTAGGCAAGGTTGCAGATAAGTGTCAAGTATGTTTATCTGTTTCCTATAGACCTAGAATTATGTATCTAATAAAGCCACATACAGCAGTAGCAAGTCTAGTAGAAGATTATAGAAAGAAGATTTGTACCAAGTGTTATAATGGTATGTTTGGAAAGAAAAAATAAATAGAGAGTCAATAACTGGTCCTGTAAGTCCTAGAGGAATTAAGGGCGAAAGCCAAAGGCTACTTCGGTAGGTGAATCTAGGCAAAGGAATATGTGAGGCTCTCTATTTTAAAGGGAATTATGATAAAGAATGTTTATGTAGAAGAGCCTATCTTTCTAGAAGATTTAAAAGTTAGAGGGTTTGCAGATTTAATAATAGAATTAGATGATGGTAGGGTTTATCTCTATGATATCAAGACTATAAATGCTTGGTCTTATAGAATGAAGTTTGGTAGGAATAAAGAGAAAGAGCCTAGCATACATCAAGAATTGCAAGTAGCAATATATGGAGTTGGGGTCAAGAGGAGGTTTGGTAGATTAGATGGAATGTCTCTACTATACTACAATAAGGACACTTCAGTACTTAAGGAGGTAGACATAGATATGTCAAGGTTACTTACTGCTGAATCTTATTGGAAAGAAATCGTAAAAGAGCATTCTTTAGGTTTACCAAATCTCAGACCCAATGTATCTCCTGTTATGGAATGGGAGTGCAGATATTGTATGTATAAAACACAATGTGATAATGATAATAGAAAGGAGTTC
>CEOR01050245.1_pt1 | contig 14345 bp, 10 predicted proteins | sample 530661 | NCBI WGS metagenome assembly CEOR01 (sample SAMEA2620836, study PRJEB7988) | marine metagenome | biome: marine biome (ENVO:00000447); feature: deep chlorophyll maximum layer (ENVO:xxxxxxxx); material: "saline water (ENVO:00002010), including plankton (ENVO:xxxxxxxx)" | depth 65 m
ATCATTTAAAGCAAATGAAGCATTAGAAGCTGGAAGTAGAAGTCCTCACTTAAAAGGTAAGGATATGAAGTTAACTTGGAATAATATATACAAAAAGGAGAATAAATAATGGCGATATATAGACCACCAATGACAGAGTCAACAGGCGGAAACAAATTTACAGGTATCTGTAATTTTGGAATAGTAGGTTACGAAGATAAATCAGATATGTTTGATTGGGCTGATTTATACTTAGAAATAGAAGTCAAACAAGAACATAGTGACTACACTAGAAAACTGCAAATAAAAGGTTCTTTTGAAAAAGATTCAGCAGGTAATATAACTGGTGGTAGTGTTCTTAAAAGACTTTATAATTTCTTTGATGCTATTAGTTGCACAGCTGGCTTGAATATTAAAGGCGAATGGGAAACTGAAGAAGGTCATAAAATAGAAAATATAGCTAATTATCTTAATGAAAGAGGTACAGATGGAACAGCTCAAGAAATGCCTGTTTATAGATATTTGGCTTATTTCTATAAAGAACAACCTAAGAAACCAGGAGCTAAATCATATGTAAATGTTTGGCCTAAGGTATACTTAGCATCAGAAGAAAATTCTGGAAAACTACAGAAAGATATAGATTGGTTAAAAGGTAAAGGTTATCTTAAGGAATTAAGTGACGAAATTACACAAGCTCCAATAATGAATGGGGACGGTTTATCTAATCTATGAACTACGTTGAAATAGCTAAAGGAACTCCTTTTAATAGAGGAATCATCATACCTATTGATAGGTTAGGAAATCATATAGGGGAGGAGCCTGTTTATAGAAGTGTTTATCTATACGATGAATCAGCTTTTGAATATGTAAAAGAAAATGGCAGTTTAAAGAATTTCTTTGGTGTCAGATACATAGACAAAATACCTGTAGATATAGACAAGCAAGACAGGAGTGATGAAAGAACTTTAGATATTTTAAGAGGTATTATCCTAGAACTAGAGGATGCAGATATTGGTTGTGGGAGCTTCCAATCTTATTTCTCTGGTTCTGGATACCACCTCATTTTATCAGGAGAATTGTTCAATTTTCAGCCAGGAAATGATTTGCCTTTTATTGTTAAACAAACAATGAAAAAGTTAATGCCAGATATTGATTCCAGTATTTATATGAGAACTGGTATCTACAGACTTCAGCATACTATAAATCAAAAAACTGACTTATATAAAATTCCATTAACTCGAAATGAAGTTATGAATAAGAACCCTGATGAAATCTTTGAACTCGCCAAAACTCCAAGAATCGATTTTCCTTATATAAAGTTAGGAGGAAATGGCGAGTTTGAAGATAGAATAATCAAAGAAGTTCCTGATGTTCAAGTGTTTAACAAAATATCAGAACCGAATAAGATAATACCTTGTGTTCAGTCTATGCTTAATCAAGGAGCAAGAGAAGGCAGTAGACACATTACAGCTATGAGAATTATTAGCCATTTTAAAAGACACGGAATACCAAGCCATTATGCAAAAGTATGTATGTTGCATTGGAATAACAAAAGTATGCCAGAGCAACAAGTAATGGAAATGGTAGAAAACGTGTATAATAGAAATTATAAATATGGTTGTCAAGATACTGTAATGTTACAGCATTGTAAAACGCAATGTATTCACTTTCAAAGAAAAGACTATTTAGTAGATATAAAATCAGCATCAACAATGCAAGAAGAACTATCTGAACGTTTGACTACTGACTTTAGTGGTAAAACTATCGATTTAAGTAAAGCATTAGGATTAGATGTTGAGTCAACTATATATCCAGGAGAACTAGTAACTATATTCGGGCCTACTGGTTCAAATAAAACTACATTTGCTCAAAATTTAGCATTAGGTGTAGACTTTGTCAATAACAAGATTGTAAAAGAATGGCAAATACCCACCTTATTTCTAAGTCTAGAGCTATCTTCTTGGTATATGCATAGAAGACATCTGCAAATAGTATCAGCTAAAACAAAAGAACAAGTAAACGATAATTACCAAGTATTATACGACACGCATAAAGACGAGTTAGAGCACATTATGGTGCAAACTATATCTCCTACTTTAGATAAGATATATGAAAAAGTTAGAGAATTACAGCCACAATTAGTTATTGTAGATTATATTGATTTAGTAGATACTCCAGTTAGTTATAGAGGAGAATACGAAAAAATCAAATATATATCTCACGGATTATCTAATATGGCTGTAAACAACGACTTAATAGTAATTCAAATATCTCAAGTAAGCAGAGAATATAGCAGAAATGAAGTTCTTGACTTGTATGCAGGTAAAGGGTCAGGTGCAATAGAAAATGCCTCTAGAAAAGTGATTGGTCTAAATGGACAATCAAAATCTCCAACAAGAGCAGTAAGGCTTTTCAAAAACACTGATGGCGAATTATTTGATACTGAAGTTGAGTGGACACCTAGTTTTAGATTAAGGAGGACACATGGGTAAAATAATCGGAGTACTATTCACAGAAAGAAAGTTTATCATATTCTTATTTCAGATATTTAGAATAGGAATAATTAAATCGAAAATAACAAGAGGTATAACTAAAAGAAGTATACTTTTAGGGATATGGCGTTTTGATTTCGAATTAGGAGTTTCTTTCTTGAAAAGCCATAAAGCATTCTTACCTACAAGAGGCGAATATGGACAAGCGTAAAACAAACAAACCTTTAAGGGGGCGAAAGTCCCCTAAAGGAATTACAATTTGGGAAAATAAGTTCAATAAAAAGTTGAAGAGACATCATAAACATTTTGCTAAAAAAGTGTTTCATAGATTAATGAAGAAATCATCAACTTTAAGAACTACCTTAAAAAGAAGGAGCAAAGAATATGAAGTTGAATTTAACATTAGTCTTAATGAAGTTAGAGAAATTCTATACAAAGCTTATGGAAAAAAATGTAGATATTGTGATAGTAGGCTACTTGTCAATAATATGGCATGTGACCATATCCATCCTTTGTCTTTGGGCGGTAATTCAACTCCTCCTAATCTTCAAATGATTTGTATGAGGTGTAATACTAGAAAAGGACCTTTAACAGACAAAGATTTTAACAAACTCTTAAGATGGCTTAAAAGACAAAATATAGAGCTTTCTAAATACGTATTAAGAAAACTATCAAGTAGAGATTTTTAGGGCAAACGACACGCCAACGGTGAGCAGTTGGAAAAAGTAAGCAAGGTTAGTCTTACGGATTTTTTTAGCAGTCGGATGCTAAAAGTAATATCAATCACTAGTTTGCCCTAAAAAAGTAAGGAGTATTATGATACATGTAGATGATATAAAAATATGGTTAGAATTATTAGAAGAATCTAGAGATGAACTTCTAAGAATATATGGGGACAGGGCTATAAAAGGCATTCCTTTATATGAAAGATTAAATAAAGCAATTAAGAAAGCGAGGGAATTATGAGTAAAAGAAACTGGGGTAAATCTACATTAAAATATTGCCCTATAAATAAAAAAGTTTGGCAACAAAAAAGAAATGGAATGGTTGTATCATACGTAGATATGCCGACATATGGATTAAAAAGGGAGGAAATGCCTAATGGCCAGACCTAGAAAAGTAAACAACACATTTTGGTTGAGGTTTACTAAAAAATACTTTGGATATTCAGTAGATTATTTGGCTGAAAAATACAAAGTATCTAAAAGAACAATATGGAGATACTTAAAATGATAAATCTGAAAGGAGTAGATGTGGCAGAAAAGTTAAAAGAATATCAAGCTTTAAAATACAATAAAGACAATAAATTTGACGTTGATTTAGAGTTTGGAGAAAAGTTTGAAAAAAGTTTAGCTAAAATACTTACACTAGGTAAGATAGAAGTTAAAACTGAAAGAGATAAATGGAAGAAAACAGGCAATATAGCAATAGAACTATCTTCTAGAGGCAAATTAAGTGGGCTAGTTACTACAAAAGCTGAATGGTGGTGTCAAGTACTCACTATTAAAGGCAATATTGTAGGTATCTATATGGTTCCAGTTAAAAAGCTTAAAAAAATAGTAAAACATAGCGTAGAATTTGGTAGAGGAAGGATGGTAATGGGTGGAGATAATGATACAAGCGAAATTGCATTAATACCATTAGAGGATTTGACTAATGGAATTTGAGAAAAACAAAAAGTATTTTTCTTGCTTGAAGGAGGAGAGAGAAGGAAGATGGGTATGCGAAAATCCCTTATTTGTGTGCGGAGATAAGGGATTATACCCTATTTATAGAGCAAATGGAAGATATGGAATACTAAACAAACATTACCATGAACTAATACTAAAACCTATTGATAAAGAGACATTAGATATGTGGGGAACTAAAGCAGAGGCTGGAAATAAAGGAGCTAAAAACATAATGAAATTTAAGGAGGAAGACAATGAATTTAAAGGACTTTAAAGTAGTTTGTAGACTTATAGATGATATTATAGGTATCAAAACAAAGCAAGGAAATACGCTTAAAAAGGCGATAAAAAACTATTTTGATACTAAGCCTATAAGTGTTAAATTAGTAGCGAAAGAGAACATATCTTTTAATATAGCTGATATATCTAGGCATTCAAAAGCCGCTGATGAAGCTATGGAAAGATATACAGAAAAGTTAAAGTTGGAAACTGAGAAATTAAAGAAAAAAGGGGAGTTCTGTGGAATATCAGGTTGAGACACTTGATATTCACAGTTAGTGAATTATGGCAAAATTTAAAAAGAAACCTACTATAAGAGAAATAGCAGGTATTCAAATAGAGTTAAACAGAAGGTTAAACGGAGTAATGAACCTTTTAAGTGAACTAGAAAAAGCTTTTGGACTTTATGTTGAAATGAATAAAGACGTTGACAAATTCAGTAAATATATAGAAAAAAAGATTAAAGAAATGAAGGAAATGCAAAATGACGCAACTGGAAATGAAGAATCTGATAAACAAAATATTCAAAAAGATTCAGACGACAAGGGAAGCAGGACAAAAAGAGTACGCAAGAAAAAGTGATAATGCGTTTGCTAACTTTGAAAGAGTTGGTGAAAACCTCGGAATAGACAAAAAAGAAGTTTTACTTGTCTATTTATTAAAGCATATTGACGGAATATGTTCATACGTAAAAGGTCATAAAAGTCAAAGAGAAGATGTAAGAGGGAGAATAACTGATGTTATTGTTTACTTATGTCTTCTTTGGGGGATGGTAGAAGAAAATGATTAAATGCCCTATATGTAGAGAACTCATAACACCTTCGTCATTAACCTACAAAATATCTTCAGGATTTCAAAACGAAGATGGAAGTTATTACGAACAAGCAACAATCATAATACATAAAGAATGTAGTTATGATTACCTTTATAATCCATTCGAAAAATTAGAAGAAGACATTAAGAATAGTTAGAATATATCTATACTTTTGCCTGGAGTAATGGGCTCATAGTTTTCTTCTCTCATTCTTTTAGCATGTTGAGAGAATCCAGTTAATGGAAATCCGAATACTTTTTCAGGTATTCTCATAGGGTTTTTAAATATGTTTTGCTCTGGATGAAGTAAATCTCTACCCATTCTTCCAAAAGGAAACATAGTCCAAATATAATAATCAGCTAATTTAGTATAATCATCTTCAGCAAACTCCCTGATTATAGATATAGGGAATCTAGCAATAGGAGGAGTTATCATTTGAAGAGGAGCAATAGCACTTGGATATGTTCCAAAAAATGCTCTATCTCTTTCTTTTTCATCTCCAAATACCCATTGTGCAGTATCTTGAATCCAGCCATATGGAGCTGGAATAGTTTGCTCAAACATAGAATACATAAATAAAGAACCTAAAGCCATTACAAATAAATCAGTAGTCATCATTCTTTCAAACTTTTTCATTCCTTCACTTCCAGGCTTATATCCATATCTTTTTGCAAGTTTTCTTACATCATTTCTGAATCTAACAGCATTCCAAGCCCATAATTGGAAACGTGTCATTGTTTTTCCTAAAGCAGAACGAGCAAATGCAGGTCTAAATGGAGCAGAATACAAAAATTGTGTAGCCTTTACACCTTTTTTAGCAAGTTCTATTAAAATAGGGCTATCTGGGTTTTTAATTGAACCTCCAAATCTTTCCCACGCCTTAATATAATGAGCCAAATAAGCATCTCTTCTTAATCTTCTTTCTGGAATTGACATAAACTTAGCAGCTAAATCCATTATAGGTTTAGTTACTCCGTGTTTTTTACGCAATGCTTCTAATTCAGCTTTAGCAATTTCTTGACCACCTTTTGCTTTTGCAGATACAGCATCTATAAATTCTTCATTTTTTATTCCTCTTAAAGATTTGTCTAGCCCTAGTTCATGTTTAGCTAGTTCAACCTGTATTCCATGTTCATCTAAATGCCTTATAACACCCTCTTCATTTTCAAATTTTCTATTAATTGTTTTAAGATATTCATAGTCATAAGCTTTTCTTAAAGGCTCATATCCAGCAGATTGGAATGTATGCATAGTTCCACCAAATATATTATTAATAGGAGTTTTAGGATGCGTCATTAAAGTAGCTAATTGGAATCTAGCCTCTAAAGTTCCAATTTTTTGAACATCATAATTATCTAATTGCTGAAGTTCTTTAGGAAGTTCTTTGTCTTTATTTAGTAAGTTTAAAGATTCTCCAATTTTATTAAGCCTATTGGCAAATATATTATCTGCAAACCAACCATAAGGAGTTGTGCTTACATGCAAATTAGGGTTATTCCAAGCCTCTGAGCTTACGATACTAGGAGCTCCCATAGCCTCTCTAGTATATTGCCTCCAAAACCAGTCCCAATTTCTTACAACTTCTAATGCATCTTCATAATCTTTTTCTTTGCCCTTTTTAGCTTCTTTAGTTATTTTATTAAACCACTTAGGATTTTCAGCAATTTTTTGTGTATTTCTTTTATGCATATTATGCAAAGTTTCTCTAGTAATCAAATTTGTCATAGTATCATAAAGATTTTTAGTTGCATTCTGTATATAGATACCATGAATTACAGGGTCCATCATATAATCTAATTTATGATTTTCTCTGCTTCTTTGATTGCCAGTTCTTCTTGTTATTGATTGTAAATTAGCAGTATTTAATCTGTCTGTTTCATATTCAGCCAATTCATCTTTAACTCTTTTAAACATCATTCTATCTAAAGTTGTAATATAATCTTGATTTCTACCTAAATCATAATCTCCATTTTGAAATTTATATTTCATAAAGTTAGCTTTCATTTCTTGAACGTATTCATTAGATATTTTTTTATACATTTTGCTATCAAGAGGTACACCTTCTAATTCTTTTTCAAATTTAGCTCTAATTTCATTTTGTTCTTTCATCATTACTTCTTTACTTGCTTTAGTATCATTGAAATAATGAGGAATATAACCTTTTCTGTATCCAGTTTCAGGAACAATTAACTTTTCAAGAGTTTTTAGTTTCTTCTCTGTATCTGGTTTGTAGAACTTTTGTTCTTTTTTAGACAAATTAAAGTATTCTTCAGCAGAGATTATTTCTTCTGTAATTTCTCCAGTTTTCTTATCAACAATCTCTTTTATATATTGTTCTGTTTTTAGATTTTCTATAGCCATAGAACGCATAAGCTGACGCATTCCATCACTTCCAACATTTAAAGCAAAATCTAAAGCTTTATCAGGCCCTTTTGCCCAAGCTGTTCTTAAATCTCTCATAAACTTTTTAACATCAAGTCTTCGTTGAGTTTGTAGTTTGTCATAATAACCTAGAGTATAATCAACTAAAGGATGCTTAGAGTAAAATCCATTTCCTACATCATCGTATTTTTCTTGTTCTTTTTTACTTAAAAGATTCCATTCGTCTTTATGTATTTTGTCAAACACACCGCTATTTAATTCGAATAATTTTTCATATTTAGATTCTATTGTTTTCATTAAATGATTTACGACTTGCCAACCTTTATAACTTCTTCTTCCAGAGCCATCCATATCTAACATATAATCTTTCTGAAACAAAGGGGTTCTTCCACTAGCAGTAGTTCTCCAGCCGTATAAATCTCTTAGTTTTTCCCACTTTTGAACATATGCTTGTTTTAATTCTGTATTATCTAATAATTCTCGTTGTTTTAATTCTATTTTAGCTAAAGCTATATTATGCAATGCCATACCATCTTTTGTTTGATTTAGAAAGTTTATATCTTCCATAAATTCATTTGACAATCTAGCGGAATGTGCTTCTTGCATAGAAGTCATTCTGTGTATTTGACTTTGTAATACTTCTCCCCAGGAAGTAGGATAAAGCATATCAACTTCTTTAGCTTCTTTACCAGCCCAATCTTTTAGAAACCCTTTTCTTTGCATAAAAACTATGTCTTCAGCCATTTGTTCATTAGATACCATTAAAGGAAACTGCATTTGATTTCTAGCTTTTAAAGATAATCTTTTTAATAAAGGTAACTGTTTTTCCCAATGTTTAAAAACACCGCCTTGTTTAATTTCTTTGTAAGTATTAATAACTCTTCTAAAGTCTGATAAATTCCATTGGTCTACAGACTTAGTAACAGGGTCAAAAGGGTCTATATATGTATAAAGCCCCATTAAAGTTCTATTTAATTTTTCCATATTAAAATTAGGGTCTGTTACAATCAAATTAGCAAATTCAGATACAACTTTAGATTGTTCTGGAGTGAGTTTCCCTTTACGCATATTTTCCATACCAACAATATCGCCTATTAAAGAGTTTCCTATTTCAGGCTCTAGTATTTCTCTATATCTTACTTCAGGGTCAAATAGTTCAACTACTTTACTTTTTTCAAATTTTTCTATATGCTTTTCAACTTTAGGGCTTATTTTTGGTGCTTTTCCAGCCTGTTTATAAAACTCATTCATAGATTCAAGAAACTTTTTAATATTACTACTAGAAACTTCTCTAGAATTAAAAGCAGCTCTAGTGCTTCCAGTTCTTGCCCCTTCTCTTTTATAAAGAAAACGTAATGCATCTTTTTGCATTTCACTCTTATAAGGAAGAGATTCGTAAGTGTTTTTTATTTGATTACTAACATTTTTATTTCTAAAAGAGCTTAATAATAAAGTGTCAAACATATCTTTTGCATATTTTGAAGATAGTCTATTTTTAAAGTCTCTTATAGCATTATCAATTCTTACTTGGTCTAATATTTTAGTTCCAGTAGTTTCAGGAGCTTTACCTTTTTCAGCATTTACTAAATCTAACCATACTTGTATTTCAGGGTCATTTTTTTTAGATGCTGTAGATGTTTCTTCTAAAGAAGATTTTAAAATCCTTCTTTGCTCTAAGTTTGATTTGTCTATTTTTTTAATAAATTCAGCATTCTCAAACATTTCGCTAAATTCTCTGTCTGATATTTTTTGACCAGCTTTAATAGCATCTTTGTATATTTCTAAGATTCTAGAAAAACCTCCCATTTCCCAAACTGAATTTTCTAAAAACTCTTCTGTTGTTTTTACAAATTTATCAAGCTTTTCTTTAACTTGCTTTTGATTCATTTCAGGTGTAATTTCGTGGAAATAATCTTTTATATCTGCTTTTCTAAACTCTTTAATAATATCTGCAGGATTAGATTCGGACATAAGTTCTCTTTTGTAAGAATTTTGTAATTTTTTGTCAAACATAAAAGTTATTTGCTTGCTTTCTGGATAATCTAATTTAGTTCTGTCTAAGAGTTTTTTAAATACATCTTTCTCAGGTAATGATTTCATTAACTTGTTATAATCATTTAAAGTTTTATTATAAGAAGTTTGATTAACTCTATCAAATATAGACATTCTTAAATCTACACCTTGCATCATTTTAGCCAATCTAGGTAACGCTGTGTTCATTTCTGGCTCAGTTAACTTGTCTATTCCTTTAATTAATTCTTGTTTTTGGTCATATGTAAACTTCTTTCCTGTATTAAAATCTTGACCATAAAATGCTCTATTAATATCAGAAAATAAATTAAATCTACTTTGTTTTGTTATATTAGGAGCGTATAATCTTTTTATTGCTATAGTTGATTTAGGATAATCAAGAAAACCACTTCCAGCACTTAAAAAAGAATAATTTGACTCCATCCACCCACGTTCAGGATGAAGTATTTGCACTTTAGGTTTTTGATAATATGCGTCAGTAAGAAGACGTGATATTTGTTGTCTATTTATAAGGCCTAATTCATTAGCTGGGTCAGCAGTAAATCTTATCAAAGCAGAAGATAAAGTTAACTGTCTTAATTTATCAATTTCACTTGTCTTTGGTGCTCTAATAATTCTATATGTTGTTTGTTCATTTTCAGGAATCGTTTTATAAGCTCCTGTTTTAAAATCAAATTTTTTCGAAATAGTACCCTCTTCTACTACATCAACTCCTGTTTTATCCCTTTTGCCTATTTTTATAGGGCTTTTAATAACAGAAGCCCAAGCGGCTCTATGATTTTGTGTCATGCTAACTACATCTGACATTAAAGCCCTTGAACTAGCAGTTTGTTCGCCTACAAAACCTCTTAATGTAGGAGAAAATTGAGCATACGGAAAAGCATCGTTTTTATTTATAGTATAATTAAATATATTTTCAGGTATATTTAATTCTTTTATAGTTTCAGGATTTAACACTACTTCATGATGGTGCATGTCTTTTACTTGGGAATAAACAGGTTTTTTAGGAGGTTGTTTTATATATAAAGGAGCAAATATAACTGTTCCATCAGATTGCTTTACATTTTCTGCAGTTCTATGTGTATAAATATCTTTATAGGTAGCGCCTTCTTTGTTTGTTTTTTCAATAGCTTTTCCTTCAATTAATCCAAATGATTTTAAAATATCTTTAGCAGGAGTTTTACCTTGTAAATATCCAGGAGGAGCAACACCTCTTGTTTTCTTTCCAAGAAGTCTTGCTACTTCAAGACCTATCATATCAGCCCCTAACTGGCCTCCACTTCTAACAAATTCAACATCTTTTAACCCTTCTTTTAAAGCTGCTTCTATATTTTTCTTAGTAATGTTTACATCTTTATCTGGATATACTTTTAAACCTTTAGGTCTAGAACCAGCTACATTTATTTCTTTAATTCCAAAACGTTTAATAAAATCTGCTAATTCTTTTCCTGTAGGATTGACTATGTAAGGTTTATTATTATCATTTGCAAAACGAGCAGTAAGACGACTTCCAGGGCTTTCAATATCGGTAGGAAATACTTCACCTCTACTTGTAAATTCATCTTTCTGATTTTTATACATTTGAAGCCATTCTTGTTTCATTCCTTCGCCAGAGCCATCTGCTCTTCTTCCTCCAAAATACATAAATGCACTATCTGCATCAAGGTCAGCACCACCTAGTTTTTCCATAGCTCTTCCATGTATTAGTATCCCATGGTCTTTTATACCAGAAAAACCTGCAAATCTTAACACCTGTGCTCCTGAAGCAGAATCCTGTGGAATTCTTACTGTCAATCCATCAAAAAGAGATTTATATTCATTTTTTTCAAAACCAGTTGATTTTTGATATTTATTCCAAACTTTTTGTAAAGTAGACCATTTATTTGTCAAAGGGTTATAAAAAGGAGTATCAAAATATAAGTCTCCTAAAACAACAAGCTCATCTGCTTTTACTCCATGTTTTTTAATAGCTTGTGCATCGCTGTCAAACTCAGGATACTTTACATCTAATTCAAACTCTGTATAAGGCCTTAATCGCCCTTTTATGGAGTTTTTAACTCTAGGGCTCATTACTTTATCAATAAGCCAATTTTCCACTGCTTTTTCAACAAATTCTTTAGTATACTTCCCGTGAAATAAAGGAAGAGCTTCTCGCCCTAAAGCAGATGCGTGTTTTATTATATTATCAGCAGTAGTCGTGAACTCTGCAATATTTTGCATACTATCTGTAATATTACCATAAAAAGATTCTCCTTCTAACATAAGTCGTTCTTGTGCTTCTCTTGAAACATTCATCATTTCTAAAATCATTTCTTGAGAAAGTTTTTCATATTCAGGTTTAGTTAAAATATCCTGTATCTCTTTTACTCCCATATTATGGAAATGTTCTTTGACTATTTCAAATTCTGTTCCTGGAATAGCCACACCTTTTTCTGCCAATTCTTTTTTATAAAGAGTTAATTCAGTATTCGCTTCTTTTGTTCCTTTAAAAGATTCCCCTACTAAAGTGTCAAAAAAGTCTAATGGAATTTCTTTTGAAACATTTTTCATTTCAGCATTAGGTAAGATTAAAGTTTGTTTAGGCATTGGTATTCCTTTATAAACACCATTTTTAATACCTAAATTTGAAGGACCATCATAAACTCCGTAATTATACCTAAATGAACCAGGGTCTATTTCAAATATTTCAGCCCCTTCTACTAATAATTCATTTTTAGTAGTTTCAATTTTAATTATATCTTCAAATCTATTAGCAGTTTCATTATATATATAATTGCCTTTACCTTCTTTTGTCATGGTATTAGCAAATTGTATTTTAGACCTTACAGGGTCAAACATATCTACCATTTTTCCTGTTTTTTTGTCTTTTTTAAGAAATGCGTCATTTCTTCTTATTATTAGCTTTGAGCCTAGTTGAGTAGGGTCAGTAGGATTAGGGGTGTCTACATAAGTATTCCATTCTTGTTCTATTTCAAAACCTGTTTTTATAATTTTCTTTTTAGTTTTGCCACGTTCAAATTTATATCCGCCTGCTTTAATATTACCTGTTTGTTTGCTAGATGTATCATAAATAATGAAATTTAAACCATCTCCTAATTCGGGATTATTTGTCTTAAAGTTTCTCATCGCTTCACTAAGTTCAGGAGAAGTATTATGAACCATATGCTTCAGCATTAAAGGGCCGTCCATAACAATAGATTTTTCATTTCCTTGAACATATTTAGAACCTCTATCTAAATGCAGAGCATCCATTGTTTTCATTTCAGACAATGTTGCACCATCTCTAATTTGTTCCATTTCAGAATTAGTTAATTCTAATAAGTCCTTTAAAGCCTTTTTTGTTTTAACTATAATTGCTTTAAAATTACCTTTATTTGACAAATTCAATCCTAGTGTATTCATTAAAGCTTTGTCGCCTCTCCATCCAGAGTTTAAAATAACTGGCAATCTCTTATTCATTTTAACTGTATTGTCTATAAAGCCATCTTTACCTATAAATTGATTCATCGGAAGTCCATTAATATCTTCGTGATATTTTAACATAGACTTCATTCCTCTTATTTCTTGCTCTCTAGTAAGCCCATAATTTTCTTTTCCATATTTAACAGTTTCATTTAACATATCTGTAAATTTCTTATCAGTAGGCAGTTTTACTGTATCAGTCATAGGATGATATTTGACAAATACCAACCTATCTTTATCGCCTTCTCCTCCCCATAGATGCATATTGTGCATTTCTTCCATATCTTTAACAATATTTTTAATAGCATCTTTTTTCATTTCTTTTGCTTTTTCAGAAATCTCTTCATAGGTTTTATATTTATTTTCCCCTTTTGAATTTAATTCTGATTCTAAATAATGAGAAGCTTTTTGCTCAAATCTAATAAGCTCAACGTCTTGCCCATTAAATAAAACAGAGTCAATATATCCATTTTTAGGACCAGCAGTTATTTTAGGACCAGCAGTTGGTTTAATTTGTTGTTTAATAGGAGCTGGTTGAGAAACAGGCTCTGTTAATTCAGGGGCAAATTTAGTTCTTCTAAATGTCAAACTTAATCTATCTGTCTTAGAAGGGCCTACAGCATGAAAATGGTCCATACCAGTCGCTTGAAATTGCCCTGCTGGAAGCTCATATACGTCTCCACTTTTAATAGTATGTTTTTCAACTGATTTTCCGTATGGTTTTTGTATATCTATAACTGACGTTCCCCCTAAAGAAAGAACACCAACAGAACCTATAGTTCCGTCTTTTTGTCTAAATATACCTTCAGCATCTCTATGGGCACCTATTTTAGTTCCTTTAGGAAGCTTATTCATTAAAACGCTATCATAATAATCCCTAGGCAATCCTAGTGCATCTTCTACTTCATTTTTAAGTTCTTTTATATTATTAGGCATTTCTTTAGCTTTATGTTTAGCTCCTGTATATACGTAATCTTCAGGGCCAAACCATACTGCTTTATGACCTGACCTAAGGGTAACCCCTTCAGTATTTTCAATAATACTTTTAACTTCTTTAGTAGTATTAGTCAAATCCTTCCCAGTTAACTCTGGGACATGCCTTACTCCAGCCTTACTTTGAGTATATCTAGGTTTTTTAGCTTGTGATTTGTCCAATATATTCATTAACTGTTCTCTGCCTGATACAAAATCTTTAGGTACTTTAAATTTTGAATCAAGTTTTTTAGCCGCTTCTTG
>CEOR01019123.1_pt1 | contig 14329 bp, 5 predicted proteins | sample 530661 | NCBI WGS metagenome assembly CEOR01 (sample SAMEA2620836, study PRJEB7988) | marine metagenome | biome: marine biome (ENVO:00000447); feature: deep chlorophyll maximum layer (ENVO:xxxxxxxx); material: "saline water (ENVO:00002010), including plankton (ENVO:xxxxxxxx)" | depth 65 m
TTACAAATGCACAGGAAATCCTAATGTTTTTGTTAAATTTATTACTGATGGAAAACACAATGATTTTTCAAATAGAAAATTATTTAGTTCGACTAAAAGTACAAATTATGGAAGCAGTGGATTGTCAGGCACAAGTGGGGATTGGGCTACTGCAGAATTAATACCCGACACATCTTCAGATTCGAATAATATATATACATTTAGATTATTATTTGAAGGATTAGGAGGAACGCCTGAAGATTTTTCTATAAATGATATAAATATAGTATATAGAGTTAAAAATGTTAAATAAAAACGTTAAAACTAAATTAGCTACAAAGCAAAGTGAAGTTCGTATTATTCAAGGAATGCCTAATATTTTAGATGGGAAAAATGGAGATATGGTTGCTTCTAAAACTGCAGAAGGTGTAGTTATGTATATTAAAGTAGATGGAAAATGGTGGAAATTTGCTGATGCTTTACCAGCATCTAAAAGAGGCCAATCTAGAAAATTATCTAAAGGTAAGGCACCTAAAGGTATATTTAGCACAATTGAGTTATTAGGAAAACCTAAAGCTAGAAATGAATTAGGCAATGTAAATGGGCATATAACAACTAAAAGAGGACTTGCGGGAGATATAACAGTCCAATTAAATTATCGTGCTAAAATAGCAAGTACAACTAATTGGGTTTTTGCCAATGGGGACTATGGTTTAAACAGCACATCAACTGCAACTTCCACAGGCTCTACTATCGCTGTAGGTGTTAGCAGTTATAGTGCTATAGGAGCTATAATACCATATGATGTAACTGTAGAATGTATTTCATCGCTATGGGGTGATAGTCTCGGTTTGTCTGGAAGTGGAACTCAATATTTGGGAATATGGACAACTCCAGGAGGGTCTACAGCAGTAACTCAAAATACAGGAACAGGAAATGCTACTTATACATTAAAATATATGCTATCTAAAACAGGCACAGTATCAGCAAACACTCTTAATCATAGAGTAGAATTAAAAAGTTCTGCGTCTTTTGATTTAAATGCTGGAGATTGGGTAATTTTAGCAAGTAGGAATACTGCTGCATCTTCTACAGCTATACATAATGCTGCATCAACTTTGTATTGCAAATTAAGATAAACTTATGTATATTAACGTGAAGGAAAGGATTATAATTTTATGAGTTATCAAAGAAATAAATATAGAAATCAAGCAAGAGCGCGTGCTAGCGCGGCTTATAATAACGCTATATTAAAAGCTAAATACTCTCATGAAATGAGACTTTTAGAAGATATGATAGGTATTAATGAAGATTTAATTTCTAGCGAACAAAAACATATAGGTATAGGAAAAAGTGCTGGAAAAATATTAGGCATGATACTAGGAGGTCCAGCTGGACAATTTTTAGGCAGTACAGCAGGCTCTTTAATTGGAGAATTAACATCTGAAGATCCTTCTTTTTCATCTGCTGATTTAAGCCAATTTGATTTTTTGCTAGATAAAGCAAAAGAATACCAAGGAGATATAAGGGATTATCAATCATTAAAAACTACTGAGTTTGCAAAAAATTTAGCAACTGATTTATTTAGCACTTATATGGCTGCTGGAGGATTTAATCCTGCTACAGGAAGATTTACTGCTCCTGGTGATTTAGAATGGAGAACTTTTGGAGATCAGCCTTATGAAGGTAATATGTTTAAAACAATGTTTCAGCCTAAAATAGCTGGAGAATTTGAAGGATTACCTGCAGATTTTGATCCAGGATATACAGAAGGTTTTCAATTTGGACAATCTTTTAACAATCCTGCTACTGATTACGGAGCAAGAGGTATACAATATGATTATTTAGCAGCCTCGCCTTTAGCAGAATTAGATTATTTTCCTTCAAAAATACAATATGTAAATGATCCTAGATATGCTGCTGTATTTCAATACGAAAGTGGTCCAGGTTTTGTAGACAGTTTAAATGTAATAGATGATGATGTTCTTGCTTTTGAATATTGGGAGACAGGTAGATAATGCCTATATGTGATGACTATGAGACACCTGCTATTAATGCGGGATTTGAAGGACCTTGTGACTACGGATTTGGAGAGGATTTTGATTTACAGGCAGCTATAAACACCATTCAGCAACCTGGCTTATCTGGAATTAGTGATATGTATTCAGCTTTTGGCGAACAACTTAATTTAGGGCAAGATGTAGATATGCCTTCTTTTATGGATTGGTATTATCAAGCAGGCAGCTCTATGCCAGCTTATGGAGATTGGAGAAGAAGACAGAATATGGCTTCAAGGCTAGGGACTCAAAAACTTTATGAAGAAAGAATTAAAGGATTGCAAGATTATAAACCTCAAGGCTCAGGATTTGAAAGTGATTACTTTGGGGGAAGACAAGATTTATTAGACGAAATGCAGCAATCAACATCTGGAATTATAGGAGAAGCAACAGACCAAGTATTCGATATAGGAGGAGAATATGTTGATATTCTTAATACTACTTTTGGTCAATATGATTTTTCTGGAGATGACGCAGGTACATGGAATAGTTTAACTAACCAAGAGCAATGGGATTTTTTAAATGACGAAATAACCAGTTACCAAGAATCAGATCCTGGGATGTTTGATGATGCAGCACTTAATATGTATAATGAGTGTTTAGAAGGCCAATATGGCAACGTAGAAGGCAATATTTATTGCGCAGAAGTTCTTTTAGGAATAGGAGGTTAAAATGGCAATATCTTTAGAAGATATGATGGATGCAAGACTTTCGGATTTAATAGATCCATTTATAGACAAAGATGTTAAAGATGAGTGGTATGAATCTCAAGCAGGAAGGCATAAAAGAGTACCTTATTATTCTTTTGGGTCTAAACCAATTAGATCACTATTTACAAACCCTCCTATGTCAAGTCAAGGTGATGACCTGACAAGTTCTTATATTGGTGGAGCTGTTTATAAAAAAGGCTCTAATATGTGGAAACAATTAGATGATGGAATATGGGGAGAAAATGCTAAAAATTTAGTTTATGATGAGCTAGATCTTTGTGCCAATAAAAAGGGAAGGGAAAGTTATTGGAGATGTTTATATCACGGTATTCCAAATACTCATATCGCTATAGATACAGACGATTATTCAGAATTAAATTTTAAAATGAATTATTGTAGAAAACAAAAAAGAACTGATTCTTTATTTGGAAGAGGAACATATGACCGTGAATTAAATAAATGTTTAGATGCTCATTTGGCAGGTGATGTTAAAGCTCGTTTAACTAAAATATCTGATGGGCAATACGGTGTTGATTTTGCTAAATTGTCAGATACTATGTATGCACAAGATCAAGATGTAAGTAAATTTTTAGGACCTACTGGATCTGAACTAAATTTACAACAATTTTTTACAGGATACGATACTGGAGCTGAAGATTCTATAATAGCGCAACAAAAAGAAGATTTAGCTACATATGCTACTCAAGCAATGCCTTCTTTTGAAGATTTATCTGTTGAGGCAGGTAAAACAGGCTTTGAAGAAATATTTGGAGAAGCTAATCAAATGTATAAAGATTTATATTCTACTGGAGCTTCCAGACTTGGGACTGAAACAGTTTTAGATATATTAGGTGAAAGAGGTAGATGGGCAGAAGATTTTTATAACACAGTAGCAGAACTGGCTGAAATGGATCAATTTACAACTTAGGAGAGTTATGTCAAGGTTTAAGCAACAAGAAGCGCTTTTATGGGCAAATACAGGCACAGAGATTGCAAATATATTGCAACAATATATGGGGCAAGGAGCTGCTAATAGATTAAAGCAACAAGAAACCATGGATATGGCTTTAGTTCAAATCTTGTCTAGTGGATTAAGTGATGTTAGAAAAGAAATTAGCACCTTAGATACTTGGCTTCAAGATAAAGGCTTATATGGAATGTTAAAGGAAGAGGACAAAACAGCAGAAATGAGCGATTGGATTAGTATGCTCAAAGAAGGCAAGGTTGAAGATTATGAAGATTTAGGGGAAGTGTTAAAGTTAAAAATAGATGATATCAATTCAAGTATAGACAATAGAAGAAAGATAAAATTAGATTATGAAAATGCTGTAAAGCAAAGACAAGCTTGGGCAGATCAATATGGTGCTATTGGTGGTGATTCTGACCCAGAAGGTGCATTTCAATTATCAGGAGAGCCTATATATAATCCTGTATATGATATTAATGAAGTTTTAAAGGGCAATATTACTGAAGTAGATCAAAAATTTGCTGGTTTTACTCCAGGCAGTGAATTGGCAGCTTTATTTGATCCTACTAGTATATATAACGAAATTGTAGCTATTGATGGAATTATTGCAGGAGGTCCTGGAGCCTTACAACAATCAAAATATAAATCTAAATTTAAAAGTATAGCTGAATTAAAACAGTATAAAAAAGAACAGCAAAATATGATAGACAATATGGCTGAGCTTGGAATTGATATGCAAGTAGGGTTGGATGAAAAAATGCTTAGTAATCAAGCTTATTTAAAAGGATTTTTAGAAGGTAAAGTAGACAATGTTACTGCTCAAAAACAAGCTGCAGCAGAGCTTCAATTACAAAATGCTCAACAAGTATCTTATCAGCAAAATTATGAACAAGCAGAAATAGGCTATCAAAGAGCTTCTGCAGCATCTGCATCTCTTTTAACGCCAAGGCTAATTCTTCCAGGACCAGGAGGTGTTAATTATAATTTAATGCAATATATGGACTTAGCAAGAACTAATCCAAATGATGCTATAAGTATTCAACAAGGCGTAATGGATAATATAGCGACAAAGTATCCTTTAGCTTTACCATATGCGCAAGCAATGCTAAACGAACAATTAAATCCTCAAGATGTAAATAAAACGCAATCTGTTAAACTGGCTTCTGATATGTATGAAAAATACATTACTATGAATACTGCTTGGCAAAAAATAAGTCAAGAAATAGGGGAAGAGGATCAGAGTGAAATTCTCAAATATATAAGAGCAAATAGAAATAATCCACTTGTAAAAGACTATGTGGATTCTTCAACTATGCTAAGTCAACTTCAAGCCATAGGTTTTGATATTAATACTGTAGGATTAGAAGCGGCTAGAACAGCTTTTGAAATTACAAAAGGCAGTGAAGCTAATCTTGATAAATATACTGAAAATATCATTAGAATGGGCAATAATAGTGTATTGCAATCTGATGTATTAAAAGCTTCATTAGAAGAAGAATTTGATGTTTATAGTGCATTTAATAATTTTAGCCCTATACAAGATGCAAATAATAATGAAATGGGTTCGTTTTTAACTGGAGAAGCTACAGGAGAATATATTGACAGATCTAACAAGCTAAGAGATATGCTTGGAAGTACTCAAGTAGATCAAGCAGCAGATGCTATAGCTGAAATGTTTGGAGTTCCAACATGGGAAAATTATAATAATGTTAATGATTTTAAACAAGAGATTATTAATAAAATAGATTCTCAATATGGACAAAGTCCTAAGCTAAGAAAACAAGCAATAGAGCGATTTGAAACAATGTGGCTAAATTTAGTTCGACAAAGAAGGAATCCAGGAAAAAGAGCTCCTTTTGACGATATGAGCATGCAAGGATTAACAGAAAGAGGCAGTATGATGGATGAATTATACAGAACTTCTGGAATGACTTCTGGTTATATGCCAGGCGGCTATGCTCCGCCTCAAATGACTTTTTCAAATCCTATTGAAGGTTTATATAACCAGTTAGCAAGCGTTAAAGAATCTCTTAATTCATTATCTGTATTAGGTATAGGAGATGAAATAATGCAAATGGAAGACATATTTGACGAAGAAAGAAATAAATAGGGGGGAAGACTATTGACGTTAGCAGCCAAAGAAGCATTTAAAAACGACTTACGTGCTAGAGGATATATAAATTTTACAGATTCTGAAATAGATTCAATGTATGAAGAGCTAAGCGCTCAACAAGATGAAGCTAATTCATTTTTTCCAATGGCAGATCAAATGGTTATTCCTGATGATGACAACAGCCCTATATTTTCTCCCACAGATTATTTATCTCAAACTATACAAGATATAAGTTCTGCACAAGCAATTCCAGATGATAAATTTGGTATTGATAATGCATTAGGTCAAAACTTATGGGAAATGGCTGGTGGAGCAGCTTGGGAGTTTACCAATACAGCTTTATTTGGTATTCCAGGCCTTATTGACTATGACGATCATTTAGAAAATCTTGCAAGATATGGAGAATGGGCAGATAGGGAAGAATTAGAAGCTGCTATGCAAAGTGGAGAATTTACTCCAACTGCAGCTGGATCTATTGCTGCTGGTGTTGGTGGATTAGCAGGTTTCGCTATGCCTTTTGGACCTTGGGCTGTAGGCACAAAACTGATTCAAGGAGCTACAAAGAAATTTGCAAAAGAAGGCTCTGAAAGAATTGCTAATAATTTAGCAGGCAGGGGTTCTGCTATAGATGATTATCTTACAAGTATAAGAGCAACTAAATGGGGCAAGCTTTCTGAAAATCAAAGAAAATTAAAATTTAAAGATATAACAGATGATATTCGTTCAATTGGAAATGTTGGACAACCAGGGAATCCAGCTTCAAGAGAAGCATGGGCTAAATCTTTTCAATTAACATCTCGCGATACTGTTAAAGAAGGTTTAAGCAGTCTGCAATTAACAACAAAACAATTAGATGAATTAATGGATTTAGTTCACAAAGGAGTTGGAACATTTAAAGGTGGAGCACTTCCTATAACAAAATTACAACAAAAACTTGCTATAGGGTTAAGTAATTTGGTAGGTGGAGCAGGTGTTAGAAACACTACTACTAATAAAATTGCAGAAGTTTTAGGTCACGGAATTGAAGAAGGGGTTATATTTGCAACAGTAGATACTTATTTGCAAGGTATGGCTGCTCTTGAAGGAAAAGTTCCTGTAGAAGACCTTCCTGGTGCAGCAAAGCATGCTTTTATATTAGGTAATTTATTTGCAGGAATTAGATTTTTACCTGGAGGGAAAACTCAAGGTGTAGTAACCCCAGCTTTACAAAAAATATTTAAAGAAAGTGGTGGTAGAACTGGAACATTTAATTATGATGTAACTAGTGCTACTGATAGAAAATCTATTGGTTTATTAGCAAGAAAGTTTTGGGACTTGGGAGGCAAAAAGTTTTTAAATGCAAAAACAGATTCTAAATTTAAAGGATACATTAGTTCTGTAGATGATATAAATAAATTAGTTAGTGGTAAATTTAAAGATCCAATTACTAATAAAATATTATCTGAAGAACAAGGTGCTGATTTGCTTCAAAAAATGATGAATAATTTTAGAACTGAATGGAATGGCACTTGGTGGAAAATGTGGTTAGGAGAAATGGCTGAAGATACTATCAAGTCATCACATAGAATGCTTTTAGGTGGCATTGCTAATGTATACAGCATATGGGGTGATGAAAATATTAGATTGTCTGACAAAGTGTTTTCAGCATTAGTAGGAGGCTTTATTACTAAAAAAGGAAGAGTTTTAAAATATACTAATGCCACTACAGGAGAAAGAAATACTGTTGAGTTTACAGAACGTCCTTTTACATTCAATGAGAAATTTAAAGATTTAAGTGACTTGCTAGCTTTTACTGGAAATAGAGATGTTGCTCATAATAGATTATTAGTAGGTTTAATGAATCAAGTTAATATTGATGCTAATTTTATTAAAGCTTCAGATACAAAAGATATTTCTTTAATAAGAAAACTTGTTAAGGATAATAATTTAATGGTTCCAGAAGGACAAAATGTTACTGTTAAAAAGAAGAATAAAGCCAATGAAAATGATCATCCAATATACAACTATTTATATAATATATTTTCAGTTTTAGCTCCTTCAGGAATGAGAATGAAACGTATTGATGAGATTACATCAACAGAAGCTAAAAAGTTTGAAAAACTACTTTCAAGTTCTGAATTTACTGATGTTATGGGAGGAAAAGGAATTGAGTTTGAATCTGATATAGACGATATTATTATTAGGTCTAACCAAAAAGCCTGGGAAAGTATAAAGGATGTTTACACCAAAGCAGTTGTTACTTCTTATAATCAATTAACTGGTTCAAATCTAACATATGATCCAGCAGCTAAAGAACTATTAGTACTAAGTAATATAAAATTTAATAAAACACCTACAGGAGCAAGATTACAAGCATTACAAGAGTTTAACAATGCAGTAAATATATTGCACGAAATTGGAGCTATAAGAAAATCTGACAATCCTAATCGTAATTTATTAAATGTAGATGAAAAGCTTTTAGATGTTACTGAAAAAACGTTAATGCAAAGTAATACAGAATTAAATAAAATATGGTATAATGGTGAGACTGTATTAGATGCTGGTAAATTAGTTAGAATAGGAGATGGTTTATCTGCTAGTTTTATTAAATCTCAAGGTTTCTATCATGGTGTTACTAAAATACATAAAATGCTATGGGATTTGGACAATAACGCTGGATTATGGCGTGATCCTAAAGATGGAACTGACCATGATGGATTGCTTTTAAGGAAATTTATTAATCAACATTTTAAAAATGCAGACAACTTATTATTTGACACTATTTTAGTTGAAGGTGGAAGAAAAGAAGATTTAGGTAGATTGCAACAAATAGTAGATGCATTTAAAGTTGTATTAAAACAACATCCAGAATCTGCAAGTGTTATGGTTGAAGGCACTGCTGGAACAAAAACAATTCAAGCAAAAGAAGTTATTAAATTATCTAAGTTACTAGGAGATAATGGTATAGTTGGTTTTAACAATACTAACACAGTAGATGTAGCAACTTTCTTGTCTTCTATTACAAGGTATGCATTAGATAGGAGATTAAAATTAAGATCTAAAGTTGTAAATGGTAAAGCTGTGCCTTTAATGGGAAGAGATAGGGCTGTAATTGAATTTATGGTTCAATCAGGTTTAGTAAAAGCTAATAATTTTGAGATGGCTGATATAGTAGGTGTAGTTCAAGCAGTTGCAGCATTACCTCAAATAAATAAAGTTATGGGAGGATTAAGAGTTAATCCATCTGTAGCACAATTTACATTTAAAGGAGCTTTTAAGCTAGATATGATAACAGACCCTGTATTAAAAAATCTAGTTGAAATGGGTGCAAAACACGCCAATGTAGCTCCATTAGACTTTTTAAAAGATATGATGGCAACATATAAGAAGTTTGTAGAGCCTTATATTTTTGACCAAAACACAGGAGCTGGTTTATTTAAAATTACAGCTAAAGCTGAATTAGATCCTGCTACTTTAGTTCATACAATAAATAGACTAAAAATGATAGAAACTGCTGATTTAAAAATAACGCATGAACAGCTTATGGATACTGTTATGAAATACAGAGATAATGTAGATTATACTGCTGATCAAAAAGCATTTTTATCAAGCATTTTAGGACAATACTTTGGCAAGTCTAAAGATACAACATCATTATTAGGGTTGTTAGCTAGGTTTGAATTATATGACCCTATATCAAATAAATTTGATTTTTCACATAAAGATGTTCAAAATAGAATAGATCAAGCTAGATCAGCTATGGAATTTATTAGCCCTAAAAATTTAAGCGAAGGCATTATAATGCAAAGAGTTAATGAATTGCAATCTATGAGTAAATCTGGGAAGTTAAACGATATAGATGTTTATACAAGTATATCTTTTGATGACTTTTTGAAAAAATATCATATGACTGACGAATGGACTTATAACCCAACTATGGATACTCCAGAAGGTATTTTAAGAGCTATCGTTAATAAAATGAGAGTTGAAAAAGATGGAGAAATAATATCTATTAATGATGTTAAAGATTTCAATATATTGAGACAGGGAATAGATGATGCTATAGGTGTGTTTAAAAACATTGCAGGACGTAGAACTTTTCAAAGATTTGAGGGTGTGCAAGGGTTTGGTATTTTCGCTGGCGAAACAAAAATGGCTGATAATTCTTTATTTAGGCTAATGGATACTGTTGTAGGAAACGGAGAGTATAATATTGTTAGCACTACTTATAATCTAAATGGTATTCCTACTAATATATTAAGAAACAAGTCTGCTATGAAAATGCTTGTAGCTGATTTAGCAGGTCAAGATATACAAATTAATAAAGAGTACAAATTTGACAATGTAGAAAGAGGGAAAACTGCAATTCAAGCTCACGGAGAACAGCTTCTCGTTATGTTTGGAGATATGAAATGGGCAATTGCTGTGCCTAAAAGAAAGTTAAATGATGTGGCTTCAAAATTTATTGATTTTATTGCAAAAACAGAGAAAGATCATTCTGGTGAAAAAGATATTATAAACAGGTTAAAAAAGTTTGCTGAAGAAAAAATAGAAGTCAAAACAATAAGTGAAGTAGATGCTTCAGGAAAAACTGTTGAAAAAGAAATTCGTACTTGGAAAAAATCTACAGATGAAGCCGATGGAACTTATCTTGAAGCTATGTTAAATTATATGTATATGGATAAACTAGGGCCATCTTGGTATTCTTATTTAAGAACTAATATGGACGGCAAAAGCCCATTAGGCATTGTTAAACTTTTAAGAAGAGTAAGAATGATGGCGAATGTAAGTGGAGTTGAAGCAAGTCCTGATTTATTAAATGCAGTTAATAGATTATATAAAGATTATAAAATTGACAAGGATGCTAGCAGAGCAATTGATGAACTGATAAACAATGATTTTAATGGTATTGTATTGCATGATGAAATGTTTGATACAAAGGATAGACCTTTATCTTTATTGCAAGACGCTAAAAAACAAATAGATGTAGAAAGTAACAGTTTACAGGGAACTAAATTAGCTGGAAAATATAGTTTTGATAAAATAGAAGATTCTCAGGGAAGATTAGTATTTGGAAAAACTGAAGATTCAAGTTTGACTGATTCATGGATGGTAGTTAATCCTAGTAAATTTAAAGCATTTAGTGCTGTATATGGATCAGGTGGCGTAGATGGCATTGGAGCATTAAAGCCAGTAATAGCTAAATTAGGAGCTAGCCCTTTACTTGGTAAAACTGAAATGACTACACATGAGGCTTTTAATACATTTTTTGAAAAGAATCCAAATCTTGATTATGTATTAGTAAAATCAGGAGCTAAATTTGTAAAAGGAGAGTTTGATTATTATCAAATAGGAGAAGGTCAAGGCATGAGAGATTTTCTAGCTACTGAAGGAATTGATGCTAGAACAAAAATCAAAACAAATGAAATTTCATTTACAATGGTGAAAAATTCAGATAAAGATGCAACTCTTCCTTATCAAATTACAAATTGGCATGATAAAGCTGTTGGGCAATCTATGTTTGATTGGTTATTAAGAGGAGAATTAGACAAATGGGATTCTAGAGTTGCTGAAAGTTATAACCCTAATAATCCATTAGAAGCTTTAGCTCATGCTCATTATTTAAATAAATCTTCTACAAATAATGGATCTTTAAAATCATTCGATTTATGGATAAATAATGGAGGATATGTTTTTAGTCCTATTTTTGCAGATATCTATAAAAATCAGCTAAGAAGCAAATATTTAGATGATTCTGTGATGAGTATGAAAAGTAAGTCTGGAAGCCAAGCTCCACTTGTGCCAGATTTACCAGGAAAAGATCTTCGTTTAAGAAACACTGTTTTTGTTACAGATAATAAAACTGGCGAAAGAACTTTGTTTACGCATGGACAAATTGATATAGGTTTTAACAATAGATATAAATTAGTTGATAAGAATAAATTGAACATTATTGAGCATAATACTAAGGATTTTGATAAAGTAATTAGCTGGAACGATCTAGCGTCTAATAAAGAAGTTAAAAATGCAATTATAGAGTATTTTAATAAAAGTGAAAATACGAAAGGTCAAAAAAATATAGCTAATAACGAAACTTTAGATGTTACTCATAAATTATTAGAGTATATTTCTAGTAAAACAGGTAGAGACTTAGCAATAGCTGTAGCTGTTCATAGAACACCTAGTACTAGACCTGGAGATATTCCAGTTGTTGGATTAAGAAAAATATTAGGCAAAGAAGTAGGAAACCAAGCAAGATTAAATAGCTGGGATATGAAAATGAGAATTGAAGCAGATTTTGATATTGATGTTATTAATTTCTGGTGGAATACTCCTAAAGATGTTCTTGATTCTTGGACAAAATCTTCTGGAAAAGTATCCAAAATAGAAGTAGATGGTGAAGCTAAAAAAACTTCTATTGAAACTATGGATTTTCCAACTACTGAAAACCCTGGCTCAATTAGACAATATAATGAAAAATTAGCTCACGCAGAGTTTATGCGTGGAGTTATTACTAAAATGCAAAGAGTTATGCAATATGTAAAGAATTACGATTCTATTAAAGCTGGGGAAGGTGCAGAGCTTAAATTAGGACAATTTGAAAAAATTGCATTAAATAAAGATAAATGGGATGACATTGCTGCTGAATTAGCAAGAGATATACAAAATATCGTTGATTCCAATACAGGTTATAATTTGCAGCGTTATGCTGATTCTAAACAATGGCAAAAGAACTTTTTATTTGGAAATGATAAACTTGATCCTGCTGAAAAATATACAGGCTTATTTGTTAAAAAATCTTATGATAAAAATGCTAAAGGTACAGATAAGTATTCTGTTAGCGGTAGAGTAGTAGATAATTCTGTTGAAATGGAAATGTTATTTGAGTTATTAACTCCTTACAGAACAATGCTTCAATTAGGAACAGGTGTATTTACAAATGGTGAAAGAAGCTCTGTAAGATATAATGATATATTAAGTTATACAAGAGATTATGATCATACAATGGGTAGAGTTGGGAATATAGTATATTATAAGTTAAGAAATAAGTTTAAAGGAAACGATTCTGCTTTAAAAAGATTAGATGAAATATTTATAGCAAAAAATAATCAACCAACAATTGATCCTTTTGGTGATTTTGGAAATAGTGCTAGGCCAATGAAAGGAAAAGGAATGGATAATTTACTTCCATTTGAACGTGCTATGTCTGAAATTACATACAAAAACAGAATGACTTTAGATGATTATAATAATAGGCTATTTGGACCTAAATTAAGCACTTTTGAAGGAGTTATTAAAGAGTTTGATTTAACTAATGATGCAAGCAAAGCTATTAACGTATTATTAAAGGAAACTAAAAATGATATTAGAACACTTGGTTTTACTAATTATTTAAATTATAAAATAAGAAGTATGACTAAATCAATGCATTCTCTAAAAGAAAAAGGTCATTTTAATTTAGCAGAATCAATTGAATCAAGAATAGGAGAGCATAAATTATTATTAGAAGATGCTCAAAAACAATTTACAACTAATAAAGAAATAGCTGAGCGAATGCTTCATACTGTTGCTATGGGAATTAGAACAGAAATTTTAAGAAATTGGAACAATAATAATCATAAAAGATTTAAAACTTATGATCAGGCAAGAAACTGGGTAAACAATAATTATAAAGAGTTAATTACAATAGCTAAAGCTCAAGCTAAAAATAGTCCTTTTAAATTTACAGGTATAAATAATGAAAGTCATTTAAATAATATGATATGGGGTAATATATTGCATAATTTTGCAAATAATCTATCTATTGATCCTAATCATAATGGTGGCAAAACAATGCTTGAAATGGAACAGCATGTTAGGACATACAAAAAAATGGTACGAGACTATAATCGAAAAGTTTATAGCGGAAAAGGTAAAGAAGCCTGGATGGATAAACAGAGAGTAAATAATCGTCTTATGGAAATGTTAGAAAGGTTATATTCTCATTGGCAAGATAAAGGTATGATGGAATTTGATGGGGTTAATGATGGTTTAGGGAAGTTATTGCTTTGGAAAATTATGGCTCCTGAGCAAAATAAAACTACTATATCTTATTTTAATGGAACATTAATGCCTTCATATCACATAGGATCATCTCAAATGATTAAGTTAGGATTAAGATTTATAGCTCAATCACCTAATCATTTAATACCAGAACTACATAAAAGTCAATTATTTAAAATCTTTGCACAAAATAATAATTACTATCATAATTTATTTTACGGAAGAAAACTAACAAGAGATTTTGATGAAATACAGACATTGCAAATGATCAGAGAAATGAATGCTGATTTATATTCTAGCCCTGCAGCATTAATAGATGGAGATTGGTCTGAGCCTTACACTCCTAGAACAATTCAAGAAGTAGATGTTAATCCTAATCTTCAGAAAATGTTTGGTATGGCAGATGATGTATTTGGGCTAAATTATCAATTAAGCAATCAGCCTGTAAATCCTGGAGCAATGATGGAAGTACTTAAAAATT
>CEOR01052691.1_pt1 | contig 14323 bp, 20 predicted proteins | sample 530661 | NCBI WGS metagenome assembly CEOR01 (sample SAMEA2620836, study PRJEB7988) | marine metagenome | biome: marine biome (ENVO:00000447); feature: deep chlorophyll maximum layer (ENVO:xxxxxxxx); material: "saline water (ENVO:00002010), including plankton (ENVO:xxxxxxxx)" | depth 65 m
TCAAGATTTAAACTTGGTGGGCGAATATCTTTTCCATTTCCACCGCTATCCATCACTCCTGTACTAATTCCTAAACCTAAAGCCATTATTGTCCTAAATATGCTATTACTTTACCTTGAGCTAAATCAATAGTTGTCCATCTTCCAAATATAGTTAGTCCAGATGGAAATGCTATTGTATTAGCTACAAGATCTCCTGGAGGGCCAGCATCACTAGCAGTTCCTCCATCACCAAAACATACAGTATTATCTGCCTGAGTTAATGTTTCAAATTTACAATCATTAACTACAGTTATAGCTATATAAAACAAGCCATTTGGAGCTGTATTTTCAGTAGTATCACTAATAAACACAGAGCCACATTGTCCTAAAGCTATATTTTGACATTCTTCAGTTGTATAGCCTTTAAGCCCAGGATTTGTTCTTGCTGCCATTATTTATTTCCTATTTTCATTTTTTAATCTTTTTTACTTTTCCGTTATGAGTTCTAGCAAACTTATGTGTTTTAGTTTCTCTTATAAATGTCCCATAATATCTTTTGCCACCCCATAGCCAGCTTACTTTTTTACTCATTTTTTCTTCTTTGTTTTAATTTTTTCTATTTTTTTAGCCTTACATCCACAATCCATACATATCCAATCAGCTCTAGGATGTGAATCCTTTTCTAATTTTTTTAATTTTTTTTCTAATGACTTAACTTTAATATCAAGTTCATTATCTTGATTTACATATCGATCTATTTTATTAAGATTATGCTTTTCATTAATTTTTTCCATTATAGCTTTGAATATTAATTTAACTACCATTGTTTGTAAAACCATTATTCATCTCCTTTATGCATCATATAACCTAAACAAAATGTTGTAAAAAATCCTGCCATAAAATATAATATATCTCTAAAATTTTCCATTATATTTAATTCTAACAAGATTGACTCCATCACAGTAAATTCCAATGCCCTTGCATTACTCTATGCTTGCCTTTTTTATTAGAATTATCTTCTTCTACTAATTTTCTAAATTTAGCCATAAAATATTCAGAGCCCTCTACTTCCATAACATCTTCTAATTGTTTTGCCTTTAAATAAAAAACTATAGCTCTATTTAAGTATCTTGGTAAATCTAATTCAAAATCTTCGTCTAACATTGCAGTTATATCTGATTGAATAGTACAGAAATCTCTAAATACTTTGTGTACTGTTATACTTGCACTTGCTTCAGCCGTAGTATTAGGAGTAGTGTCTATTTGCTCTGTATTTAAAACTCCTACAACAGCATTAGCGCTTATATCTTCTGCACATCTATAGCTATTAGCTACATATATTGCCGAATCTTCTTCTCCTGAGCCATCTGCAGTAACTTCAACAGAGTGTATTTCCCACATAATATTATTGTGAGCAGTACCAGATCCAGATATAAATATATAATCTCCAGCAGAAAACAATTCACTAAAGTATATATTACTGTTATTATTAGCGTGTATTTTAGCTTTTCCACCTGATTCGCCGCCAATATTTATATTACTACTTCCTGTGATTATAGTAGGATTAGAATTAACTCTAGTATAAGTCGTTAATATTCCTGTATTAGCTCTAGCTTTTATTTTATGAATTCCATTCCATCTTTCACTGCCTTCTATAGCTATATATTCATCAACTCCAACAGTACTGTAAGGAGCAGCTGTCCAATTAGCAGGGCCTGCAGTAGCACTATGAGCTCTTACAAATGCTAAATAACCATCAATAACAGTCCATCCATTTACATAAAATTTATTTACTTCTAATGTAGATGATGTATTTATTCTGTAATTAGGAACATGTGTATATTCAATTTCTAAAGCATCTGTAACTGAAGTTAAAGGGCTTTCCCATTGTATATCTTTAGTACCTGGCCCATAGTTTCTTGAATTAGGATCATTGTCAAAAGCAGTATTTCTTTCTACTAATGCTATTTTATTACCTTTTATATAATAGGCATATTCTTTAGGTGTAGCCATAATTAAATGCCGTCTCCATCTTTATTTATAGGCTCATAAACCATTCTTGGAATAGATCTGTATTCATCCTTGCTATTTAAATGATTTTTAGCTCTAATATCTGTAATTTTAAGTGTTTCTTTTGGAATATTGTAAAATCTTTTATCTTTCTCTAAATCTATTCTAGAAGTAGTTACGTGAGTTTCTGATAAAGTGTTAATTTCTTCTAGTGCATCTTTTATGTATGCTAAAGCTCTACCAGTTTCTTTTATACCTGCTCTTTCCATTAATTCTTTAACTTTCATTATTACTCCATTTGCTGACTAGCTTCTGCTTGCTGAGCTGTTCCTTGAGCAGCCATTATAAACGCATTGTCATATTGTTGTTTTAATTGTGTTAAATGTACATTGGTTGCTTGTGTTAATTCTAAATCTTCTTCTTCTTGTATCCAATTAGCTAAAGTATTTTCTAATGTTTTAATTGAAGCATATATTACTACTAAAGGCTCTAATTCATTTGGAAAATATTTCCATCCATCTTTAGTATGAAAATTAGTAGTCGCATCATCTGATGCAGTTGGAATATTATTTACGTAAAATGCTCTATATCCATTATTGCTACTTGGAACTGGATATACATTAATTAATGAATCTCCATCAATCATATAAACAGGATTATACATAGAAGCATAGTGCAAACTATTCACATCAACAACTCTAGATTGTAATGTAGGAGGAATATATCTGCATTCTTCCCATAAAGTTGTTCCATCTGAACTTCCATCACCATTTCTTTCTCTCATTACTCCGATAATTTTAGCTCCTTTTATATCAAGACCTTGACTATCAGTAACAGAAGATTCTCTTTGAAAATCTTGAGCTCTTCTAGGATTTGAAGATAAAGTTCTATTAGTAACATCTATAACGCCTTCTCTTAAAAATTCATGCAATTCTGCTTGAGTAGGATTTGTTCCGCTACTTGCTATTGCTATGCCTGTTATTCCTTCTACCTGTGCTTCAAATGTTGCCATTATTCTCCTGTTTAGCTTACAAGGGGAGAAGCAACCACCTCTCCCCAGGCAAGTTTAGTTAACTATCAGTTTTAACTTCTAGAAATTGTCCCACTAACCCATGTCGCAGCAGTTAGAGAAACAGCTTCAGTTATGTACCAGTGAATACCATCGCAAACAAGACTTACTCTGTCTCCACCTGCTAATGCACCACCACTACCGTCTAGTTTTATTTGATCGTCAGCTACTGAAGTATCATGTACAGCGCCTGCATCTAAACAGGTCCCTATAACAAATTCAGCAGTAGAATCAGTAAAAACTATTATAGCTTTTGCATTTTCTGCATCACTAGCAATATCAGCGTGAAAGTGAACTTCCATGCCTTTATTACTATATGCAGATGGCAATCTAAATGAAGCAGTGTTAGCAGAAACATTTACAAAATACCTGTTACCTGCATCTGCTGATGTTAAAATAACAGTCTCAGCACCAGCAACACCAGTTCCATCAGCTGAAGGTTTTACGTGTTTGATTTCACCTGTTGCATTATCAACAGCATTATCGAACTTATTTTGTCCATACATTGGATTTCCCATAATATACCTCCTTATGACCAGATGGCGTGTGTCTCAGGACAACACCATTCCATGCCAGCTTCTGTTAAGATTTGATCTACTCTTCTGTCGACCCCAGAGTTTTCAAGTGTTTGCACACCAACGTAGACCGCTGTATCTCTATTAATACCATTACCTACTAATGGTCTATAAGCACAATATTTCATATTGATACCCATCATTTTAACTGCAGTACCGTCTAAATGCACGTTTCTAACAACGTTCATATCACCGTATATAGTTGAAATAGTAGTAACATCAATACCAAATACTTTCTTTTTACCTGCCATTGTAAAATCAGCTCTACCCATTACTGAAGCATCAGCAGCTGGGTTAGTAGTCCCACCAGGAACAACCATACCGATATTATTAGCAAAGTATCCAGATAATTTATGTAGCCAATTGTATACTGCTGTAGAACAGAAGAATACAGTTGAACCAGCATTATTATATCTAGGATCTAATAAAGCTGACATATCATCTAAGAAAGAATCTTGTGATTTAGTAGCAACATCTAATGAAAAAGCATTACCATATGTAGAAATATAGTCTACAGCACCTTGAGTAGTGTTGTATGTTGAACTTTGATTTCCAAATAATAAAGCACTTTCAATGTCCCACTTATGCTCGATCAGTTTTTCTTTCCAGATTCTAGCCCACTCGTTACCTTCATACTTAAGAACTGTAGCTCTATCAGTATTATTCATCACGCATGATGTTTTAAAGATTTGAGTTTGACCATAAGCTGAAGAGTAAGGCTGATCTGCCCAAGTTTCAGGATACCCAGTACCAGCACCAAATGCAGTACCAACTACATAGCATTTAAAAGCTTCAAGAATTTCTTGACTAGCCATTTTGCCAGATGGTGTAGATTCATAACCTAAGTTAGCTGCACCATCAACTGCTGTACCACCTGTAGTTGTTGCTTGCATAAAGTTACTTGTTGCAGGTGCTTTTAAACATGTAGCATTAACAATAGCTTTATTAACTGTTGCGCTAGATGAAGAATTAACACCTTGAGTAGTAAGATCTACTGAATTAACTTTCCATAGAGTGTAATCTGTCAACTCTGATGCAAGGTTGTTCAATGTATTTGTAGCCCCTACAGGTATCTTTATGATTTGACCAGGAATAAAGAATTGAGGCTGTGTGCCTTCAACACCTTCTTGGTATGTGTGTGTTTGACCATAAATATTGGAATTATTTCCATTGCTATTATAATCAGTAAAAAAACCAAAAGAATATACATCACCTGCTGCTGGATTAGGTGTAGCTTGTGTAACATCAGTTGCTGGAATTGCTGCAGCACCTGTATCATAATCAGCTAGGTATGCATACCTTTTAGTGTATGACGATCTTTTTTCAGTAAATTTGAAAGAAGGATCATCGGTTGGTTTTTTAGAAACCATACTAATGAATCGAAAGAACGGATCTTGCGCCAATGCTAATTCAGATACATAGTCGCCGAAATTATACTTTCTACGTAATGCACCCGTATTTAATTGGGTAGAAGATTCGCCTCTTTCAATCGAACCAGAAGTATAATTACTTCCAGTTACGTTTAAAATATCAGACATTTTGTCTCTCCTTTGAACTTATTTTATTAAGCTTGGACAGACATAAAATTCAATAATTATACGCCTTATCCAAACAGATTATCAACGCCACCGTCAAATCCTAGAATATTTTCAAAGACTTCCCTGTCTTGATTTTTTTCTACTTTTTGACTGTTGGCTCCCGAAGCAGACGTAGGCATGTTTCTAACATTTTTCATTTGATTCATCATATCTTGTTTAGTAGAAGCAGCTACATTTGATTGCATCTGATCTTTATTTACGATATAATTAATATCATCTAATGTCATTTTATGATTTTTTGCTTTAGCTTTGAAGTTAGCAAAATCTTCTTCAGACATATTATGTTTTTTCATAAACTCAGATTCTTGAGTTTTTCTGGCCTCTTCTAATTTCATTTGATTAGCACGCTTTTTTTCGTTATCAATCATAGATGACATTCTTTGTTGAACTAAAGAATCAACATGTGCATTCATAACTCTTGCACTGTCTGATTGAGGATCGGTCATTGCTTCTTGCTGATCAAAAACAAAATCTTCATCAAGTCCCATTTTGTCTTGAATAGTTTTTGCTGGAGCTCCGCCACCTTCAAAATAATCTTGAACATGTTTTACTAGTCCACTATCACTTTTCAATGCGTCAAGAATTGGCACAAAAGGTTCTACCTTTGTAAATGCCTCTCTCCACTTAACAGCTTCCCTACTACTATCTTTGTAGCGCTTCTCCCAATCTGTGCTGTTAGCAGATTGTTTCTTTTGCTTGTTGGAGCCAGTATCGTTATTGGCGTGGGTTACCTGTTCGGGGCCACTGTTTTGATCCTGGGTTACCTCAGGGCTTCTATCTCTTATTCCTCCATTTACCTCTTGATCGAGTGTATTGAAAAAATCATCAGAGCCTGAAGTGAATGGTTGTAAGTTAGCTTTTGAATTAGGATGCTCTCCTCTTCCGTAAGATTCAGATGCTGCTTCCAATGAGCTTTCTTTCATTCCAATTTCAGGGTTACCTTGATTTATTTCTTGAGAACTCATATTGTTCCCTCCTTTTTGTGAATAAAATTATTGTTGTAGTTTATTCAGAATTATCTGTATTTTGCAAGTCTTTTTTTCTTTCTTTTAACATATCTTCATTTCTCATCCTTGTAAGTTCAGCATGATTAGCCATTGTCCCCCTCAATAATTTTTGCTCTCCCTCAGTTTGAGTGAGTTGTTTACCAAGTTTAGATTTGACTTGTTCTTTTTGTTTGTTGATTTCTACATCAGCTTGCATTACTTTTTGTTTAATTCCTGCTTGAACTAATTGTCTTTCTAATGTTTCTATAGTTCCGTCTTTATCTTTTATAGCTTCTTGCAATTGGCCTAACTGTCCTTGTAATTGAGAATATAAAGATTTTCTTTGAACTATTTTTTCTTTATTCTTTAAATCAGTTTCAGCTAATACAGCTATATCATCTACTACACCTAATTGCATTAATTGTTTTAATTCTTCTAAATATGCCCATCTATTTACAGGCATTGTTGAACCCGAAATTACTCGTATATCAAATCTTAATGTTGCAATATCCATTGATTTTCCTATAGCTTGTCCCATATCATTGTAAACAGGAACATTTATTTCTTGAGTTTTGCCTTCTTGTATAGCACTAGGCTGTATAATTCTAAACTTTTTATTAGCAGTATATGTTGCTTGAGAAAATTCTAAAATAACTTCTCCTAATTGTCTTAATGCTGGTTCAATACAATTAGACATCCATTGTTTAATTCTTCTAGTTCCATATTCATCTAAAGCTAACATACCTCTATATGTTTCTGCTGATCCTGCAGAATCTCCCATCATAGAGCTATATATACCTGCTAAATACTCCATATCACTTTTTCCTTGTTGAACAATTTGAAAAAATGCATTTGATAATGGTGCTGGCATTACAGGTGTAGGTCGTTCAACTCCTGGCCTAATAGGTAATAAAGCGCCTGGGCTAGAAGCATATTTTTCCCACACATCTGGATCAACACTGCCTTCTTCATACATCCATCTTAAACTACTTCCCAATGAAGCATTATGAACCATAATTTGATGAGCTTTATTTATTTCTTTTTGTTTTCCAATTAATGGTGCTACAGCACTTATTGGATAAGGAGTTCCTGTCCATTTAAAATGAAATGGTACTATAGGATATTCTTTAACAGTTTCAGGTAGAATGTTTTCATATAATATTTTATCTCCTGCTACACAAGTTTGCTTTATTCTGTTACTGTAAAATTCTACAGCTTCAATTATATTTTTAGCAAATTCTTCATCGTTTAAAAAGATTTTGTATTCTTTTTCAGTTATAATATTATTTTCTATTTTTGAAGCTTCATTTTGTAATTTACTCATAACTTCTTTAGAGTAAGCTTCTAATTGTTGCATTGCTTCATCTTGGGCTCTTTTCATTTCTAGCTCAAATCTCTCTGGAAGCATTCCTCCGTTTTGAACAGCTTGTTGCATTTGCTGTTCTTTTTCCATTAATTCTACTTCTATTTCAGCTTGCATTTCTTTTACCATTACATTTAGCTGTTTTTTTAACTGTTTCATTGCTTCAGGATTTGGAGGAATCCTGTAAAACATATTTATATATTTTACTTTAATTTTTTCATATACTTCAAAAAATTCTAATAAATTATCCATTTCACCTTCAGGAGTAACTCCTTGAGAAGCTCCATCAGCAGCATCGTTAAATGTAAAAAGTTTCTGATCTCTATCTCCCATTCTTCTTAAAGAAAATGTTCTTTGATAGTTTTCATCACTGCTTGCTTGAGATATTTTTCTTTTAAAATCTGGAAATAACTGCATTAAGTGATTTTTAGGTAAAACTTTTCTAACCATGATATATGCAGCATCTTTAAATAACATATCTCTAGATTTAGGATCAACATAAACATCAAAAGGTTCAGGCTGTTGAACTATAACTTCTCCCATTCCATTATCAGCATCTTTGTCTACTGATATTAATAAATAACCAATACTTTTTGTAATACAATCATTTATAGCATTTGCATATAAAGTTTGCCCTTTTGAATTGTGCCAAACATAATCAGATAAATCTGAAGCTACTGCTGCTACATCAGAATCACTTCCTTCTGCTGCTATAGCTTGCCATCTAGGATTATTTGCAGTAGCGTAAAAATTCAACATTTCAACAACTGGTAAAATTCTATTAATAGTAAAAGTAGGCATGCCTTGATCTTCTAAAGCTGTTTGCTCTTCATCTGTTAATTGTTCATCATGAGCAAATTCATATCCTTTTTGATTTATACTTTCCCATTGTTGCCTTGTCCAATTATTAGACAAGTTAAATAAATTTCTTATAATATCTGCTTTCTTTTTAGCCATTATTTATTCCTTTATTTGTACGATCTTTTTATTCTTGCAGCCTTTCCATTAGTCTTAACTCTTTTTTTTCTAGCTTTAACAACTCTCTTTTTAGGTGTAGCTTTAGCTTTTGATACTTTCTTTTTTTTATATATAGCCATTATTTACTCCTTAATTCAAAATGTGGGAAATCGTCAAAACGATTATCCATAACTTCAAAATCCATATCCCAATCTCCACCCCATCTTAATCGGATGTCCATAGACCTAGCAATGCCAAGCACAAACCCAGCGAATAAAGTTTGCCGCTCCCGATCATCCCAGTCAACAGGATAAGGGGTAACATCAACAGCCAAACTAGGACTACTATTGTGACGACCTTTTGGATATTTAACTTTAGTTTTTCCTTCTTCAAATAATTTATTTTGCCTTTCTTCACTTCTATGCCCCTCCAATACAGAACAATCTACATATTTAATTACTTCGTTAAATACTTTTTGTAAGTCTTCGTGACAAGTTGCAAGTCTTTTTTTTGAACTTTTTCCAAAACTAGCCATTATTCATCCTCCATAATCCCTTTTTCTTTTTCAAGCATATCAAAAACTTGTCTATTTACTGGATCACCACCACCTGATTTTTTATATACTTCTTCTTCAGTATAAATTTTTTGCTGATCAAAAGACAATTCTATACTAGGAGGAGTGAAAGTTCTATCAATTATTTCTCTCATTTCTTCTATAGTAGTACTATCTGATAATGCTTTATAATTGCCTGAATCAAAATCTTTTAAAGCTTCTTCATTATTTAACTTATCTATTTTTTTTTGATATGTATTTTCTAAACCTCCGCCTGCATCATATGCTGCCTGATTTCCTCCCCAAGCTTCTTCGTTTAATTGCCCTAAAACAAAGGCTATATTTGAACCATATTTTTCTGCTATTTTTATCATTCCATAATAATGTCTTAACTGATCTTTTTCTTCTGGTGTTATGTGTCCAACATCAACAGATTGTTGTAATTTAAAATTTATAGCATCAACCATAGATTCAGGACTAATTAATTTATTTGTTTTGAAATCTTCCCATCTTTGCGCTTGTTGTTCTAAACGTTTTAAATCTTGTTTTTGCTTAACAGGAATCTCTACTTCTTCTTCTGCAAATTTTGCTTTGTCTGCAGCTAATTGTTCTCTATGTTCCTTAAAACTCGTCATTATATCTCCTATGCTGTAACCCAGCTTTTTGCCTTCCTTTTTTTCTTATACCACCCACCCTTATTTTTACTCATGCCTTGCGGTGGATGTGCGTACTTACATGCGTAAGCTAAAGCATCAATTGTATCATCATGTGCCATACGAGGGCCAAATGTCATTATCTCTCTATGTAGATCGTACTGTGTTTTCTTTATGTGCACTTGACCTACTGAAAATCTTTGTGCTAATATTTCTTGTATTCTGTCTCTTTTACTCATTCTATTACCAGGCTTTTCTTCTTTAAATGGAATTATAAACTGATTCCTTCTTCTCATTTCAGCTCTAATAGCTTGAAATATAGGTTTAGACATTGTCGTGTCTTCTATTGTAAAAAGCGTTGGATTATAAAATTTAGCGTATTGAAATATATAATCCACTATCCCTTTTTTATCTGTCCCAGGGACACCCAATACTGGCAAACTCCTGTCCCTAATATAATCAAGAACATAAATACTATTATCTGGGGCGACTGCCACAGCAATAATAACAGAGAAATCCGAATTACGCCTTGCAGAATCAGTTGCGGGATCAACGCCAACAAAAATATTACAAGGCTTGGCATCTTCGCCATTAGGAATAACATATGTAATTCCGCTTTCCCTGTCATTTGTAAATTTTCCATCCCAGTATTGTATATGCTCTCTATTAAAAATAGAATCTTCTTCTGATTGAACTTCCATCATATACTCTTGATAGAATTTTTGTGGAGTTCCAGAATCTTGATAAAACTTTTTCTTTCTTTCCATTTCCTTATGACCAAACCACGAAGGCCATAAAGGCGTACCATCTTCTTGTAAAGCTTTATAGGTAATTACTTTCCAGCTGTAATCTACGTCTTCTTTTTTAGCTTGTTCATAGCCCATTAAAATCTTTTGTATAAATGCATCAAAATGAACAGGTGTTCCATTTATTCTAAGTCTTCCAGTTTTCGGTTCCAGGGCAGGAAATACCACTGCGGTAACGAGGTTGGAAATCTTTGCTCTTGACTCTGATGTAACTGTATTGTTTTCGTCTTCAAAGTCATCAAGTACAATAAGGTCATAACGCTTATGTAACTTGGCACCACCACGAATACCAGACAGATTAGACTTACTAATAAGTTTACAGCCGTTTGAAAGCTCGATATCATCTTCTGTCCATTTTTTACCCTTTAAGCTACCGAAATAATAAGAAATTTTTTCGTTATATTCCAAGTGATATTTTATATAATCTAAATTAGGTACTGATATTTTAGACGAGGCAGCAACCCAGCCGTAAAATAAAGGTTCGTTAGTAAATAAAAAATCATGCAAAATACTGCATTTAGTTAATACTGTTTTTCCATGCCCCCTAGGAAGTATTACAGCTAACTGTCTATAGCTAAAATCATTTAAAGCATCTGCAACTTGATAATGAAAAAAAGGAGATTCAGAACGCATAAAGTCATCAGGAAGAAATAGTTTCCCAAAAGCAATTAAATCATTCTTTGCTAGCATAAAAGCTTCTTCTTCTTTTGACACATTATGGAGATTAATATTACTCATCGTATATTTTAGGATCTAATCTATATTCCTTATCTACCTCATATATATCCATAAGTTTATTGCAAGATTTCGCAACTGCTGAATAATATTCTTTTTCAGGAGTATTAGTGGCTTTAGCCATCCTCCCAACGTTACATTCCAGTGGTCTATCTTCATATACTCCGCACTCACCTTCTTCTGTTAAATAAATACATGCTCCATTTTTTCCCATTGGAACAATCCCCATTTCAGCTTGTAAATAGCAACAGGCTGTACATTTAGAACATTGAAAACTTTTCATTCTTGATCTAAAAAATTCTCTCGCCTTTCTTGTCTTCTTACATCTTGAATCATTTTATCTTGCACACCTACAACTTGATTTGTTTTAGTATCATAGTAATCTCCTTCTCCGTCAAGATTAATATATCTAGTGCTGTTTAAATCTCCTTTAAATTCAGAAGGAAGCTCTTCTCCTGGTTTAGGAATAGATACTCCTTTATAGTAAGCATTTATATAATCATAATCTCTGTTTGAAGGATGGTTAATATCTTTATGCAAGCCTAAGGCTGCTGCTACTTCTGCAAACCATTGTTGTAATGTTATATTATCGTTATTCATAGTCCCCTTTTATTCTGAGCTAATTTCTTTAGGTCTTTTAGCTCCTGCAATTACTTTTTCATCAAACCCTTGAAATACTGCACCTGATATTTGAGTAACTGAAGTTTTGCTTTTATCTTCAAGATCCATTATATCAGCTAACTTAAATAATGCCTTTAGCTTAGTCTCATCCTTTTCAGAAGCCATAGCAATAGTATATATATTCCTCAATATACTTGTTTCATTTATGCCCAATTCTTCTAATACTGGCTTTAACTCTTCTTTCATTGCAGTCCTTATCCTTGTTGTTTTAGTAAGTTGTCCAGCACGTATTCCTGCATAGTGCGGGTCATTTGTCGGAAATGCCTTTAGATACGCCATACGAGCATCCATTCCAGATGCAATATACTGGACAAAAATCTCTTCACGGCTAGACAGACCCTTCCGATCTTCTAACCTTTGATCTCTGTCTATGTTACCTCCAAAAGAATATATATTAACTCTTTTAGAAGTATCCATCTTTGAATTCTTTGACACAACAAATGTGCCTGTACAAGTACCAATATATTTAACCTGACGCACTTTTCCTTTTGGCTTCATCATTGTTCCTTGTCTAAGGATCTGAATAACGCAACCATCGTCAGCTTTAACCCAGTCAGTTATATGACCATCCCTCCAATCCTCATGGTAGCTTATATCTGATGGCACTTCATCTATTGTGTCAAATACTGTGTGATTAATTTTATTTACTTTATAATGTCTCATTCTAATACCCCAAACTCCGCCAGGATGTTTGGATGGCTATATATTAAGAAAAACCTAAAATATCGCAATCTAAATATTTATCAAGATATTCTTCCATTTCTTCTGATATCTCTAAAATCTCTTCATTGATTGCAAATTTGTAATTACTACTACAAGACTCTTCTAAATGTTTAATTTCTCCTGTATCTGGATCAAACATAATAATTAGCTTATACTCTTTTAATTTCATTTTGATATAGTTAGCCCCTGTACAATCAAGATTGTTTTAAAAAATTTAACAGTGAAACTTCCTCTAAGCCAGTTATACTCTCCCATACTCAGATTTATATTCAAGTCCTTTTTATCGGTTATTGGGGACAAACTCATTATCCTATATGGTGAGCAACCCAACTTCTGACCCTTAAAGCAGAACGATTCACACGTGTACTTTCTGGGTGATAATTAAAAAAAACTGTAATTACCGATGTTGAAATATAGCAAAAGATATTTAATATAAACAAGAGGTTTTAAAAATTGTAGCATTTTGGTGTGTGGTCTTTTATATATTGGCCACCCCTTATCAGGGGATTTTGACTATCGTTTTTAGGTTATTTTTGATTTATTTTTTGTGTTATTTTTAGAAACTACGGAGAAATACTAATGAGTGTAAGATTAAAAGCTGGATGGGATAGAACATCAACTGTTAGATTGCCTGAAGGGAAAACTAATATAGATATAGCTACTCCTTTAGGTAGTGCAATGGCTGGTAATATGATCAGAGTTCTTAAGAGTGCTAATACTATGGAAGATGTAGGTAATGCATTAACTTTGTTCAACTCTGTTACTACTAGTGATAGCAGTACACAAGGCCGTGTTCTTATTGGTAGAGAAGAAAAATATATTCTCTCTAATGGTAAGAAAACTGTTGAAGTTGCTGATGCTAAAGCTATGGATAGTTTGTTATCTAATGGTTGGACGCTTCAGGATACTAAGACTGAAGATATTTACGACGAATAGTTATGAAAGGGGATGTTTAATTATGTCCCCTTTTTACTATTATTATTTATTCTTAGTAGTATTAGGTATATATTACGAAAGGGAAGGTATTTAGGGGTATTCTAACTCCAATACACACATATGCACACAATATATATATACCAACTTATACTAAACATATGATTTAAAGTATATGGTGGTGAGGTTAACAAGTTCCTATTAAATAGGTGGAATACATGCAAAAACCTAAGAGATAGCATCTCAAAGCCACCATAGAGCGCATAGTATTAAATTACAAGGCGTTAATAATAATATCTATAGTGATAGCTAACTATGGATGAGCAACTGAAGAATCGGTTATGCTTCACCCATTCTCTAGTCATTTACATGTGATGATTAGCAGAAGAAAAGGCAACCCTACATCGGGTGTTATAATAGATAGGTTATTGTTAGCTGTAACCTTTAGCTATGTAAATGATAAGTATTACATTATTAGATAGCAATCAAAAGATTTAATGGCGGAAGGGTAAAACGGTTTAAACGCTTGGCTCATAACCAAGAGACATCTGGTTCGACTCCAGTTTCCGCAACAAAAGACTATGTAAGTGAATAACTTATAAAGATATTGGCAGTCATTATGACGTAAGAATTAACCAAGCCACTTATATAGCAGAAGATTTAAAGCTTTGGTACATATTTAATGAGATAATCAATGACG
>CEOR01008487.1_pt1 | contig 14275 bp, 9 predicted proteins | sample 530661 | NCBI WGS metagenome assembly CEOR01 (sample SAMEA2620836, study PRJEB7988) | marine metagenome | biome: marine biome (ENVO:00000447); feature: deep chlorophyll maximum layer (ENVO:xxxxxxxx); material: "saline water (ENVO:00002010), including plankton (ENVO:xxxxxxxx)" | depth 65 m
GACGGTATGGACCGTCCCAAAACCGAGCTGGCATACAGGGTTCCCGCATCAAAGCTCACAAGACGGAACATTACAAGTACAAGTGAACGGCCCGAGGAGCTCACGGGACTCGATACAACGATCGATTGGAAGAATACCGGTGATAACTCCTATGATGGAGAGAAACTCAAGCTCCTCGTCCATGATGAATCAGGGAAATGGGAGAGGCCGAACAACATCCTCAACAACTGGAGGGTCACGAAGACGACATTAAGATTAGGTAGAAGAATTATTGGTAAATGTATGATGGGGTCAACGAGTAACGCTCTTGACAAAGGTGGTGATAATTTTAAAAAACTATATTATGCTTCAGACGTTACAAAAAGAAACCGCAATGGACAGACTAGCTCGGGATTATATAGTTTGTTCATACCTATGGAATGGAATTACGAGGGATACATCGATTCTTATGGCTTACCTGTATTCGAAACACCGGAAACTGAGGTTGAAGGACCATATGGTGAATACATTGACACAGGAGTTATTGAGCACTGGCAGAATGAAGCTGATGGATTAAAAAATGATCAAGATGCTTTAAATGAGTTATACAGACAGTTTCCACGTACTGAAGAACATGCTTTCAGAGATGAAACTAAAAACACTATATTTAATTTAGTTAAAATATACGAGCAAATTGACTATAATGATATAAATCCAACACCAATAGTTGGAAGTTTTGTGTGGGAAGGTGGAATAAAAGATACTAATGTTAAATTTTATCCTGATACAAATGGTAGATTTAATTTATCATGGGTACCACCATCAAACTTACAAAACAATTATTTTTTAAAAAATGGATTAAAGTATCCTAGTAACGAACATATAGGTGCTTTTGGCTGTGATAGTTATGATATATCAGGAACAGTTGATGGTACAGGTTCAAAAGGATCTTTGCATGGTTTAACTAAGTTTAGTATGGAGGATGCGCCTCCAAATACATTTTTTTTAGAATATATAGCTAGACCTGCTACTGCAGAAATGTTTTTTGAAGATGTTTTAATGGCATTAGTATTTTATGGTATGCCTTTATTAGCAGAAAACAACAAACCTAGACTTTTATATTACTTAAAACGTAGAGGTTATCGAAATTATTCAATGAACAGACCTGATAAACTTTGGAATAAGTTATCAGTTGCTGAAAGAGAAGTTGGTGGTATACCAAACTCTAGCGAAGACATTAAGCAAGCACATGCTGCTGCAATAGAAAGTTATATTCAAGAACACGTTGGAACAAAAGAAGATGGTAGTTATGGAAATATAAGTTTCAACAAAACATTAAACGACTGGGCTAAATTTGATATTAATAATAGAACAAAATTTGATGCTACTATTAGTTCAGGTTTAGCAATTATGGCTTGTAATAAAAATTTATACAGACCAAAACCAGAAAGAAGCAAAACTACTGTAAACTTTGGGTTTACAAAATACAACAATAAAGGTATGTTATCAAAAGCAATTAACAAATGATTAAAACACAAGTAAAATCTGGATTTCCTAGTCAGGCAGTGCCTGATATTGAAAAATCTAGTCAAGAATATGGCTTGCAAGTTGCAAAAGCTATAGAATCTGAGTGGTTTAGTAGCGATAACGGAAGTGATAGATATTATGATACTCAACTTCGTTACCACGAACTAAGACTATACGCTCGTGGTGAACAAAGTATACAAAAATATAAAGATGAATTATCTATTAACGGTGATTTATCTTATCTTAATTTAGACTGGAAGCCAGTACCTATTATACCTAAGTTTGTAGATATAGTAGTTAATGGTATTAATGAAAGATTATATGATATAAAAGCTTTTTCAATAGATCCTGCCTCTGCACAAAGAAGAACAGAATATATAGAAGCTGTTATAGAGGATATGACTTATAAAGGGTTTAAAGAAAACGTACAACAACAAACTGGTATAAATACATTTAATAATCCACCAGAAACATTACCGCAAGACGACGAAGAGTTAAGTGTTCATCTTCAGTTAGAATATAAACAAGCTATAGAAATAGCAGAAGAAGAAGCTATAGCTAATGTTATGAAACTAAACAATTATGATTTACTTAAAAAGCGTTTAGATTATGATTTAACTGTTTTAGGTATTGCTTGTGTTAAAAACGGATTTAATACAGCTGAAGGTATAACAATAGATTATGTAGATCCTGTTAATATTGTATATTCATATAGTGAATCACCTTATTTTGATGATTTATGGTATGTTGGTGAAATAAAAAGATGTAAAATTAAAGATCTTAAAAAAGAGTTTCCTGAAATTACAATTGAACAGGTAGAAGAAATAGAGAAAAAATATGTAAACCCTCAAAACGATAAATATAATTATTATTCAAAAGAAGATAATAAAAATAACAAAGGATATGTTAATATTCTATATTTTGAATACAAAACATTTAACGATCAGGTTTATAAAGTAAAGAAAAGTGCTTCAGGTGGTGATAAAGCGTTAAAAAAGGATAATACGTTTAATCCACCTAAAGATCAAAGAGCTAGATTTGAAAGAGTAAAAAGATCAATAGAAGTTTTATATTCTGGAGCAAAAATTGTTGGTCACGATGTATTATTTGATTGGAAAAAATGTGAAAACATGACTAGACCTAAATCAGATATTACAAAGGTAGCAATGAGTTATAATATAACAGCTCCTAGAATATATAAAGGTAGACCTGAGTCTCTAGTTAGCAGAATGATTAGTTTTGCTGATATGATACAAATAACTCATTTAAAATTACAGCAAGTAATGTCAAGAGTAGTACCAGATGGTGTATATCTTGATGCAGATGGTTTAGCTGAAATAGATTTAGGTAACGGTACTAATTATAATCCTCAAGAAGCACTAAATATGTATTTTCAGACTGGTAGTGTTATTGGTAGATCAATGAATCAAGATGGTGATTTTAATAATGGTCGTATGCCAATACAAGAATTACAGTCAAGTGGAGGTCAAGGTAAAATTAATAGTTTAATACAGTCGTATAATTATTATTTACAAATGATGCGTGATGTTACTGGTTTAAATGAGGCTAGAGACGGTAGTATGCCAGATAAACAATCATTAGTTGGATTACAAAAGCTTGCAGCTGCAAATAGTAACACAGCAACAAGGCATGTTTTACAAGCTGGTGTTTTCTTAGCTTTAAAAACAGCTGAAGCGGTTTCACTTAGAATATCAGATGTTTTAGAATATTCTAATACTAGAAATCAATTTGTGTTATCATTGGGTAGGTTTAACGTAGGTACTTTAAATGATGTTAAGAACTTACACTTACATGATTTTGGTATATTCTTAGAATTAGCTCCTGATGAAGAAGAAAAACAAGTGCTTGAAAACAATATACAAATGGCATTACAACAACAAGCTATAAATTTAGAAGATGCTATTGATATACGTGAAGTTAGTAATTTAAAATTAGCTAATCAGTTGTTAAAAGTAAGAAAAAGAAAGAAATTAGAGCAAGATCAAGCAATGCAGCAACAAAACATTGAAGCACAATCACAGTCTAACGCTCAGTCCGCTCAAGCAGCTGCAGAAGCAGAGATGCAAAAGGAACAAGCGCTAGCTCAAACAAAAATTAGTATTAATCAAGCACAGTTAGAGTTTGATATTAAGAAAATGGAAAAAGAAGCTGCAATTAAGTTTGATTTAATGGAAAAAGAGTTTCAATTAAATATGCAGCTTAAAAACGCTGAAAGTAGTGTAATTAAAGATAAAGAGAAGATGAAAGAAGATCGTAAAGATGAAAGAACTAGAATACAAGCTTCTCAACAATCAAAATTAATAGAACAAAGAAAAAAAGATCTACCATCTAAACAATTTGAGTCGAGAGGCATGGATAACTTAGGAGGTTTTGACTTAGAACAATTTGAACCAAGATAAAAATTAAAAACTATGGGATATAGAATTAAAGAGTTTCCGGGTAATATAGCCGGATCAGTATTCACTGCTGCAAGTAGTGATGCTATTAAACCTCCACTCGGACATGTATTTGTTGCGTTTACTGTTTTAACGCAGGCTTCATTTGATGCTAGTGGTGGGTTAGTTGCAGAAACAGCAACACAGTTTGCAAACACAGAAGATGCTGCTGGTGATTTAGCAGAAGCTGATATAACAGCTGCTGAAGGATCTGGTGGTGTACAGATTACAAACTCAAACACGACGTTTCCTGCTGGAGCAACTATTTATGGTAGATATACCGAAATAGATTTAGCTGGTGGAACAATTTTAGCATATTACGCTAAGAAATAATTATTTTTAACAATTTTATAATATTATATTATGGCAAATGAAAAACAACAAGAAGAGGTTGTTGAACAAGTAGCTGACGCTAAAGTAGTAGAAGCTAAAGAACAACCAAAAGAAACCGCTAAAAATGAAGACGGTATCTATAAGGTGGATTTAACAAAACCACCTAAATCAGAACAAGCTACTGAAGAAAAAGTAGAAGAACCTGTTAAAGAAGAAAAACAAGAGGAAAAAGTTGAAGAAACTGAAGAAACTCCTGTTTTACAAGAAATAACAGAAGAAGAAACGCAACCTGAACCTACTGAAGAAGTAGAAGAGGAGGTTGAAGAAGAAATAGAAGAAAAAACTCCAGAAGTGGAGCTACCAGAAAACATTGAGAAACTTGTAGAGTTTATGAATGAGACTGGTGGAACGCTAGAGGACTACGTTCGACTCAACGCGGATTACTCAAATGTAGATAATGAAGCACTTTTAAGAGAGTACTACAAATCTACGAAACCTCATTTATCTTCTGAAGAAGTTAACTTTATACTTGAAGATAACTTTAGTTATGACGAAGAAACAGATGAGCCAAGGGACGTAAAAAGAAAGAAGCTTGCTTATAAAGAAGCGGTTGCAAACGCTAAACAGCATTTGGAAACTCTGAAGGGTAAATACTATCAAGAACTTAAGTTAGGTTCAAGATTGACTAAAGAGCAACAAAAAGCTGTAGATTTTTTCAATCGTTATAATGAGCAAGATAAAGAGGCAAGCGAACTAAACGCAAAACAACAAAAACACTTTAACAAAGAAACTGAAAAAGTTTTTAATGAAAATTTCAAAGGTTTTGATTTTCAAGTTGGGGACAAAAAATATCGTTACAACGTTAAAGATGTGCAGGAAACAAAGACAGCTCAAAGCAATGTGTTAAAAGTTTTTGACAAATATATTAGTAAAGATAATTTACTTTCTGATGCTGCGGGTTATCACAAATCGTTGTTTGCTGCAAGAAACGCTGACGCTTTAGCAACTCATTTTTATGAACAAGGCAAAGCAGATGCTATTAAGACTATGTCTTCTGAAGCTAAAAATATAAATTTAACTGGAAGAAAAAGTCCTGATGGTAATGTTGATGTCGGTGGTCAAAAATTTAAAGTTGTAAGCGGCGATACAAGTTCAAGCCAAAAATTCAAACTTAAAAATTATTAAACTAACATTAAAAATTAAAAATTATGGCAACGGTAAGTTTTTCGGGTCCTGCTAATGCGGCGGTACTTTCTCCAGCATATTCTCAGATGACGCTGGCTCAGAATTACCTCGACATTCAAAACAATGGCTGGGCTCAACAATATCTTCCTGAATTATATGAGCAGGAAGTAGACAGATATGGTAATAGAACCATCTCTGGCTTTTTATCTATGCTAAGTGCTGAAATGCCTTTACAATCTGATCAAGTTATTTGGTCTGAGCAAGGTAGATTACATTTAGCTTATAACGGTCAAATTAATCCTGCAAACGGAACAATTGACACAATCACTAACATCGACACGGGTGCTACTGAAGCTCACGCTGTTCGAAGAGGTGCAACATTAGTTTGTGAAATAGGTGGTGTAGTATTCAAAGCAATATGTACTGCTGGTGTTGACGATTCAACTTCACAACTAGTTATTAGACCTTATACAGGACAACACGTTACTAACGTATCTGGTGTTGCTGCTGATGACAACCAAGTTATCAAGTTCTTTGTATACGGTTCTGAATTTGCAAAAGGTCAAGACTCAATGGTTGGTTCAATCGAGCCTGGGTTCAAGACTTTTACAAATAGACCAATGATCTTAAAAGATCACTTTGAAATCAACGGATCAGACACAGCGCAAATCGGCTGGGTTGAAGTTTCTGGTGAATCAGGACAAGGTGGATACTTATGGTATCTAAAATCTTCTGGTGATATTAGAACAAGATTCAATGATTACTTAGAGATGTCTATGGTTGAAGCAGAAAATGCTTCTGGTACTAACGTATTTTCTGGTATGACAACTGCAGCTGGACACGAAGCTCCTGAAGGATCTGAAGGTTTATTTGCAGCGGTTGAAGCTAGAGGTATTATAGCTACTAACTTAGTTGATAACGCGTCTGATGCATTAGCAGATTTCGATTTATTATTAGCTGAATTAGATAAGCAAGGTGCTATTGAAGAAAATATGCTTTACTTAAATAGAGCTGGTAATTTAATCTTTGATGACATGTTAGGTCAGCTGAACGCAAACTTCGATGGTGGTTCATCATTCGGTGTTTTTGAAAACAGCAAAGATATGGCATTAAATCTTGGATTCTCTGGCTTTAGAAGAGGTTCTTATGACTTCTATAAAACTGATTGGAAATACTTAAACGATGCCTCTACAAGAGGTCACGTTGGTGGTGTCAAAGGTATTATTATACCAGCTGGTACTTCTTCAGTATACGATCAGCAAGTAGGAGCTAACGTTAGAAGACCATTCTTACACGTTAGATATAGAGCTGGACAAGCTGATGATAGAAAACTAAAATCTTGGGTTACTGGTTCTGTAGGTGGAGCTACTAGTTCAAGCATTGATAAAATGGAAATCCATTATCTATCTGAAAGATGTTTAGTTACTCAAGCTGCGAATAACTTCGTATTACTTAAGTAATAACACTATTAAAAGCAAAGGGAGCTTCGGCTCCCTCGGCTTTTATTTTATTAATTTTTATTATATTATATCATGGAAAAAACAAAAAAGAAGGCTGAAAAGCCACAAGTACAACCTGTAAAACCAGGTTGGATAATTAAAGACAGATTATATGAGTTGGAATTAGACAGAGTTCCTCCAGTTTATATTATGAAGTCAAAAAATTTATTTTATTTTGATGAAAACGTAGGATACGAAAGAGAAATAAAATATTGTAGAAATCAACAAACTATTTTTGTTGATGAAATGAAAGGCCCTCAAAGGCTTGGTCATATTGTATTTAGAAACGGACAATTATTCGTTGAAAAAGAACAAGTACAATTACAAAAGTTTTTATCTTTATATCACCCAGACAGAAACAAAATATTCAGCGAATTTAATGCAGAAAAAGAGGCAGAAGCTGATATTGATGTATTAGAGCTTCAATTAGAAGCTATGAATGCTGCTAAAAATCTGGATATTGATAGAGCTGAAGCAATAATGAGAACAGAGGTTGGCGATAGAGTTGTTAAGATGGCTTCTAAGGAGCTTAAAAGAGACTTAATGATCTTTGCACAAGAAAACCCAGTATTGTTCTTAGAACTTGTTAATGATGAAAATATCAATATCAGAAATATGGGTATTAAATCAGTTGAACAAGGAATTATTAAGCTTTCACAAGATCAAAGAACATTTACGTGGGCAAGCAATGATAGAAAGTTATTAACAGTACCTTTTGATGAAAATCCATACTCAGCATTAGCTGCGTGGTTTAAAACAGATGATGGTATTGAAGTCTATCAATCAGTTGAGAAAAAACTAAAATAAAAAACTTTATAGAGGTAGTCATCTCTATGAGGTGACTACTTACTATAAATAAAAGAAAATATGGCGATTAACATAAACAGAGTATACAAAACTGTTTTATCAGTATTAAATAAAGAGCAAAGAGGTTATTTAACTCCATACGAGTATAATAATATAGCGACTCAATCTCAAAGAGAGTTGTTAGAAAAACTGTTTTATGATTATAATAAATTTTTAAATTTAGATAATTTTAATCGTATAAATGAAGGTTTAGCTGATATACCAGCTAAAATACAAGAACAACTAGATGAGTTTTACGCTTATACAGATATAACACTATCAAGTGCTGGCGTTGGAACATTTCCGTTAGACTTGTATAAAGTCATTGACTTAACAGTGACAGATCAAACTGTTAAAATAGAAAAAGTAAATAAAAATAGAATACCTTATTTAAAATCTTCACCATTAACCGCTCCATCAACACTATTTCCAGTGTATTATCAAAGAGAAACAGATTTTGTAGTAGAACCTGCAGCAACAGATGGCTCATGGGCTTTAGGTGCTGTTAGATTACAATATATACAAGAGCCTACAAATCCAAGATGGGGTTATACAACAGATTCAACTTATGGAGTAGATATTCACGATTCAAATCCTTTTGTTGAAGGTGGTGTAATACTAGGTACTAAAACAATAGCAATAGTATCAACAAATGATACTGTAGGTTTAACAGATGGTGAATATCCAATAGTTATTGGTACTAGTGGGGTAACTACAAGTGGTAGTGGAACAGGTGTAGGAATTACACTTACAGTTTCTAATAGCACAATATCAGCTGTAAACGTAACAAGCGCTGGCTCTGGTTTTAGTATATCAGATACAATAACAGTTTCAGCTTTTGACAATGCTTGGCTTGGTGCTAATGATGTTGTCTTAACATTAAGAGCTCAAGATTTATACAGTAGTAGTACAGAAGGTTCAGTAGATTTTACTTTACATCCTTCACATGAAACTGAATTAGTAATAAGCATATTAGGATACGCTGGTCTTACTATAAAAGACCCAGCTGTATTACAACAAGCTGTACAATTAGGTCAAGCTGGAACAATGTCTAAATCACAACAATAAAAAATTATGAGTTTATTAGGAACAACAACTGCAGAGCAATATTATAACGTTAGTCAAACATTTACTACTACAGCTTCACAAGCTTCAACTGGTATATATGATCTTACTGTTACTAGACTGCCTAGCGCTGAAACTGATTTTATAATTTATGTAAACGGTACAGAAATAAACAGAAGTACTTATAGTTACACAGCTACAGGATCAAATCCTGGTAGAATAACTATAGCTTCTAGTTTACCTGCAGAAGGAGCAACAGTTGTAGTTGAATTTATAGACAGATCTTTAGGTGATTATAGATATGTAAGTTTAGCTAATATAGTTAATAACTTTATGTATGGTTATACAGGTGATGGTAAAGTATTAAATAATGTTAATAAAACAGATGTAGTTTTTCATGCAAGAAGAGGTATACAAGAGTTTGCTTACGAAGTATCAAGAGTAGAAAACATACAAGAAGTTGACGTTCCACCTTCGCTAACAGTTCCTATGCCACAAGATTATGTAAACTATGTAAGAATATCTTGGGTAGATACAGCTGGAGTTGAACACCCTGTTTTTCCAGCAAGATATACATCAAGACCAAGTGAATCAATATTACAAGATGATCAAGCTGAATATTTATTTGATGAAGATGGTGGAACACTACAAGGTACGCCTAGTGTAACAGAACAAAGATTTACAAGTGATTTTGCACTAGACAGAATGTCTGGTAAAACAAACTCAGATGATTATTATTTATTTTCACATTATTTACATAATATATATCATAGATCTTCTGCTAGAGTTGGTTCAAATCCAGAAACAAATAACTATAACGGTGTTTTTGTAGTAGACGAAGCAAATGGTCAGTTTGGTTTTGATAGCTCTATGTCAGGTAGAACAATAACTATAAAATACATATCAGATGGTAATTCACCTAGAATACAAGATATGAAAATACATAAATTAGCTGAAGACGCTATGTATAAGTATATATATCATGCTATAATATCTACTAGAATAAATATACCTGAGTTTCAAATAATGAGAGCTAAAAAAGAAAGACGAGCTGCAATGCGTAACGCTAAGATTAGATTATCTAACATTAAACTACATGAGTTAACACAAGTAATGAGAGGTAAATCTAAAATTATTAAACACTAATTAAATGCCAGAAATAAAAAACAGTTTTATAAAAGGTAAAATGAACCAAGACCTTGATGAAAGGTTAATTCCTAAAGGTGAATATAGGTTTGCTCAAAACTTATCTGTGTCTGAATCTACAGATGCCGATACTGGTGCATTAGAAACAATTAAAGGTAATATAGCTAAAACAAGAAGTTTTCAAATTAAAAATCATTTTGTAGCAGGTCAACCTGAATTATTTGGTTCAGGTTATGCAGAACCTGAGTGTATTGGTTTTGTTGAAGATGTTAGAAATAAAAGAGTAGTTTATTTTTTAACAAACTTTTCTGGTGGTAATAATACTGATGAAATTAGAAATATTAGAAGAGCACAAGGTGCTGGTTCAAACTTAGTTGGTGGAACAACATATAGCTCAGCTATAAAAGAAACATGTGCTATTGTTTTATATAACTTTCAAACGAATGCAACACACACCTTGACATCTGGATCTTGGTTAAATTTTAGCACAAAACACATAATAACAGGTGCTAGAATATTAGATGATTTATTATTTTGGACAGACAATTACAACCAACCAAGAAAACTAAACATAAGTAAAGCTATTGCCGAACCTACACATTATAGTATTGAAGACTCAATAAGTGTTGCTAAATATGCTCCATATGCTCCTATAAGGTTAGTTAACAAAAACGGCGTGTGGGCTGAAAGTAATACGGCTTCTGAAGATGTGTACGCTGACAAAACAAGTAGTGGTATTACATCAAGGTACTTACGTGATAAGTTTGTAAGGTTTTCTTATAGATATAAATTTGAAGATGGTGAATATTCTTTAATGGCACCTTTTACTCAAATTGTATTTGAACCTCTTAATGGAGGTCTTTTAAAAGGTACTGAAAATGCAACTCTTGATCAAACAAAATATCCAAATCAAATATCAGGATCAGGGTCGTTACCTGTAGATGTACACAATGTTTTTAGAACAACCAAAGTTAATATAATGCAAAATGCAATTAACAAAGTTATTTTAAGAATACCAGTTCCTAATTTTAATGAAAGAGATGATGATAATGATTATAGTGCAGGTGGTTATCTAAACCCATATAAAATAGATGAAGTAGAAATATTAATAAAAGAATCTGATAGTTTAGCTATAAGATCTTTAAAATCAATAAAAATATCAGAAGTTCCAGACGCAGACTTTGAAATTTATAGTGTAAAACCACACAGTACCGGTCAAACTTTTGACAGGCAAGTATTAAAATACGTTTACAGATCAGAAGAACCTATAAAAGTTTTACCAGAAGATCAATTAACAAGAGTATTTGATCAAGTTCCATTACAAGCAAAAACTTTAGAAGTATCTGGCAATAGAGTTATATATGGTAACTTTGTAGAAAACTATCCATACCCAACAGATGTTAGTAATAAAAGAGGTATTGATTATACACTTGGTGTAGATGAAAAAGGTGATCCTGAACATGGACAAACACACGGTTTGTTACAAGATTTAGATAAAGCTTATAAATATCACTCAACAAAACAAAGAAGAACATATCAAGTAGGTATTGTACTTGCTGATAAGTATGGTAGACAATCACCTGTTATATTATCTTCTAACTCTACTAACGATGCTGACACCGTACACACTGGAGCTGTTACAGCTTCTATGGCAAATAAAACAATAACAACAGCAACGGGTACTACAAGTGGATCTTCAACAACTATAACACTTAGTGTAGCAAACACTGACGTAAAAGCTGGTATGAGAATAGTAGGGTCGGGTGTTGGAGCTAATGTTACTGTGTCTAGTGTTACAAACTCAACAACAATTGTAGCGTCGGATGCTGTAAACTTAAGTGGTGTGTCTTTAACATTTACACATCATAGTTGGAGTAGTAATAAAATAGCTTACGGACAAAGTCTTAAAATATTATTTAACAACACTGATTTATTTAATAGTGCTAAACAAATTCATCATTGCGAATTTAATGCTGGATATAATCCACATGGTTGGTATTCGTATAGAGTTGTAGTTAAACAAAGAGAACAAGATTATTATAATGTATATGCTTCACATCCTTTTCAAGGTTGGGATAATATAAAAAATGAATTTAACAACACGACGTCTGGTGGTAAAAGCTGGTTATCTTTATTAGGTGATAATATAAATAAAGTTCCTAGATCATTAAAGGAAACTGATTTTAGTAGAGATGGTGTTATGGGTTCAGAAGAAAAGCTTTACCCAAAAGTTATATACCACACAGGTCAAGACGAGGGACAAAGTCAACAACAAAGTCAATTACATGAGTTAATACCTGTTGTTTCTTTAGGAGATGCTTTTGAACAAAACTTATATTTATCACCTGAACATAGTGGAGATGGTAGTGGAGGTTTTATGGTTTATGATTTTATATATGGAGATCAATCAAACCCATTAATAGCAGAATTACCTAATATAAAAGACTATATGCCATCTGGTAGTACATCAGCTTATAACAGTGATGTTATTGTTGCTTTTGTAAAAGGAGATACTGGATTTAACGTAAATGGCACAACAGATGACTCTTTAACAGCTATATTAACTACTAACTCAAATACAGCTGCTACAGTTGCTCCACCTGCCGATGTTGATGGATATACTGTTACTGGTGCAAATTTAAAAGCAACTGGTAAAAAACTAGAAGTTGAATCATACAATACTACTACAGGTGAAGTAACTTTTAAAACAAAACAAAGTTTAAAAGATGGTGATTTTTTAGTTTTTAATTTATCACAAGAAGGTTTAACTGTTTTTGAAACAGAACCGTTTAAATCAGCAATTGATATATTTTATGAAACTTCAACAGCTGGTTTAGTTGAAGATTTAGATGATGAATTACTTGACAATGTAATTGCTAATGCACCTGATAATTTTGCTGTAACATCTACTACTTTTCCTGAAAATCAAAACACTGGTAGTATTTTAACGTTTAGTGCAGATGACAATACAGGTAGTAGTGATTTATCATACGGTATTGTTAGTGCAATTGATGGTAATGGTGTTGATCAATACGCACTTGGTAAATTTACTATAAACAGTAGCACTGGAGTTGTGAGTTTGTCTGGTTCGTTTAGATATGAAAACTCAACAAGAGATGATATTAACATTAAATACTCAGTAAATGACCCAGGTTCTGGAGAGGTTTTTGATACTAAAACTGTTTCTGTAACAAACTCTAATCCAACTTTCAGTAGTTCAACAGCAACAGAAAGTATAACAAGAACTGCAGGTGCTAATCAAACTGTTCATACAGATACAAACTGTACTAACGGTTCTAAATTAAATTCAGAAGATCATTTAGGTTTAACAGTTTCACACACGTTTCTTCAAGACTCATCACTTGATGATAGGTTTTCAACAACTATATCTGGTAATATATTAACTGTAAAAACAACATCTAACTGGACTATTAGTAATGGTACATCTTTCTTTACAAATTCAGAAGCAGAAAGAACAATGACTATAACACTTAATGATGGTTTTGGTGGAACTGCCACAAAAACATTAATAATAAACGAAACACCTGTTGGAATTGAAGGTACATTAATGTTACCTTATTCACAAGGTATATGTAATGTTTGTAATTTAAATAGTTATACTTATTATGCTATTGCTGGTAATAATCCAAGTAACCCACCAACTGTAAATGCTGATGGAGAGTTAACTGTGTTTGCTGGTAACTTTGTATATACAGACGTAACTTTATTAAATCCTGTAACATCTGATTATTATATATTTAAAGATTATTGTGGTACTAACTGTTACAACTGGAGATGTGCTTCAATTGGTAATGGAGGAACACCAGGTTTAGTTGATTCAATTTCAGGCGCAGACGACTGTGATGATGAGTGGGAATAATATAAAAATATAAAAAATGGCACAATCAATAGAAATAGCATATTATAATTGTTTTTTAATATCAGGTCCAGCATCTGGAACTCACGCTGGAACAGATGGTCATTATCATATAGAAGAAACTAGAATGAAAGGTGGATTTAATGATACTAAAATAGATTATGGTGTAAAAGCATATTTAGCTGATGAAAATTATACTACTAGAAGAAGACCTAACGCTATGATTTATTCTGGTATATATAATTCTAAAACAGAGGTAAACAAAACAAATGAGTTTCCTATTGGTAGTGCTATAACTAGAGCTGTTGACATAGGTGATGGTAGTATACAAAAACTACACGCTGAAGATACTAATTTAAATA
>CEOR01016792.1_pt1 | contig 14259 bp, 11 predicted proteins | sample 530661 | NCBI WGS metagenome assembly CEOR01 (sample SAMEA2620836, study PRJEB7988) | marine metagenome | biome: marine biome (ENVO:00000447); feature: deep chlorophyll maximum layer (ENVO:xxxxxxxx); material: "saline water (ENVO:00002010), including plankton (ENVO:xxxxxxxx)" | depth 65 m
GGACGACCAGTAATCGAAGCCATGCCGAAGATAATACAATCTTCAACTTCGCCATGATTAGTTTTAAGATCATAAAGATACTCTCTTCGAATCTGTGCATATGTTACAGGTATGTTTGCATTCAGATAAGCCATGTGTCATTAGAATACGATTATGCCAATAACAACACCAACAACAAAACCTATAACATATTCTCTATGTAAAAGAGCTGACTCTTTAAGTTTGTTTATTATTTTTTTCATAGTTCCTCCTATTTAATTGAACCCCAATTTGGTCCAGACTCACAGTCTACTTTATTAGGTAGTGCTAGGTCAACAGCATTTTCCATAATGTTTTTAATTTTATCTTCATTGCCGTCAACAGATATATCTAATTCATCATGTATCTGTATATGCGGTATGATACCTTCTTTGTATAATTCTAACATAGCTTTTTTAGTCATGTCCGCAGCTGAACCCTGTATTAATTTATTTAAAGCTTTGTAAGTAAAAGCTCTACGTGTAGGATTTTTATGCCAATAATTTTTTTGTGGGTTACCATCTTTGTCCTTTAAAATTTCTCCTTCATCATCTTTTATATATGGACCCATTGCTTGCAAGTCTTCCATTCGTTCTTGATCTTCTGCTGGTACGTACTTACCCCAATCACTTCCTCTAAGTATAGGTTCGTACTTAGGAAATCTACATCTTCTACCAAGTAAAGTTTTAATTTGACCTTTGTTAGATGCAGCGCTCATTATTTTATTCATTAATTGTTTTACAAAAGGAACTTTAGAATGATATCTGTCAAATAATTCCTCTGCTTTACTTTTACTAACTCCTAGTTCTGCTTGAAGTTTTGCTTTACCCATTCCATAAAATAATCCTAGGTTAATTGTTTTTGCTTGAGTTCTAGGAATCTGCGCCATGTCTGCTACAATTCTATGAAAGTCTGTTGATGCATCATTATCATAAGAATCAGCTATGGTATTAACTGAAGGCAAACCAAATTTTAAAGCATAGTGTGCTACAAGCCTTGGTTCCTGTTGCGAGTAGTCAAAACAACCCCACTTGCATCCTTCTTCAGGTATAAATAAACTTCTGATTAAAGGACCAGTGTCCGGATCTCTTGCAGGGATTTGCTGTAGGTTTGGATTTTGATAAGAGAATCTACCAGTAACGGTTCCACCATCGTCAGACCTAATCTGATTTATCTCTGCATGTATTCGTCCTTTATGTTCATGCTCTAATATGGTATCAATAAAAGTTGTATTAATCTTATTAATCTTTCTTGCCTCAGCTATTTTTTGAATAATGGGGTGAGGGTGATTTAATAAAAAATTTTTGGTAAAAGATGGAGAACCTGTTTTTTCAGTGCGTTCAAATGGTAGGGAAAGTTTTTCAAAAACTTTCGCAATACTCCTTGCCGCCCATATTTGAACGTCTTCTTGTGTTTCTTTTTTTATCTCTTGTAATAATAATTGCTCTTGTCCAATTAATTTTTTCTTTAATTCATATGCTCCTTGCGTATCTACTCGAACACCTAAGAAACGCATGTCGACTAAACAAGGAAAAAGATCAGTCTCCAAATTAAAAATTTCTTCTAGGTCTTGTTCCAACATTAATTTTTTTACATGCTGCCAAAGTTTAAAAGTTAACTCTGCATCTTTCTCAGCATAAGCTCCTACTTCGTGTGCAGGTAACTGCCACATATCTGCTTTAGCATCTAGTCCTCTTGCCTTTGCCGCTTCAGTTAAAGCTTTCTCACTTTTGCCTTCGTTTAAAAAATGCCATGACAAAGTATTAAGAGTATATGAAAATCTGTTTTCATCTAACAGAGAAGAAGCAATCATAGTATCAACAATTAAACCATTGATTTTTATACCTAAATTGCGTATCCAGCAAACGTCATACATTGCGTTGTGAAAGATTTTTGTAGCAGGACATGCGCAAATATCTTTAAACCATTCTAAAGTTTTAACCCTGTCCATGTTAGGACCTTCTTTATGAGCTATAGGAAAATACCATTTGTCATTATATGTAGCGACCGCAATACCTACAACTTCACCATTGCCAATCACCGCTCCGGATCCTTTCTTTTTTAAATCTGGATCTCTTGTTTCTAAGTCAATTGCAATTTCATCATAATCTCTTAGATCAGGGTATTCTGTTTTCTGTACCCATTCTGTTTGTGGTAAGATCATTTCTTTTTCATGTCTTTCATTTTAAGTAATTCTAATTCACAGTAGTGTATTATTTTTTTAATATCCTCTGCGCCTCCTTTACGTTGATAGCGACAAACGTATTTTACAACGTTACCCTGGAAGAATGATAAATCGTTTTTAGAAATAAACTCATATGGCTGAATAGGAAACTTGGTGTAGTGATTCCCGCCGACCTGAGTATATTGTGGAAACGCTTCATCCAATATAGTTTTATTTGTCATAGTTGATACTCCTTTATTTTCTTTTTTGCTTTTAGTTTAAATAAATTATTTCTTGCTCTCGTGACGCCAACATACCACACTCTATTCTCCTCATCTTGTTTGTCAATACTTAATCTAATTCCTTTTTGAACTTTACTACCTTGATGTAAAGATAAGATTACATTGTCTTCCTCCCCTCCTTTAGCTGCATGAATAGTAGACAACCAAATTCGAGCTCGTTCATTTAACTTTTCATCTGTGCTTAATAAATTTCTTAAATATAAAATTTCTTTTTGGTCCGCTACAAAAATATCATGCCATGGAATTTTTGCGTCCCATTTTCCACTGGGTATGTATTCTCTAACTTCATTAATTTCTTTAGGTTCTAAAGCTCCTTCGATAGTCCATTTAGTATAAGCCACTGCGGCATTGTGTAAACCTACCTTAAAACTTTTTCCTTTATTACTTTGGTAATATAAATTTTTCTTTTTTAATTCTTTCATAATTTCCAAGAGATTACTTTTAGTTCGAGTTAGTATTAACCATTTACCTTTCGTTAAATCAATTTGTCCTAAATTACTAATAGTAGACGCAAGACCTTCTTGCGCTCTAGGTAAATATTCTTTATGTTTCCTGATGCCTGCTATACGACTCACTGGTATTTGTGATTCCTGTTGCACGGCTATTGAAATTCTACGCGAGTATCTAAGTACTCTTTCCTTTGCAGGTTCATTTATAAATCTATTTACATCAGCGCCAGCCCAAGCGAAGATAGCTTGATCGTCATCACCCGCTAAGTATATTTGATCACAATAATCTTTTAATTTGTCATATAGTTTCCATTGTAGAGGAGATAAGTCTTGTGCTTCATCGATAAAGACAGCTTTAAATCGAGGCATCTTATCAGTAGGGAGCATTAGAATACATTCAATCATGTCATTAAAGTCCAAGATGTGATTCTTTTCTTTAAATTCTTTTAAGTTTATAGCTATGTGTTTTAATACATCCCAATCAATTTCTTTTTTATCGTGTTCATTTCTATCAAACTCTTCTCGTATAGTTGTTCCTCTATTAATAGCTCTTCCAATTAATTGGAAGTAGGGATTATCGCATGTAAGAAAGTGAGTTTCTTCTTCATTATATTTATCAGAAAAGTTTACACGAATATTTAATTTTTTTCCCAGCTCTTCGTAATGATAGGGTTGCATAACTTTATCTTCAGTTAATCCAAGCAAATGAAAACAGAAGGCGTGTAGAGTTTGAAAGTATGGTACCTTCTTGTCTGACACACCTATTCTGTTTCTTGCTTCCCCCGCAGCTTTCTTTGTAAACGCAAAGTAACCTATCTTATGATAAGGTGTTCCAGTTCTAATGTAAGCTTTAACTCTTTTAAGAAGTCTAAAAGTTTTTCCTGTACCTGGTGGACCGTAAATCTTATGAATCTTTTCCATTGGCCCTTTTAAATGAATCTACTAATTTACCCTTCCATCCAAAGTTACCAATGTGGGTTGTCTCTCCGTCTGCTACTCCATATAATTTAAATCCTGCTCCTTTAATTAAATTACAGAAATGCACGTCTTCACCCCACCACATTCCATTTTTATCAAATGTTGTGTCCCAGAAGTTATAAAAATAATTATTTGCTTCATGAGATATTATTTCTTTTTGTTTTATTTTTAAATGTGGAAGATCTTTCATTAATCTTTCATAGACTCTTCTGTGAATCAACGTAAGCCCCGCAGGTCCTTTATTTAATTCAACAAGTCCTTTGTTATCAACATTTATATTCTGATGGTCTTCAAATTCTACAGAAAATGTTACTGATTGGTCTTGAGTTTTTTTCCTATATGGAACACAGATTACATCTTTTTGTGCTACAATCATTCTTCCAACCACATCTGGTTCGAACTCCATATCCGCGTCAACGAATAATTGATAGTCCATCCCTGACTCTAAAAACATTGCCGTCAATACATTTCTGCCGTATCCTACATACGGACATTTAAAAGTATTTAAGGTTGATTTAATTTTAGCGACTGTAAATTTATCCATTAGTTTAACTAAAGATAAACATGTTGCCACTTGCATGGTATCATATGCAGGCATGCATACTGATACACTTGGTACTGGTGTCGTCATACTATTTGCTCCTTGTCTTCTATTATTATTTTTTCATCTGGTATTTCTTCTTTTTCTAAATCTGCAATCGGCAGCTTTAAAACTCTTAATGGTGGAAATGATTCTTTATTTTCTTTTTTAGGAAATCTTTTTTGACAATCAAAATCTCCTTTAAAATATTGTTTAATCATCGTACCTGTTCTTGACCTGTCTTTGTTCCATTCATTTCTTCTTATTTCTTCGTAGAATTTATCATAATCAAAATAATAAAACTCTTCGTCTTTTAGAACAGCTCCACTTTTAAATGCAGCAAAGGTTGTTGCTTGAGGCCCGTTGACATAATCAATAATATATTTTTTAAGCATGTCAGTTGGGTTAGTTCCAGCTACAGGTTTTAAGTTGTCCATGTTAGCCCACAGTCCATCTAAGATAACTTGATATTCAGCGTTCTTTATAATTGGAGGAAAGATTGAAGTTTGCTCGGCAATCAATGCTCTCATTTCTTTCATCTCTGCAATCTTTTTTATATTTCTTGCATGCACTTGTTTTACTTTACCGCTTTCTAAATTTACATCAACCATAAATTCTGGTTCTGGTTTATAATTTATTCTAATTAATCCGCTTAACTCTGGCCATGTTGTGCTTCTATGACTACCAATTCCAAATTTTCTTTTTAAACAAGTTCCCTTTGCACAGTAAGCAGAGATTGGTAAGTCGCTACATTTAAATCCTTTAGTTTCATTCTTCCAGTATTTAATTTTTTCTTTTACTTTTTCATCACCCCATACATCATCATACTGTATATAATTTCTAGCCGCTTCTAATACTTTCTTTTCCCACACTTCAGCAAATTTCTTTTTAGCAAAGACCATGTAATTGTATAAGAATCTATCTCTTTCATCTTTAAGTTTTTTACCGTTGTCATCTATTTCTTTACAAATCATTTGTAGACATGGAGGACCATCATTAAATTCCTCTGGTCCACCAGTTATAATTTCATTAATTTTTTTATTACCTATTTCTTTTAGAGAATCTTTAGTTTGAAGATTTAAACTGACCACTTGTAAAAATTCCTCTAGTTCCATTTTAGTACCATCTGGTTTATAAGCTTTTCTCTCTGAACGTTTGTAATAAGGTAGGTTAATAAAACTACCAGATGTTTTTTCATTATTTTGATTAGTACCTAAGTGAGTCTGTTTAGGAAATATTTCTGTGTTGTGTGGAAGTTTAAATAAAAATAATAAATTAGATAGAAATTCTCTAATTAAAGTTGATGATACTTTTTCTTTTGTAAAAACGTATATGTGCAGTCCCCCACTTTTAGATTCTATGGGAATTACAGGTAACTCTTTTTCTTCAATAATTTTTAAATATTTTTGTAGATTAAAAGTTTTATAATCTTTAGGATCTATATCAATAGCGCCAAAACTTGCTTGCGCATTGTCATCACATGGTTGAATTCCAATTGCTTTATTACCATTTAAATGTGCATCGTAATCTGCTTGTGTAATAGCACGTTTAGACCAACCATAATCACCAGGATCAAATTTTAGTTTGCCACTCTCTGGTTCTATGTAGCCGTTCTCCACATTACAGAATCCATAATCTCTTTCTAGACCATTAAAATATTTTCCAAATTCTTTCATAAATTAAGTAGGGCGCCTCTACTCTCGCTTCAGCGCCCCTGTTGCAACCTTTCCTTGCGTGGAAATTATACTATGTCTTGTTTTGGTTGAGCTTTATCATACTGAGGTTTAGCGGCTCCTTTCGAAACGCTTTGTTTAAGTTGCGCTGCAACTTCATATATCTCAGCATCTGCTTTCTCAGCCACATCAAGATTTCTAGATCTCGATGGTTTGTAGACATGCCAGCTTTTGCTGCCCGCTGTTTTTCCAACCGTCTTTAAATTATAGACAGCGGAATATGCAGCTGGATTAAAAGAACCATCTTTATCAGTGAATCTAAGATTCTTAATAAGATTATTAAGTTCTCTTGCAGGTGAAAGATTAGATGACCTCATTGGTATAACCGCAGGTTTCAACTCATTACCTACCATTGCTAGTACGTAAAAGTATGCAGTCTTTTCAACATAGTTACCATTCGGTAATCTATATCTACCATTTCTCTCTTCCACGGCATCTGCTGGAATCTCTAAATGAGTTCCGACTGGAGCAGAAGCACTATCGCCTCTTTCCTGCCATTCTGGATATCTAGTGTGAGAGTGAGCTATCACTACATCAAGACCTTTTTCACCGTCAATAAGTTGCCCGAAGCCTGAAGCATAAATCATTCCAGGTTTTGCTCCTTCGACATGTTTAGGATCTCTCTCATTACATTCTGGTGAAAGTTGATGAAGAATTTTTAAAAGCGGAGTCGATACATCGTCCGATTTAATTTCTTCAGCGCCTTTACCTGCGTCTGCTCTGAGATTGATATTAGCTAGTGCACCCGCACTATTCTTTTTAACTACTTCTTTTTCCATTATTACTCCTTTGTTAGTTTGTTAGTTTAGTAGTTTAGTTTTTGGTTTTTATTTTCGTTTGATTTCCTTCAAACGTTCTGAACAACTCTGAAGGAATTTTTCCACCACGTGTATGGAAATCCTCCAAAGTTGTTCTTAGAGTAGAAGCATGAACCGCAACCTTTCGATCGGGATCATAACCTTGTCCTCTTGCAAGGGTAGCATATTGCTCCGCCTTGTTATCTTCGTTTAGACCGAACTTAACTGTGATTTCATTTTTCACAATCGCTCCCAGTCCATTATCTCGAAGCCAGCTATGTGCTTCAGCTTTTTTATCAGCTATAATTGAAGCACCAAATATATTTTTTACTTCTATCTCAGAACCATCTTTTAATTTCATGGTCTTAAGATTAAGTTGATTCATCAAATCTGGAATTACAATAGTAGAAAAATATTTTTCTCTTTCTTTTAATTCTTTTAGTTGTCCTTCTGCATTAGAAATTTCTTGCTGTATCTCCTGCAAAGTTTTTATTTCATTTGATAGTTGGTCGGGGTTGACCTGTGTCACCTGACTAGGTGCATCTGCTCTTAAATTGATGTCTTTCATATGTCTCCTTAATGTTTTAATAGTTTAATTTATAATCGCACTATCTTATATATAGGAGAATTGTAGGGTGTCAACCCTATTTTTGAAAAATATTTATTTCTATTGGATAATATGTTTTTTCTTGACGGTCCCATTTTAAAAGTTTGTAACTACCATTAGTTGTATCTGATACTATTGAGCATACCACACCTATGATTGCAGGATCGCCAGACAATAAAAGATAGTCATCGGAGGTAAAGTCTTTTAGAAGAGTTCTAAGTTTTAAAACTAAAGGCCCCGGAGACATTATCATTTGAGAAAATTCTGGAAGCAACGTCACAATATCGCCATACTTTTGTGCACCGACTATATTATACTTAGGTTCCCCTTTAGTAGTTCCTGGAATAGCTTGTATTAAATATACTTTTGACATTGACTTTTTTACTTTCAGTTAATATATAACAATTAGAAAGCAAAAGTAAACATGTATTATAAATATAAAATTGGTGGCCCATTGGTCTTGGACGTTATGCGCAACAATACCGCGTTAGGAATAATCTCGGGTGAGACCTACCGAGAGCCACATAAAAATTATGAATTATAAATTTAAAACGAAGCCGTATGAGCATCAGTTAAAAGCCTTAGAACGTTCTTGGGATAAAGAGTATTTTGCCTATTTTATGGAAATGGGAACAGGAAAATCAAAGGTATTAATAGATAATTGTGCCATGCTTTATGATAAAGGTTTAATCAATGGATTACTTTTGATTGCACCTAAGGGAGTTTATAAAAATTGGTATGAGCAAGAAATACCTCAACACCTTCCCGATCACATAGAAAAGAAAGTAGTCCTTTGGAAAACATCTGATAAGTCAGGTGAACAAGTTAAAAAACTAAATACTTTGTTTGCCCCTGAAACAGACTTTCATATTCTGATTATGAACGTTGAAGCTTTTTCTTATCCGTTCGGTTGTGAGTTTGCTAAAAGATTTTTAAATTCTCACAAAGCTATGATGGCTATTGATGAGTCTACAACTATTAAAACACCTACAGCTAAAAGAACTAAAAATATTATTGCCCTTAAACCTCTTACTAAATATAGAAGAATTTTAACAGGTTCTCCAATTACAAATTCTCCATTAGATTTATGGAGTCAGGCTCAGTTTCTTGATGCATGGCTCTTGGGTTTTGATTCGTTCTGGGCTTATCGTGCTCATTATTGTGTTATGAAAACTATGAATCTTGGTTCTCGAACTATTAGTGTACCCGTTGGTCCTAACAGAAGAAACCTTCCAGAGCTAGAAGCAAAGATAAAACTATTTAGTGAAAGAGTTTTAAAAGATGATTGCTTAGACTTACCTGCTAGAACATATGTTACTCGTAACATTCAATTAACTGGTATTCAAAGAAAACTTTATAATGAAATGAGAAAGTATGCTATTTCAGAACTAGAGGGTAAAGTGTGTTCTACTTCTACGGTGATGGTTCAATTGTTAAGACTTCATCAAATTTCTTGTGGTTATCACGCAGCCGATGATGGAAAAATACAGGAGCTACCTTGTAATAGATTAACAGAGTTGATGGACATTATATATGAGTTGTCTGGTAAAGCTGTTATCTGGTCGTTCTATCAAAAAGATGTTCAAAGAATTATTGCTGAAATAAAAAAACAACATGGAGAAGATTCTGTTGTAGATTATTATGGATTGACTCCACAAGAGGAAAGACAAAATAATATTAAAAGATTTCAAGAAGATCCTAAGTGTAGATTTTTTGTTGGTACAACTCAGACAGGTGGATATGGAATTACATTAACATCTGCTAGTACTATGATTTATTATTCTAACGGTTATGATTTAGAAAAAAGATTACAATCAGAAGCTCGTATTGATCGTATAGGTCAGACTAAACCTATGACTTACATTGATTTAGTTGCTGATGAAACTATAGATACTAAAGTTCAAAAAGCTTTGAGAACTAAAATGAATATCGCCACTGAAGTTATGGGCGAAGAATTAAAAAATTGGATTTAAAAAATAAATCCTTTTATATCTAGAATTCTTTCTAGAAGAACTAAGGACACAGCCCCCACCGTGCCCAATAAAACCCAATAGATTTTGTCTATCTTGCCGCCCAATTCATGAATGCCTTTATGCATATGATACTGTGATTTCTTTAGACCTGTTATGTGGCCATAAAGAGATATAAGATGTTCTCTAGTGCTTTTAGGTTTTATTTCCATTAGCTTATTATTCCTCTTTGTCTTAAACGCATTTGTTTTTCTTCTTCGGATAATAAAGCGTTTTCAATTTCAGTCAAACCATTTTGAGTTAAATTAGCTTGAGCGTTCATTCCTTGGTTAAGAATATTTTGTCCTTGAGTTATAGTTTTATTATTAGGCATTGCTGAAGTTACTGATTCAGGTAAAGGTGGTGTAACGATATCTTCAATTAAAAAATCATCCATATCTATTGAAAAAGGTTCATCTAAACTTAACTGTTTCATTTCTGATGCCATGTCTCTTAAAATAGGCGCTGCTTCAATAAATGGATTATCTTCCCCTAAATTATTAGCAATTTCTCTAAACTTGTCTGCTACATCACCGGATGGAAAATAAGGTTCAAATCTACCATTTTTTAAATCATTAAAAGTTTTGTTTGTTAATTGTCTATCTTGAAATTGATTTCTTAATGTACTTATATCTACTCCTAAAGTTTCAGCGGCTTGTAAATCATTAAACATAGTTTGTTGTACATTAAATCTTGAAGCGTTTGATTTAGCAAATCTATTTATAATATCATTAACTGTTACTCTTCCCCCTTTTAATAATCCAAATGCTCCACCAGTAAACTCTCTTCTCGCATCCCTAATTCCAGTTTGATAGTTTTGAATTTTAAAATCCATTGCTCTTTCTGGATTAACTTTAATAGGTCTTAAACCCATGAAGCCAGCAATCTCTGGACCCACATCTAATAAATCTCCAGTCCTAGTAGGAGTTTGCGTGCCTGCTTGATATAATCTTAAAAATTGTTTGTATGAAGGAGCCAATGCATTCATCGCATGCATCATTCTAATAGCTGCTTTATCCCCTGCAGGTGTTTGATCTGTGTATAATCTTCTTCCGTCTTTAGTTACTCCACCTCTTACGGTTAAATCTGCCATTGCCTCTGTCCAAATAGATTCAGAAACAAATGGATTTACTATTTCCGCAGTAGCTTCGTTGACACCATCTACAAAACTTTTTAATAATTGTTCTTCATTAGCCGCTCCGTCTTGAATATTATTTAATAAAGTTCTCATAGGTCTAGCAATTACATCGTAAGCATTACTGTGACTAAAATCTATATATCTTAAGTCTCCAGTTTCTTCATCCCTTACAGGAATTAATGTAGAGTTTTTAGACCACTCAGGAACGAATCTTCTTAAAGCATCTAGTTCATCTTGCGATACATCATACAAAGCTTTAGCACCTTCTGTTAAAGCAACTGGAGCTCCAGTGACAAAAGTAGTTAAGCCCACTAATCTTTTTATTCCGTCTCCATAAAATGGGTTATCATTTTTAACAAAAGCACCTGCTTCTATATCATAAACTATTGGCGCTACACTGCTACCTCGTGTAGGTCTAGAATGTCTCATCTGTTTTAGACCAAGTTCTGCAATGTTAGTTGTAGTTCTAATCATTTCCGATGGAAAAGACATAAAGTTACCGATAGGTAAAAGTCTAGCTGTTCTAACCGCTGATCCAACAAAAGAATAATTAGGTACAGTATTTTTAACTATGTCAGCTGCTTCTTTTTTTAAAGTATCATTTGTTACAAATATACCAGCTTTATCATAACCTCTTTTAAGCTTATGCATTTCAACAAAAAAACTTGCAATTTTAAAAGTGTCATCTTCCGCAACGTATTTACCTTGCGCCCACATAGGAATTTTTTTTAATTTAGACATCATAGGACTCAACACAGTATCTATGTTAGAAGCTTGCTCTCCAAATCTTACGTCCCTTAAAAGATTTTTTAAATCCCCTATTTGAACCTGTTGGTTAACAACACCTAATTCTAATAACTCTCTATATAATTTTTTAAATTCCGGAGCTTGTGTAGATGGATCTAACTTAGTTAAACCTGATATATTTAATCCATCTTTAAATGCACTAGTATAAAATTTAGGTTCAAATAAATTTCCATTTGCACCAGCAAAACCAAAGGCACTTATAAAATTTCTTAAGTGAGTAGGAGCAGATAAAACTGTTTTAGATAACTGTGAAATTGCTTTAGGAAATAATAATAAGTTTCTATAAAACCAACTTACTGCTTGTTCAGCTCCTTCTTTACCCTCTCCTCTTACAAAACCTTGAAGACCCCCTGCTAGATTATTAGCATTTTTAATAGCTTCTGCTATTTCTTTTGTAGTCCATTTAGTAGATAAAGGATCTACAATTTTACCAGCTCCAGGTAATTCTTTTGTAATGTCTTTCATAGGAACTAATTCAATTCCAGTTCGCATAGAATCTAAAGCTTTCTCCCCTGCTTCTTTACTACCCCAAAAAAATCCTCTACCACCTGCTGCTTGTACTTCATCATTCTTTGCAGCTACATCACTTAAGTATGCTGCAGTTCGTGCAACAGAAGATAGGTTAGTCATAGCATTAAAGATAGAGTATCTTGGATCCTGAATCTCTCCTAATAATTCTCTAATCTCTTTTGGTGGAGCATTAGTATTTTTAATAGTTTCTTTTATAAAACTAGCCCCTGGTCTTCCTTCCATAGTTTTATTAATGTATTCATTAAATCCTAATTCTTTAGGTTTTTTTGTTTTACCAACAGTATTAAGTATACTTTCTACTTGAGCTCTTGCTTCTTGAGTATATTTATTGCTACCCATATCAAATGCAGTGTCTCCATTTTCTTTAGCTATTTGTTGTCTAAAAAATCTTACAGCTGCTGTGTATGCTTCATCTGTAGGAGTGTATCTTTGAAAAAATTTAAACAATCCTCTTTTAGGAGTTTCAAATATCTTATAGGTTCCTCCAACCCAACCTGTAATTCTATCTTTAAATAAACCCTGTAGTTCTTTAACTCCCTTACTTAACTTATCCCCCGTAGCATTGTTATCAAGAATATTTATTAGTTTATTAAATTCCCCTCGCGCATTATTTAAACCACCTACTATAACTTGTCTTGTTTCATCTTTAACATTACTTTTTTTCATAAGGTCTAAAAGATCATCAAGTTTTGTTGAATCTATTGGAGCTCTTATATCTCCTTCAAATAATATTTCGTTTAGTCCTTTTAAAAATTTATCTTTTTCTGTTCGAACAGATTTATCAAACATAATTTGAGTTTCAGGAAAAATACCATCTACTTCTCTAGTAATGTTATCTACAATTTCTCTTGCTCTATTTATATCTCTTCCTCTTAAAGCTTCTTTTAAAGTTTCTGATTCAAACAATTCCTGTGTTAAACCACCTCTTGGACTAAAGGGAGCTCTTACATATTTATCTAACCATCGAGCAAATTGAGAATTACTATAGGCAAGATCTCTACCTTTGTTAGCTAAAAGTTTAGCTGACTTACCTGCTCCATAAACAAATGGAGTAATAAGTAAAGACTCAGAACCAAACTTAATTCTGTTCATTAATTTTCTAGCTGCTTCTTCTCTATCATCAGATTTTTCTTCTCTATCTAAAGATGTTGGGCCATCAAACATATCACCAAAGGTTCCTATTTTTTCTGTGTCAGCAACAAATGCTTCTCCAGCGGCGCCTCCCATAATCCCTGCAGCAAATCTTCCATACTTAGCTTTTCGATTAAAGTCTTTTACTTTGCCCATTGCGGACATTAAATTTTTGCTTTTTAAATTAGCATAGTTATTAGCACGTTTTGCACGTAAAGCTTTAGCTGTTAAATTTCTAGCTGCTTTGTTTGCAAGTTTAAACCCTATAGCTCCCGGAACTCCTACTTGAACTAATGCTTCTGTTAATCTACCAATAGCTCTTTCTTCTGCAATTTCTTCAAAGGGATTTAGTTTATCAAAAAATTGTTCAACACTTGCAGCTGTGTTTGTATCAGCTCCAAGATCAATAAGTTCTGCTGCTAATGAAAAAACTCCTTCAGGTACTTTTAATATACCAGAGGCTATTCCTGATGCGGCTGCGGTATACCAAGCAGTGTCATTATCATACTCTGCGGAGTTGAGTGGAATCCATTCCTCTGCCATCTATCCTCCTATGCTGGAAAATCTTCGTCCGATTGTCTTACACTTTCCATGAAGTCATCAATTTTTTGTCCTTGACCAGGGGTAAAATATCTAAATCTATCTGAAATTTTTTTTTGACTTTGTATATCTTTTTGTTTTTTGGCAGCTGCACTGTCTTTTTTACTGCCCATGTCGTAAGTAGTTAGGTCATCTACTATTTGAAAATCTAAAACTTTTTTACCATTTTCATCTAATTTGTAAGCTAAAACTTTTACTTTGCCATCTGTTACATCATAAAAAGCTTTACCAATATTTTTTTTATTTTTCTTTTTAGCGTCAAGAGATCCGTGTTGTTCTCCTCCAACTAGACCTCCATAGTTACTTTTAAATTTGTCTATCATAGGCCTTTTAATATTTTTTTCAAAATTTGCTCTGTTCTTAGCTTCATTTTCTGTTCCATATACTTTAAAATATTCTATAGCTAAGTTTTGTT
>CEOR01003756.1_pt1 | contig 14245 bp, 26 predicted proteins | sample 530661 | NCBI WGS metagenome assembly CEOR01 (sample SAMEA2620836, study PRJEB7988) | marine metagenome | biome: marine biome (ENVO:00000447); feature: deep chlorophyll maximum layer (ENVO:xxxxxxxx); material: "saline water (ENVO:00002010), including plankton (ENVO:xxxxxxxx)" | depth 65 m
AGATAAAGCTCTGGGTAATGATTTCTCTAATGAATCATCTATAAACAATATAAATTCTGCAATAACTATAGCTAAAAGTATGAAAGTATACGATGTAGTAGACCCATCTGGTAAAATAATGGGTGAAATAGCAGAAATGGTAAGTAGACTACAAAACGCAGAAGAACTAGAATCTGTAGATATGAACGATTTTGCAGGGAGTTTAGACTTCCTATCCTAAAAAAATAGCGTAATTTTGTGTGTGACTCTTATTTGCGTTATACCCCCCTCCCCCTATCCCGTTTAAAATTTCGAATCTTGGTTCGATTTTTCGAATAGTGGTTCGAAGGTTCGACCAGCCAGTCGAAAAAACCCTATAGTTAAAATAAACCACAAAAGCAAGTATTATTTTTTTTAGTGTGATATACGTCACATTCTTTAAATTAACTATTGACTTTTGACAAAACACTCCAATTAAATCTTTTAGGCTGCAGATTTTTTTTTCTTGCAATTCTCCTAGATAATAACTAGATTCTCCAATATGATTTTTTCAAACACAAAACAAAACGATCTAATGAGAATCAATCTCAATAAGGTTTTTAGGAGTAATGCTTAGAGATAATCTTTAGTAGATAATATATCATTAGACAAACTAATAAAAGGAGAGTAAAATGAGTAAAATCAGTAATACACAACTAAGAGAGATGTTAGCTCTAGGACTAATCACAGCAGAGAAGTTCCAAGAATCTATTGTGCTTGGTGTAGCTAGTGCATCTAAAAGAGGAAAGATAGACGTACTATGTGACAACTTCCCAGAGTTCGCAGAGATAAAAACCAAACTAGATGAATTTCATACTACCAACAAAGATAAGGTAAATGAAGTGATGGAAGATAACGGTTTTGAACCTGTAACTAAAATATCTCTTAACATAGCAAAGTAGAACGGTGACCTGTAGAACGGGGCTAGTACACCTAGCCTCGTTTCTGCTTAGACTATTCTCTAGACTTCGTATCTAGTAGATACAAAAATAGTAGATGCGAATTTTATAGAATAATAAAATAGTAGGTACAAAATGAATAACAATAACCTAGTAGTAGATATGGAAAGTGCTACACCGATTGATGACTACAGATTTAAAAGTGTAGGTGCGGTAAATATCTATTATTCAAAAGGTCTAGATAAGAAGTACTCTCTACTAATTGACTATGTAGGCAATGAGAAAAAGTCTATTGACAATGTTACTAGTAGCCTCATTAATCTATGGCATATAATAGAAGCAATGAGAAGTAAAGCTAGAAGTGAGAATATGATAGTCAACGTAGTAGATAAAGATGCTGGTACTAGATATAGTAGAATAACACTAGCTACTACACTTAGTCAAGTAGAGAAAGCAGAAGCACTAGATAAGCAGATCAAATTAGCAAGAAATACTAGAAGAAGAATGGTGGTACAGAACAAGTATCACAGTAGAAAGCGTAAGAAGCTAGACCCGAGACTTATACGACCAATACTTAGAGAAGAGAAAACTTGGTAGTAATATGAGACTAGATAAAGAAGATATATTATTAGTTAAGAAAGCATTAAGGCTTTGTATGTACAAATTTAATAGAAGAGGTCAAGATTGTAGAAACATAGATGATAGAATCTTGGCTAATAGATTTGAAAAAGTTTTAGAGAAAATAAAAATACCTACAAAGGAGGTAATAGAATGAGACGTAGTAAACTAGTTAAAGTAGCTAAGAGAAAGAAGAACGCTCTACTAAAAGCTAATGGTAGAACACCTGCACAGATAGAAAGAATAAAGCGTAAAAAAAGTAGGAGTTAGTAGATGTGTAAAAGATGTGACTCAATAGATAGATACTTTAATACTGGAGATAATGCAGATAGAAGAAGTGATAATGCTAAGAAGATTAGTAGAGATATATCTAAGTACATAGGTGACATTGTACTATCAGATATAGATGACTTGCTATGTGGAATAGATGTAATAGATAAATGTAGTACCATAATAGATGACGACAATCTACCTCTAGCCCTATCTCCTAATAGACAAGGATTTAGCAATCAGGAGATAGACCACCTAATATCAAATACGTGGTTCTATATACGAAATAATATATCTAGATTGATTAAGAGGTATGAAAGTAGTAAGTATATAAGGAATAGTAAATGAATAGAGTTATGTTCAATGGTACTTGGTATAACAAGTATAGACTAGTAGATGGTACTAGATTTATTGCTATTAGTACAACTGAAGCTATGAGATATGCTGATAAGGTAGGTGGTATGCACCTATTAGATAGAGAGGATGCTCATAGAAGGTATAGTAGTTTCTAATGCAGACATTTCTACCATACGAAGATTTTACTCTATCTGCACAAGTACTAGACTATCGTAGACTAGGAAAGCAGAGAGTAGAAGCCTTGCAAATCTACAATGTATTAGTAGATAACCCAACTCTACAAGGCAATAAATACAAGGGTTGGCGTAGACATCCAGCCGTTCTAATGTGGGAAGGCTACGAAGAAGCGTTGTTGCTCTACAAAAACAAAATGATAGAAGAGTGGATACTTAGAGATTATAATAATACTATGGAACTTGTAGGTCTCCCAGATTCTATAAAGATGCCTCCTTGGGTAGGCGATAGTAGAGTACACGCTTCACATAGAAGCAACCTACTTAGAAAGGACTTAGAGTATTACTCTAAGTATAGATGGAAAGAACCTAGAGATATGGATTACTATTGGCCTATCTAGTAGATAGAAAGTTAAAAAAGTTCTTGCTTTTTTCAATAGAATTTCGTAAGCTCTATGTAGTGAAAATGTACATTGAGATAATACTTGATGTAGATGTAAGTTAATAGATAACAATAAGATAGGAGAAAGTATGAGAGAGATACTTCATCACCTACTTGGTACTTGTGGAGATAGTCACGTAAGTGTACTAACTCTATATTATCTAGGAGTCTTTGTAGTATACAAAGAACTTGTAGTAACGATAGCAAGAGAGGTGAAAGATGGTCTATTCAAATGAAGTCTATTTAGTAAATAGTAACTATGCTAGAATAGTACATAACGCTACTAGCTTCAAGGATATAGATGTAGAAAGTACTGCATTGAACTACAGTGCTAGAGTAGGTGTGGATATTGTAGAAGGTATATCTACTAGAATATTTAAACTAATAGATGTATCAAATGACTACAATCACGATATGCCTTGCTTACTACTAGAGAGAAGTGATGGTCTACTTATTATATGTAGAATCCTAGATGTTCTATTTACAGATAAGAGATTACTTACTGTAACTTGGAGTAAGTCTAGAGATATGTACTTAATACATATGCCTAAATCTGTAAATGATGTAGAGTTCTACCCTCAGGGTGATACGTATGATGTATGTACTAGTTTGGAGATGTACGCAACTGATGAAAGTAAGTGCCTTCTAGTATGGGACACATATAGAAATGCAGAGTTTGTAGACAAGACTGATAGTAGGCACGGGCCACATAGAAACAGATTCTTTCTAAGTACAGATACGTATGGTCATATGACTACGTATATGGACAAGTGCGATATAGAAAGAAGTAGAGGTGGGTATGAACAATGTAGTAATTGTGGAGATATAGTATTAAAACGTACTATAAAAGATGTTGCTATGGCAAGTGGAGTAGTAGAACGTATTTGTAAAACTTGTTATGATACATTGGAAATACCTTGCGATTGTTGCCATGTAGATATGCCAATATCTGATAGAATAGGTATAACAAGAGATAGAGCTCTACAAAGAAATAGTACTGATGTTATATTTGCAAACAATGATATAACTAGTATATGCAATACTTGTTACGAAGGAACTCTTAGAACTTGTAGTAGATGTAGATGTTACGAGATAATAGATATAGATAATCTTAGAGCAAGTGATAATAGAAACGAAACTATAAGACAGTTCAATATAGAATCTACTTATAGATACATATTTAGTAGACAGTATTGTAGTGATTGTGCAGATATTCTACTAACTACATATCTAGCTAACCCATTTAACTACAGTCCACTACCTAGAAGCTATTCTGCTAAGAGTGCTTTTGATACATTCGTAGGTATAGAAAGTGAGGTAATAACAGAGTCAGAAGGTGCTAGTGAGTATATAGATGAAGATAGAGAGGTTCCTAGATATTTCAGAGTAGTTGATGATGGTTCTCTAAATCAAGGAGGTGTAGAATTTGTTACTAGAAAACCTATTATAGGTACAGATGTAGATAGAGCACTAGACGAACTAGAAGAAGCTCATCAGATAGAATGGAACACCGTAGATAGTAGCTGTGGTCTACATATACATATGAACGCTCTAGATATGGGATTCAAAGAGATAAAATCTCTACTTATGATTATGTCTAGAATACAGAATGTAATATATGACAGCATACCTAACAACAGAAGAGATACATCTTATGCAAGAGTTATTACTATGACACCTAAAGAAATAGCTAAGATAGATACACTTGGTCATCTAATAACTAGCTACTATGGTATGGTAGATTCTGTTATAAGTGACAACAAATACAATGAAGCTAGATACATAGGTACTAATATACACGCTAGGTTTTATCTAGGTTCAATAGAGTTTAGATATCACGAAGGTACTATTAGGGCTAATCATATAAAAGAATGGATAATGTTCCTTAACAAGATAATGTCTAGCTCTAAGTCATTATATAGTAACCCTAAGTTGTACAGAAAAATTATAGATACAAAATTTTCAGCACTAGATATTGTTAGAGACATAACTGGTATCAGTGGTGTTGAGTATATAGAAAGTAAAATAGATAATAACAGTTAAAAGAAAAGGAGATAGTATATGTGTGGTATCTTTGGTTTCGCTAAGACTAGCGGAAGGCAAAGTGACAATCAGTTAGAGATACTCAAGAGAGTAGTAACTGAACTCACAGATGAATCATCTATACGAGGTACTGATAGTACGGGTTTCTCTATTATCAATGAGGATAATAGATATACCTACAAGACCTTAGTAGATTCATCAACACTAGTAGGTTTTCCTGAGTGGAATATGCTACTAGATAAAGTAAATAGAGACACTACTATATTTATGGGCCACGTTAGACTGGCAACTACTGGTAGTGTAAAAGTAGAGAACGCTCACCCGTTCAATATAGGTAGTGTAACTGGTGTACATAATGGTATAATACACAACTACAACCAAGTATCTAACATACTAGGTAAGAGTGTACCAGATGTAGACTCACAAGTTCTATTCCAAGCTCTCAACAAGTTGGAGATGAGTAAAGCATTCGAAGATATAGATGGAGACTTTGCTATTACTTGGGTAAAGGATAGTAACAAGAAGGTACATTTAGCTAGAGAGAGTGGCAGACCTATGGTGGTTGCATACTGGAAGAAGGCTAGAGTTCTACTATGGGCTTCTACTAGACAGATTATGGAGGATGCTATGACTAGAGCTGGTCTTAGACTACCTATTAAAAATGTTAGGCAAGACTATATATTTACCTACGATACAGACAAGTTCGACAGTAGGCCTAATGTAGATAGCGTAGAGTTCGAGACTCTAAGTCAGTACGACTATGGCTATAGATTCAAACCGTATAGCGGTACTCAATACTATAGAGGTAATGGGTTTAGTATGAGTCCTGCAACTAAGTCCCTACACTCAGTTAGTACGTGTGACACAAGGAAGGATGAGTTATGCTACTTCTGCTTTGAGTACGCACCAAAGCAAGAGATAAGTCCTAACGATGGTAGACCTATATGTGTACAATGCGAGGTTATAGAAGACTACAAGTATGGATATAGTAACGAAGATAAGAGAGATGATGATGTCCCATTCTAAGAAAGTAATACTACTAGGATTCCCCGAAGCTGTAAAGCTAAAGTCTAAGAAGTATATTATAGAGACTTTATATAATAGAGCTAAGAAGAATCCTTTTCTAGCAGATAAGACGTATGATGAATATCTAGAGTTTCTAATACGACAGATAGACCTACTAGGTTCTATAGATATAGACATAGAACTAGATAGAGATGACGTAGAATCTCAGATATATGATGCACTAAAAGAGATGAAATGGTTGAAGGTAATAAACGCCTTTATAGTTGGAGTAATAACTACTAACATAGGAGTCTAGTATGCCACCTGATACAGAAGAACAATTAGTATGTGAGTGTTGCGAGACTACAAATGATGTACAAGAACAACCAAGTGCTACTATATGTGACGACTGCAATGACGAAAACTATTACTACTGTGCTAGTTGTAATACACATAGTAGTTATGATAGTGGCTATAATGTTTCTCCTCACGGAGATGAGTACTGTGAAGATTGTTTCTATGAGATATACTGCTATTGTGAAGGTTGTGGAGAAGCTAGCAATAGAGACTATACAATATACCACAGAGGTGAAGAGTATTGTGAGAGTTGTGTACCTGAAACTCCTGTACTAGAGGTCGCAAGTACAGTACCTTCTAGTAGTAGAGTTGCAGATACATTCACATACCCTATAAGAACATTGGTAGGTTTGGAGATAGAATGTATTACGCCTGAGGTAGAATCTATTGATACACCTATGTACTGGACTAACTGCTCAGATGGTTCTATTAGTACGGATGAAGAAGACAGTATGGGTGTAGAGCTAGTGTCTACCCCTGCTAGTGGAGACTTACTAATGCAGAACATAGATAACTTGATGCGATGGAAGGATTACTACGGTGGATGGGTTAATCATACTTGTGGATTCCACGTACATTTCAACTCTATAGACAAGACACCTAGAGAGATAGCACACGTAGCTATAGTATATCAGAAGTACCAGAGTATACTAAAGGGTATGATGCCTAACTCTAGACAGAGTTCTAATTGGTGTAGAGATTCTGAGATGAATGTGAATTATCTTCGTAGGGTTACAGAAGAACAAGAACTAATAGATGAGTACTATGAGACTATGGGTTCATATCCTAGTGACGATAAGTATAACGATGCTAGGTACTGTGGTCTGAACATACACTCTAGATACTATCACGGTACTATAGAGTTTAGATTACATTCAGGTACTATTAATAAGGATAAGATAACTAATTGGATATCAATACTTAATATTATAATAGATAAAGGTATAGAGATATCTAAGTTTAGCGAGGAAAACTTTAGGTCTTGGTTAGACTTAGAGCCTAATACTAAGATTTTTGGACGTAGGTTAGAAGCCTATATAAATAAAAGAACATCTAAATTCATAGGAGAGAGAAATGGATGATAACTATAAAACAATAATAGTAGAGCTAGCAGTTTATATGGATAGGAATGAACACGTAAACGATGGGCAATCTATAGAAGAGATTGTAGAGAATGAGCTAGAAGCTATAGAGAGTGATACTGGTATATACATAGAAAGGTTTATATCGTATGATGAAGTATTAAATAATGATGAAGAAAATTAAAATAATACTTGCTTCAAGTAATCACAGATTAGTAAATTAACAAAGAGAGAGAGGAGTAAATATATGCCTTTGAAAGGTTTTAAATATCCTGATGGTGGTATAGTATCTACAATAGATATTAAGAAGGGTGACGTAGATATAGAGAGAATGCAAGTATCGTTACCTACTCTACTACATATGTCAAAAGATAGAGACCCAGATAGAAAACCATCAACAACAGAACTAATACAAGGCACTTGTCAATCGTACCTACAAAGAACACAAGACTACTACATATATCCAGATGACAATGCGTTTTCTTTAGCAGGTACTTTACATCATTTAAAGTTGGAAGAATCTTCTTCTGTAGTAGATAGACTAGGTTCAGAGATTACTGTAGAATCAAATGGTATAACTGGGACTGTAGATTTATATGACAAAGATACAAAGATGTTAATAGATTACAAGTTCTCTGGTAGTTATAAGATAGCTAAGTGTCTTGGTATACAAGTAAAGCACGGATACCATCCTACTGAAGTATATAAGAAGAGTGGTAGGTGGGGTAAGGCAGGTACTCCAAGAAGAGTAAAGGAGTTTTATATAGATAAAGATACTGCAGATATGGAAGATTGGGGATGGCAAGTAAACTTCTATAGATACCTACTAGAACAAAACGGATACCCAGTAGATAGTATGTATGTACAAGCTACAGTTAGAGATGCAGGGTTGCAGGTATCTAGGGAGAGAGGACTAGACAAGAAGATATATATGATAGAGGTTCCATACATAAACAATGAACACCTATTAGATATGTTCACAGTAAAAAGAGATGCTCTACTATTATCACTAGATAATGAAGAGTTACCAGATAAATGTACAGATGAAGAAACTTGGAATGGTACAAAGTGTAAGTCTTACTGTTCAGTAAGAGACATATGTCCATACAATAAAGGAGAATAGTATGCAAGAGTTAGAAGTAGTATTTAAGAAGAGCAAAGAAGATAATAGCAATAGTGTAAAGAGGTGGGCTATCAAAGAAGAGAAGGATGATGGTAGCACTTGGTGGATGATTAGAGGTGGTGCTTTCTCTAATGTTATAAATACTAAATACAACTATAGATTATTCGAATCTAAGGATGATGCTATTATGCAATCCAATGATATGAATAGACTATATGGTAGGAAAACAACAGTAGCAGAAGTGAGGTACAAAAATGCCAAGTGATATTAATACCCTTGAGTATAGAATAGAACAACTAGAGATTGCATTGATGAATCTAATGTTTGTTGTTGCTAATCAAGAGAAAGAGCTACCTCTGTTTAAAGAGAATATAAAGAAAGCAGAGAAGGTAGCTAATGAGAATAAAGATATGATTACTCTACTTGTAAGTAAAGATAAGGCAGAGGCTTAGTATGAGTGGTCATAATAAAGAGATAGTATCTCTAATAGAGAGCAGGCTAGAAAAAGGCAGAAGAGAGTATAAGCAAGAGGTGGATGTGTTTGATGGTAGAGATTGGACTAAGGAAGCATTAGAAGAATTACTAGATGCTTGTGTCTATATAACAGCAGAGATACTAAAGATAAAGAAGAGGAGTGAGAATGAGTAGTGAGTTATCATTAATAGAGAACGGTGCTATTGTAGAGCAAGAAGTATTTGACATCATTAGAGACCTTCACGAGAAGGTGTCTATGGAGGACACACCTAAGACATTCGTAAAGAAGAAGATGGGTATGGACTATGTGGAGATTAGCTATATGAAAAGTATAGCAGATAAGTACTATCCCGGGTGGTCTTGGACTATTGTGAGTACAGAGATGTTAGGTAGTGAGGCGTTTATGGTACACGGAAGACTGAAGTGGTTTGAAGGTGGTATATGGAGAGAAGGAGATATGACAGCGGCTCATAGAATAATGAAGTTAAGAGATAAGGAAGGTTTCGTAGACGTTGGTAATGATATCAAGTCAGCTAATACAGATGCTATGAAGAAGGCATTTAATATGTATATGAATATTGCAGACGACGTATATAGAAACAGAGTAGAAGATACATCATTAAGTCAAGAAGATATAGACTACATATACGAAGAGATGGAAGGCATTAGTGATGAATGGAAGGAAAAGATATCACTATCAGTAGAGAATGGTGATATAGAAAAGAACGATATAGCGAAAGTTATAAACAAGATAAATCAAATAAAGGAAAGTGAAAATGAGTAACTCAGTAAGTTCAGTACTAGGTGATGTTATGGGAGGGGAGTCTTACTACGACCCATCACAAGACAAACCTAATGTAATAGTACCTGAGGGTGACTATTATGCACACGTAAAAGACTTCACCTTGAAAGAAGATGTGGTTATACGTGGTAAATACTTAGCAGATATATACAACCTAACGTTCAAGTTAGCTAGTGAAAACTCTGAGAAAGAGTTTGGTGAACATAGTGGTAGTATGTTTGTAGGTAAAACAATACGCTCTAAGGGTTTGTTTAGATTCAAGAACCCAACAGAGAAACACCTAGAGCCTAACTCTGGTGGTAATAGAGAGTTCAAAGAAGTGTGTGATTCTTTAGGTATAAAGCCTGAGGAAAAAGAGATAGATGGTAATAAGGTATTCGCACTACCAGTATTTACACCATCTAACTGTGAAGGTATGCCTGCAATAGTAAAGGTAAAGCACGAAACTTGGACTAATAGAGAAGGAGAAGAGGTAACATCTCCTAAGGTTGTTGGAATCTATAGTTGGAGTAATGGTAAGCAAGACTTATCAGACTTACCATTCTAGATGAGAATAACAAACCAAGAATACGATATCATCATTAGAGCCTTATCAGCTTATTCGGACATAATGAAGTACGGTGCTAGTAAACCAAATCACTGGAATACTAGAGAGGAAGCAGATATGTTGAAGGGTAAACTACAGAAAGAATACGACGAGATAGCAGAACGTAATATGGCAGAGGGAATGACAGCAGATGAAGAAGAGATATACCCTAGTAGATTGAATACTGAATACGGAGGTAACCCTAATGGAGATAAAAAAGTGGAATGAGATAGAGCATTCTTTCACTACTAAGTTCGGATGGTACGATGGACTACGACATATGACAGATATATCTAAAGAGTTTACAAAAGGTGAAAGAAGTATCTATGAGTTAAGTGATAGAGAGGACTACCTCTTAATCAAGAAGTTAAGAACCAAATACAAAAAGGAGCCAACATGGCACGTAAAAGAAAATCACAAGTAAGTAAAGTAAGAGATTTCCTATTTACTGGAAAGAAACTTACAGCTAAAACAGCAATCAGTAGGTTTGGTATATATAGATTAGCCGCAGTTATCTATGTATTACGTAATACATTCAATATGAATATTACTACTGACAATACAAAGGGACACGCTGTATACTCTTTGACTACTTCTTAAGTAGATGGCTAGGGGTGTGCCATAAACACCCCAAAGATTTTTTATTTAGTCTCCTTACTAAGAAGAGGTTAGGGCGTACCTAGAGCTTTATCTCGAAACGCCCAAAGGATTAGGATATGCCTACACCATTTATGTGTCACGGATGTGACAAACCAACTATGAATAAGAATGGAGTCTGCGATGACTGCAAAAATAAAAAGGAGTAGATTATGAGATACTACTGGGAAGTTCTATTTAGTACAGAGTATTTTCCCTACTGGGAATTTACTATGTTGATGATGTTATGTCTACAGATTAGTCATATCTGGAGACTACATAGAATAGAAAAGAAGATAGATAGATAAGATATGGATTAGATGTGGGGGGTAAAACTTTTAATAATAGACCTATGAGCAGAACACATAAGCGAGTAGGAACTGGAAGTGGTGTTATTATTCTCTCTTCGTTTATTAAAAGGATGGCATACGGTTGGCTCTGTATTCCCCCACATTATCCTAGATAGATATGAAAATAAAGAAAAACAAAACAACAAAGAGAACTATTCAGAAAGATATAAGCACTTTATCTAGATTAGTTCTAGCTAATAAATCAGCAATAGATGTTCTTGGAGATTTCCTTTATAACTACTTAGATATGAAAGGAGAGACCGAGACTTATACTAAATTTATGGAGGAAAAAATAGATGGATTTATTCAAGAGAATAGCAAGGGGGATGGAAGTATTCCTAGAGAGTCCCTTCAAGAAGAGGAGGAATAGAAGTGCCATCAAAAAGCAAGGCAAAAGGAAACAGGTTCGAAAGAGAAGTCGTAAAACTAGCTAAGGAATACGGCTTAGAATCTAAGAGAGCGTGGGGTTCTGATGGTAGGTCATTAGGACTTCACCCTGAAGTAGATATAACAATAGAAGAATACACCGTACAATGTAAAGTACGGAAAAGGATAGCAGAATGGTTGAAACCTTCGGAGCAAATAGAGGGATTACACCTCCAATGCGTAAAGGAATCAAGGGGTCAGATATACGCTATAATGTCAATGACGGACTTGATGTCAATTATGGTTCGCCTAAAGACGCTCAATGGAGATTTGAAGCAAAGGCAAGAGCAAGAGTAATGGACTTACAGAACTACCTAGGAGAAGAATGGATTGACTACAAAGCAGTTAACTATTATGTTAACAATAAGAAGTCAAGAGATGGAGGTCAGTCTATGGTAGCTAGTAAAGTATTTAGGTGTGTTGATTGTAAGATAGCCTATGAGACAAAATCTACATCAGCAGGAGGTCACCTTGAAGGTAATAAGAAATTACCAGATGTTGTATTTGATAATGTACCTCTAGAAAAATCAGAGTGCGGTTTTAATAGGAAGTGTGATTTCTATGGCTAAGTGTCCACTATGTGATGGGAAGATACTGAAGAAGGATGTATCTATAAGACTCAAGTCTCTTAGATTATCTAGGTCTCCATCCACACTTAGGCAAATAGATACTATAATGAAAGAGTTGTCTACTCACTGGGTCGTAGATGATGTACAGATGGCAGGGTTCTTAGCAGATATAGAAGGAGTAGATGACTCTATAGTTATAGAATCAATAAAGAAGTTTAGAAAGAAGAATGGTGTAGAACAAGGTTATAATGTTAAGTATCTTGCAGGTATAGTAAAGAATGAGAGCAAGAGATTTAGGTTAAGAGAAGACTATGAGAGAAGAACCTTGGATAGAATACCACCAAAACTAAAGGAGAACAATGAAGAGCATTGAGCTAGAGAAGGCTTTGTTAGGTTGTTTAATAACAGATGGTAAGTACATAGACTCTGTGAAGCAGTACATACCTGAGGATGATTTTTTCTATTCATCCTTCAATCAAAAGGTATGGAAAGCATTAGATAAACTTAATAAAAACAACAAGAAAATAGACACAATAACAGTATGTGAAGAGGTAGTTAGTTCTACTAGTTCTAGTACTGACAGATATGAGATACTAGGATTCTTAGACCTAGTTACATCTCCTGCAAATGCTGTTGAGTATGCTAAGAGATTACATTCTTATTACCTTAGAAGAATATTGTTTGTACAGATGAATGATATATCCAAAGGTATAAATGATGCATCTTTAGAGACTGGCAACTTATTAGAGGATGCACATACTACTATTGGTAACATTATAAAGCTACAACCTAATCAGACATTTGACATAGACTCTCTATTAGTTGATACTAAAGAGTCTATAATAAACTCTACCACACAAATACCTACTGGTATAGGTACTCTAGATAGAGTTATTACTGGTATGACAAGAGGTGAGATTACTATAGTTGCAGGTAGACCCGGCAATGCAAAGACTACTGTGTCTGCTAATATAGCTAGGAACCTAGTACATAGAGGATTGAAGGTTGCTATGTTTAATAGAGAGATGCCTAATACAGAGATGATGAAGAAGTTTATTGCTATGGAGTCAAGAGCCTTGCAGTATAGAAACCTTAGGAACAATGTAGGTATAGACCAAATAGAACTAGCCGATGTATCTGATAAGATATCAGAAATATACGGAGGTAAGTTATTTATGTTTGACGATGTTAGAGATATGGAGAGTACATTTCGTGAGATAAAAGCTATAAGTCCTGACGTAGTTATTGATGACCATATAGGATTGATTGAACACCCTGCTCACGATAGAAGAGACCTACGCCTTAAGATAGGGGATGTTAGTCGTAGTTACAAGTGGTTAGCTAAGGCACAAGATATGTCTGTTATATTAGTGTCACAGATGAATAGAAATATGGAGCATAGAAATGATAGAGTGCCTAGGTTATCTGACTTGGCAGAGTCTGGTAATTTAGAACAAGATGCAGAGATAGTAGTATTTACACACTACCCTTGGGTATCAAGGTATGGAGATGATGGTAATAGTGATTGCTTTTTAGAACTTATAGTAGCTAAGAACAGATATGGTAGTACCAACTCTTGTGAGGTAGGGTATCACGGTAACAGTTGTTTGGTTACTAATACAGAATCTGAGGCAGTAGAACTAGCTAAGAGTAGGGGAGATAGTATAGGTGGCACACCTAAACCTTTCTAGTGTTATACGTCAGCCTTTTTCTTATGCTTCTGCATCTTTCTTTTTATCACAGCCTTGTAGTCTATATCTGTTACTAGTATAGGGTACATAGGGTAGGTGCTATTCCAGTTACGCATATCCTCTAGTGCTTGTTGGTATGCTTCTGGTGTCTCAGATTTTATTATACTTTCTAATATAGCAGACTTTCTTCTACCTCTAAGAAACTCTATCCTACTTTGCTTTAGACCTTTTGTTTCTAGTTGTTTTGCAAAGTCTTTTAATAGAGGACTACCAGTCATCCTCAATGCTCTAGATGGAACTCTTCTTATAAAGTCTCCTTGGTAG
>CEOR01059396.1_pt1 | contig 14202 bp, 9 predicted proteins | sample 530661 | NCBI WGS metagenome assembly CEOR01 (sample SAMEA2620836, study PRJEB7988) | marine metagenome | biome: marine biome (ENVO:00000447); feature: deep chlorophyll maximum layer (ENVO:xxxxxxxx); material: "saline water (ENVO:00002010), including plankton (ENVO:xxxxxxxx)" | depth 65 m
CTCTGCAAATTATCGATTGTGTAGGTAAGGTATAATGAGTGCAGGGAAGAGTCCGGATTTTAAGAGGGTTGGTAACACATTAGGTGAAGTTTTATTTGATCAAGTAGATAGTCAAAATAATAAACAAGCGGTTATGATACGCCGCATTTTCCCTAATCCAGGCTTTAGAAGAAGTCAATATATTGGACTTCAAATGGGCGGAGCACTTAATGGTTCTATCAACATATCCGCTCCAGCGTGTTATAATGTCCGTTGTGGTGAAAAACCAGTAGATGGTGTTGCTGGTGTTACATATGCTGAAAATGGCGATTTAATCTTATTTGCGCCAAGAGGCAGGATAAGAATAGTAGCAAGAGATATTGATCTTATCGCTGAGGGTAATGGTAATGACACTGGATTTGTTAATATTCACTCAAATGCTGTAGTAGATATAAACGCTGGAGAGGTGAGAATGAACGCCGATGATGCCATAGGTATTGCTGCAGAAAGAAATGTCAATATTAACTCCGCACAAAAAGTAAAAGTAAGTGCAGGGAACTTTAAAGTCATTGAAAGTGCTGATGTTTCATTTATTGGTTCTGGATCAAATACTCCTTTGCAAACCATTCAAGGATTTAAAAAACTTATTAATAGTCTAAGTATATTAGAATAATATGGAAGTATCAGATATTCATGTTGGTAAACAACTGCAAGTAAATTATTCACCTCAGGGAGTTGCTCCTATACCCTGCACCGCATATGGATTTGGTGCATCTGCTGTTCCTGGCACCGGTTTTTTCAATGGCGGTGTCATGGTTGGTAGTCCTATTGTTCAACCTGCACATCTTGCTACTTTACAAGTTACTCGTCCAGATTTAATAAATGCTAATGCAGCAAAAGCACCAAGCATTGTTCGTATCGTAGGAAATCCAACAGTTGCTCCACCAACTCCAATTGATGTTGTAATAGGAGATATTACTGGGCCTGTTGGTGTTAGTATGGTGGTTACTACACTTGTTATAAAAAGTACATTATCAACTCTTGAGGAATCTCCTTTTAAGAAATCAACAATTGGTTTAACAAAAAATACCGGTACTAAAGTAAATACGGGTGCTAAGCAAGAGACTGGTGCTCAGAGTCAATCTGGTGCTGAAGTAAGAGCATCTGCCAAGTCAATGGCAGGCCCATTAAAAGTATCTGGCCCAATTTCTGCAAAAGTTCATCAAGGTTCAATATTTACCGGCAGAGCATTAGGAAACAAAACATTTGATATTAAACATCCAACAAAGTCTGGATGGAGACTTAGGCATACATGTGTTGAAGGCCCTGAAAATGCCGTATTTTTCAGAGGGAAACTAGATGGTGAAAATGTAATCAATCTTCCCGAATACTGGAAAGGATTGATTAATTATGATACAATATCTGTTAACCTTACTGCATTTGGGAGAAGAGATACATTATATGTAAAAGATATACAAGAGGATAGAATTATTATTTCAGGCGATCATCTAACCAATGTAAAATGTTACTATCAAGTTTGGGCAGATAGATCAGGAGAACCTCTTATCGTTGAATATGAGGGAGAAACACCCGCAGACTATCCCGGTGATAGTTCTTCTTATTCCGTTGCGGGGTATGATTATGATGTGAGGGACAGCAAATGATTAGTACACATTTAACTGCAAATCTTTTAGGTAGAGCAGAAGAAGACTTTAGTTTTAAAAAACAAAATGTCGATAATCTTATTGACGAGATTATTTTGGCAGACAATCAGAAGTATATGTATGATCGTGGAATTTTAGCGTTAGAAACCGAAGTTTTCGATCAAATCAAAGTTGTAAATAACACATTTGATGATGTATCTGATGCATACAATGCTCGTATAACCAGTGATTGTAAGAGTGATTTATTCTGGAGAGTTACTGACTTCTCTATGGGAACAGGACAGGCTGGTAATAATGAATTTACCTTAGAATGCACCAAATTGAATAGTGGGGGATATGACTTATTAGATTCAGACATTGCGGGAAATGTAAATTCTGGTATTGGTAGCACAGTTGCATATGTTAATCCATCAGGAATTGTTTCATATTATCCGGTAAATGAGTCATATGGCAATCAACTTATTGATGATAATTATCTTACTGAGAATGTTAACTTTTACAATGATCCATCATTTGGATTTGATACTAGAAACAAATATGGATTAAAAATTTACTCAGAACCATATGATAAAGATATTGGTAATACCTTAGCTGGTGAGTTTATTGGCACATGTCTTGTTGGATCAAGTGAAGTTGTTGTGATGCAAGAGGTTGGAGTCGGACTTACCTTTGGAATAGGACAAATTTTAACTTGCGATAAAACAGGTGTCATTCAAACCACTCCTGTCACAAAAATTGTAGGTATCAGTACAAAAATTCAAGATCTTCGTATTATTCCTGGTATCACCACTGCACTTGGAACAGTAAATATTTTAACCCTTAGCAATGTTGTTGGTGCTTCAGTGTCTGCACCTGATGATGCTGATGGTAATTTTGTTGAATTCAGTGTTCTTGATGATCCTCCAGAATTTGTAGACGGCGGTAGGAAAAGATATGATATTTCATTTGATCAAGATCCATTTGTACCACAGACAATAAGTATAGCTAAAAAGAATACGTTAGGAACCGGTGTTTCAGTTTATCTTGACAATTCAGGTTATTCGCGCAATGCACAATCATGGGATGCAAATCTAAAAATTCTTGCAGTAAGTGATGGTGGATTAGAAGAACCTAATGTGGGTGCAGGAAAAGTCTTATACAAAGATGGTTTTGATGATGCTCCTATTCTTTTTGGCGGTGCCAGAGCAGCAGAAGGTGATACGAGAGTAATTAGTGTTGCCTCAACAGATTTTGGTTCACATGTTCTTTATGAATCATTGAATAGTTGCTCTACTGAGGTAAATAATGCTATAACTGATGCTCTAGGTATTTCAAGCACTGCAGAAACTGCACTTATTGGTAATAATAGTGATAATGTTGAATTACTTCAAGCTTCTCAAGCACTTAGATTGCAAAGAAATCAAATTCAACTTGGAATCCATGGTATGAGAAAAGTTTTAAGCACATTGAATGAAGAACTTGATGTGCTTAGATCATTACAAAGAAAGATTAAAGAGAAAAAAGTATCTGATGTGGTAAAATGATTAAACCTAACTTTGAATTTCTGCATGGCAGAACAACTAAAAAACTAATTGAACTTCCTGAATCTTGGGAAGAAGACATAGATATGAGTACAGTCACTGTTCACCTCACTCAGGTGGGTGCTAATCAAGACTTGCGTGTAAAGCGCCACCAAGGTAGGGAGGTTCACCTCTCAACTAATGGACTTCCCGTCGACTGCTACTATATGATCGTGGGTGAATTGCTTGACAAGGACGCCTGACTCCTCTATAATATGGAGGTAATCAAGGGAACACCCCCCAATGCAAGACGAGTATCTCTCCCGAGTCGTCATCGATCCTTCTACCCGCAACTTTTATCTTTATTCTACTGAGGGTGATGAGAAAGTTGTAGATTGTGAAACCATTGATGAGTTCATGAATGTAATGTCCTTTATTCGTTCTACCGCCTCTGACGACGTTATTGCATATGCTAACCCACTCTGAATCATTGTACCAAGAAATCCTTAAGTGTTACGAGTATGAGACAAGAAACCCGTCAATCTATGGAAATGTTATTCGAGGCGAAATGGAATTTACCACAAGCAGCGAAAAATTGCGGGTTAACGAACAAAGAAATGAAAATAACGTTTAACGAGTATTGTAATTTTAATGCTCCTACATATCAATCTGACGATTGATTTTTTGGGAGTGTGGCGGAATCGGTAGACGCACCAGACTTAAAATCTGTTGAAGGCAACTTCGTGGGGGTTCAAGTCCCCCCACTCCTATCGCCCCTGTAGCTCAATGGCAGAGCAACGCTTTTGTAAAGCGTAGGTTGTCCGTTCAAATCGGATCGGGGGCTTAACAAGAAGACAGAGGTAATAAATAACTCATACAGAAATAGTGTGTTAGTAAGATGCCTCTTAGTCGTCTAGATAATTTTCTAAAGAATGCGCGTGGCAACATTCTCTATGTAAGTCCAAGTGATTTAGATGCCACAGACTCTATTGAGAATCAAGGAAATTCTCTAGCACGTCCGTTCAAGACAATTCAAAGGGCACTGATTGAGGCAGCTAGATTTTCATATCAGAGTGGATTAGATAACGATAGATTTAGTAAAACAACAATCCTCTTATATCCAGGTGAGCATATTGTTGATAACCGTCCTGGATGGATTCCAGACGGATCAGGATCTTTTAAATTAAGAAACGGCACTACCTCTTCAGACTTCCCATCATTTTCTTTAAACACTAATTTTGATCTCACCTCTGACAACAACGCATTATATAAACTTAACAGTGTTCATGGTGGAGTTATTCTACCTAGAGGAACTTCTCTGGTAGGTTTAGATCTTCGTAAAACTAAAATTCGTCCGAAATATGTTCCTGATCCTGAAAATGTAAATATTGAAAGATCTGCATTATTCAGAGTAACTGGCACATGTTATACTTGGCAGTTCTCTATTTTTGATGGTGATCCTAATGCAACTGTCTTTAAGGACTATACATCAAATGTTTATGTCCCTAATTTCTCTCACCATAAACTCACTTGCTTTGAATATGCCGATGGCATAAATGATGTAAAAATTAATGATGCCTTCATCAGTAATTATGATGGTGGCAGAACTGATCTTGATATGTATTATGAAAAGGTTGGTTTGGCATATGGTGCTTCTTCTGGCAGAGCAATTGAACCAGATTATCCCGATTCAGGACTTGATATTCAACCTAAAATTGATGAATTCCGAATTGTTGGCCCTAAGAGTGGTGCAATCGGAATTTCAAGTATCAAGGCAGGTGATGGTGTAACTGCTACGCCAGAAATTACTGTCACACTTGAGAGTGCATTATTCGGATTGGATGTTGACACTCCATTTAAAGTATCTAATGTCTCTAATGAAGAATATAACGGACAATTTGTTGTAAGTGATATATTATCAACAAGTGCCGAAGGAACTACACAGTTTAAGTACAGTGTATCTAACGCTCCCTTAAATCCACTTCCTACTGTAACTGGTTCTCAGGTAGATCTTCAGTCAGATTCAGTTACCTCTGCGTCTCCTTATGTCTTTAATATCTCTCTGCGTTCCGTCTTCGGTATGTGTGGTATGCACGCCGATGGAAGCAAATCTCTTGGATTTAAGTCGATGGTTGTCGCCCAGTTTACGGGTATCGGACTTCAGAAAGATAAGAATGCATTTGTTAAGTATAATACCTTAAGTGGAGAATATAAGGACTCTACTTTTGCAGGTAATGCTAATATTAATGAAGATAGCACTGCAGTTTTCAAACCAGATTATGAAAACTACCATATCAAGGCATCAAACGACTCTGTAATTCAGATTGTTTCGTGTTTTGCTATTGGTTACGCACAACACTTTGTAACTGAAAGTGGTGGTGATTTATCAGTTACTAACTCTAATTCTAACTTTGGTGCAAAAGCACTTGTTTCAAGAGGATTTAAGGGTTCATCTTTTGGTAGAGATGATGTTGGATATATTACTCATATCATCCCACCAAAAGAACTTGAAACTTCAATCGGTGCGATTGAGTTCAATGCTATTGATGTAGAAAAGACTGTAGTTGGAGTTGCCTCTACAAGTAGACTTTATCTTTATAATCAAACTAACCCAGCTAACGCTCCTGATAGTGTTATTGAAGGTTACAGAGTTGGTGCAAAGGAGAATGATACTCTAAATGTTCTGATTCCTGATAGCACTGGTACTCCTACGAATTATTCAGCTCGTATCGTGATGCCCGATACTGAGTTATCATCAACTCAGAACACATTCCAAAAAGTTCATAAGGTTGGTAGAACCTCTGGAATTAATAGTATCACTTCAAATACAATTACGTTTGATGCTCCACACAATATTCTTTCTGGAGAGACTATTCGTGTTGTATCAGAAGATGCACATCTTCCTGATGGTTTAGAAAATAATAATATTTACTACGCAATTACTTCTGGCATAGGAGCTGATCAGATAAAGATTGCCAAGACATTAAATGATTCTATTACTGGTGATGCTATCACTATTAATAACAAAGGTGGTATTTTAAGAGTTCAAAGTAGAGTATCTGATAAAAATGCAGGTGACATCGGACACCCAATTCAGTTTGATACTGCTGAGTCACAATGGTATATTACGGTAGGAACTGCATCCACTGATAATGACATTTACTCTACTCTCTCAACTCTTGGTACTGCGTCTCTTGGTGATGCCACTCCAAGAACCTTTATCAATCGTCAACCCGATACAAGAAATGTAATTGATACGATTTATAGAGCACGTTATGTAATTCCTGCAGGTTCTGGAATTACATCCGCACGTCCTCCTGTAGATGGATATATTCTTCAAGACTCTTCAACAGTCATAGGTAAGACTGATGCAGAGGTAGCAACATATTTTAGTCCTACTACTGTTTCAATTAATAATGTAAACGAGCAGAGAAACTTTAGATTTATTGCTGGTGCGAACTGGAGTAGTAATGTAGCAAATATCATCACGGAACTTCCACATAATCTTAAGATTGGATCGGAAGTTGAAATTAAGAATATTGTCAGTACAAATAATCCTGTCGGTACTGCTAACTCCGGATTTAACGGTAAGTTTAATGTTACTGGTATTACAAGTGCCAGAGAATTTACTGTTGCTCTTGAAAGTTCTGCAGGCCCTGGTGCATTTACTAACGATACTTCTAATAGAAATACAAGTCTGCCTACATTTACTCAGTCCAGAACAAAAGGAACATATCAGGTTTATCGTTCACAACAAGTTCAGAAATATGCTCCTGGAGAACAAGATGGTATCTATCATCTGTTGATCATCAACAATTCTAATTCTCCAACTGTCGCTCCATTCTCTACTGATAGATATTCTCAATCTATTCAACAACTGTATCCTCAGACTAACAGAGATAATCCAAAGAGTGATCCTACACAATCTGTATCCTTTGCATTGCCTTCGCCAATCGGTGAAACCGCAGTTAATGATCCACAAAATAGTCTAACAAGAGAAACCCTAAATGCTCAGATTTTTGATTATAATATTGGTTTCGGTGTAACTGAAGTTCAATCAAATGGTGCTGGAACTGGACATACTTTCTTCTCTACGATTGATCACGGACTTAATCGTGTAATCAATATTGGTATTGCTGATAGTGGTGCCGGATACGGTAATGGAAGTGCTGGATATCTTTATAATGCAAAGTTAGTTTCTGCTGGTGCTGCAAGCACTCAAGGACAAAATGCTACCGCTAGAATTCAGGTTAATTCTTCTGGTAATATTGTCGGTGCCAAGATTATGGATGGCGGTAGTGCATATGCTATTGGTGATTCATTAGAAGTTGTTGGTGTCGCAATTACCACTGGATATTCCGTAGGTATTGTCACTGTTACTAGTATCCACGATAATTCTGGCGATATTATTGAATTAGTAAATGCAAAACCAGAAACAAATCATCCCTACAATACTTTATACAGAATTACTGGTATAACCACAGGTTCTTCTAAAGAAGTTCAAGTATCATCTGCTTCAACTATTGGCGGTGCTTCTGGAATTGGAATAACCAATCTTGCTTCTGCTGTTGCATTGAATATTGGAAGAACATTAGATGTAAGTGCATTTAATTATAACCAAGTAACTGGTGTTGGTGTTGTTACGACAACTCAAAGTCACGGATTAAGAGTTAATAATAAAATTAAATTAGCGGGTGTTGATCAATTATTATATCAAAATGATTATATCGTTAAGAAGTCTGATACGCTAAATTCTTTTGAAATCAATATAGGTATTGGAACCACTTCTCCTACTCCTTCAGGAACAATTAGAGTATTCCCTCATGGATATTCTTCTTCTGGTGGTAATATTGTTATAGAGAATGAAAACTTTGGTAGACAAAAAACAACATACGCTGGTATTACTACTACTATTTCTTCTACTATCCTTACTGCATCTACATCTAATATTGACATTACAAACATAAGTAATGTTGATATTAATATCGGCGATTATTTACTGATTGGTGAAGAAATCGTTAGAGTAAAAACTACTGTAACAGGAAATCCTGTTGAAGTATTCAGAGGTGTTCTTGGTACAAAAGCAGTTCCGCACGATATCAATTCTGTAGTTAAGAGAGTTGAGTGTCGTCCGGTTGAATTTAGAAGAAATTCAATTATTCGTGCCTCTGGACATACATTTGAGTATGTTGGTTATGGCCCTGGTAATTATTCAACTGCATTACCTGAAAAACAAGATAGAGATTTGAGCACCCAAGAAGCACTCATTTCTCAGTCACTGAGATTTGATGGTGGTGTAAATGTCTACACCGGTATGAATGATGCTGGTGACTTCTATGTTGGTAACAAAAAAGTAAGTTCTGCCACTGGACAAGAAGAAGTATTTGATGCACCTATTCCAACTGTAACTGGTGAAGATATATCGACTAGTGGTGTTAGTGTTGGTTTTGATGTTCTTACGCCTTTAGAAGCATCAATTAGTCGCTCACTGAGAGTTGAAGGTGGCCCTAATGGTAATATCGTTTCTGAATTTGATGGCCCAGTAATCTTTAATGAGAAGATAACTTCAACCTCAAGTAAAGGTATTGAATCTAACTCATTATTCTTACAGGGTGACACGACTGTATCTAGAAAGTATACAGTTGGTATCGCAACTCCTTCGTTGTCTGGCAACCCTGGTGATGCTGTTTTTAATGCCAATCCAACCAAGGGTGGTTATGTTGGATGGATTTACACCACTGAAAATGATTGGTATCGTTATGGCAATGTAAGTCTTGAAAAAAATCTCAGTGTTGTAGTATTTGATAGAGTTGGTATTGCTACGACAACACCTGGCGATAAAGTTCTGAAGGTTGGTAGCGGTGCTACTGAATTCTCTGTTAGCACTTCTGGTGCAGTAGGTGTTGGTACATCAGCAAATGAATTCCAATTTAGAGTTGAAGGTGACTCACACTTTAGTGGAAATATTAACTCTGTTAAGGATATCAATTCTGTTGGAGATATTCACTCCGTTGGAAATATTCAATCTGTTGGTGTAATTACTGCTGTACAATTCAATGGTGATGGATCTGGACTTACTAATCTTACGAATGATAGTTTGTTTACTCCAGTTCCAATTGGTATTGGAACCGGCATTAGTCCAAATAATCTCTCTCGCGTAGGTATTGGTACAACAGTTCCTCACTTTAATTTAGATGTTGGTTCGCCAGGAACTGGATCAACTGATTTGAAGGTTAGAAACAATTCTATCTTCGATGGATCAATTGTTGCTAATGATGTTAATATCAGTGGTATTTTAACCGCCTCTTCTTATAAACTAGATAGTACATCGGGTGAGATACTCGCTGGTATTATTACCGCTTCTAATATTAATGTTGGTTCTGCATTTACAACCTTTAATAATACAACTGGATTTGGAACTGCAACACCAAGAGCAAAAGTTGATATTGAAGGTTCTGTCAAATTCAAGACTTATTCTGAATATGTTGAAGAACTTGATATCTCTGGTGGTAATGTAAATGTTGATTTATCAGTTGCTCAATCCTTTACACTTACAGTTGATGAAGCGGTAACACAGTTCACGTTACTTAATCCACCATCAGGTGCTACTGCATTTTCAATTCTTATCACTCAAAATAGCACTGGATATTCTGTTGGTATTGCTACCTTTAAGAATAGTGGAGGAACAACAATTCCTGTTAAATTCCCTGCAGGTGGTGTATTACCCATAGTTACAACCACTGCCAATAAATCAGATATCTATTCATTTAAGACATTTGATGGCGGTTCAACACTGTTTGGTGTAGTTGGAGGACAAAACTTCGCATGATAGGATTAGGGTTTTATAACGCACTCAATACAACTCTGGACATCAATGGGCCTTTTATAAGGTTCACTGATGAACCAGAGTCAGCAACAGCAAATTATGGCGGTAGTATTACTATAAGTGCCACTGCTGTTGCAGAATTTAAGCACAATCCAACAATTCCAGGAGAACGAGTAACAAATACTGGAGAATTTAAATATCAGTGGTATATTGATGGTGTTGCAGCTGAAGATATTGCAGATAGAATAAGTGGTTCACAAACTAATGAGATTACAATATCAAGACTTTTAAGTCCTGGTGATAGTGGTAAATCTGTTTTTGTAAGAGCAACATATGAAGGTTCTGCTTATCAATCTGAAGCAGGTGCTATTACAGCAGGAATTGCAAGATCAACGGGTAATAATATAAATCCACTAATAGAATCAGCGTCTGCAATTATTACTGTCAATCCGTTGATTAATATTACAACTCAACCTGTCAGTGCTACTGTTGATCAAGATGCAAATGCTACATTTACTGTAGTTGCAGAGGCATCGGATGGAACTGATGTTTCATATCAGTGGCAGAGAGATGGAAGTTCACTCTCGGATGGTGATTCAGTAAGTGGTTCAAATACACCTACACTTACTATTTCTGATGCTGAAGGAGGTACATCAAACATTAGTGTTATAATAACACATCCAACTGCTGGAAATTCTCCAGTGCAATCATCTGTTGTGATACTTGATGTTCTCTTTTCAAAAAATACAATTTATTATGTTGATCAAAATGAAAACGGAACAGTTTTTGACAGCGGCGAACAAAATCTCGTTAATGGTTCATTAACATTTAATGCTGTTGCAGATGAACCCTCAAGAATGTATACCATTTATTGCCGCAATAAAGATGTAACGATGAAGGTTACAATGGCAGGAGGTGCAGGAACGCCTGCCACTTATTCAAATGGTGGAGAAGGAGGAAAGTCTGAATTTATTATTACCCTTGAGAAGGATCATGAATATACTGCCAAACTTATGCCATTTGGTGGTAGGGGATGGAGAAATTATGGTGATGGAGGTGGCGGAGCTTTTCTTTATAAAGGAGGAAGACTTCTTGTTGCAATAGGAGGGGGTGGTGGCGGATGGGACGGATCCTTAACCCCCAGGCCCGGTGGTGATGGTGGCGGAATAGGATTTCCAGGACAATCTGGTAGTTTTTCTCTAAAATCTGAGGGAAAGGGAGGTTCTTTTATTCCTGCTGGAGAACTTCCTTTAGTGGGTATATTTCCCCTTGTAAATTCAAATTCTAATAATCCTCAAGGTGGAAGAGTATCTAGTTGTACAAATACAGCAGGTTCTAATTTTTTTACTGGCACATATTCCCCTTGTGAAGATTATGGATTATTTCCATACATTTCTGGTGCTGGAGTTAAGAACCCAGCTACTCCCTCTCTTTATAGAGGTTATAAGTCTGGAGTGTCACATAGGAATAATGGTGGTTCGAGAGTTAGTTATGGAGGAGGAGGATCTGGCGCACAAGGCGGTAATGCTGGCACTGGCGGTGGAGGAGGCAGTGGATACTCAAGTGGTGAGGTAACTGTTCTCAATTCTGAAGTTGGTGGAAATACCTCTATTCTTTCGTATATTACTTTTGAAAATTATGATGATTTTATTCCAGATCCCAATGAAATCCTCCTAAGAGTATCTCATGCAGATGGTACTAATGAAAATATTAGCAATGAGAGCGACTTTGAATTCAGAAATGGAGATGTTATATATCCAATTAAAGCAGACTATGAAATAGAAATTAAATGTGCAGGAAGAAAGCCTTTAACTAATCCTACTAATGGTGGAGGATTGGGTGCATTTGTACAAGGAACAGTTACATTAAAATCTGGAGAAGCATACTATATCAGATCCAGCAGAGTTGGTGCATTATTTTATGGTTCAAGAGAAGATGGATCTAAAATTATTATGATTGGTGCAGAGGGTGGAGAACAAGGATACTGGGGTGCTAGAGGTGGTGATGCTGGTTTCCCAAGTGGAACTGATGGTGCTGATTTCCCGACAGTTACCAAGTATTCAAAAGGTGGCGATGGTGCAACCACTAATGGATATAGATCGGGAAGCGGTGGATTTGGAGGATATGGTTTTGGGGAAGCGGATCTTACTGCTGGTGATGGTGGTAACGGTGGTTTCTATAAAGCTGGTTCTGGAGGATGGGGGCGTGATGGTTCTGGCGGTAGTGGAGGACTTGGTTACTTCGGCGGCGGCGGAGGCGGCGGTGGATGGGATTATAATAATAATTTTGGAGGACGCTTCGGTGGTGGCGGTGGCGGAGGTTCTTCTTATGGTGGCGGACTTCCTAATAACGAACCCGCTTGGCCTGAAGTTGTTGTAACTGATGTAACATACGGTGCAAATAGTTTCAACAATGCTTCTGTCACATTGATTTCAGTACTTGGTTTTACTGCTGTAGAATAATAAAAAAGTCAACATATTTTATAAATAGTAAAAAACTTACGGGGGATAGTGAACCCAAATGGCAGTAGATAAGAATTTTGTCGTCAAAAATGGAATTGAAATCAATTCCAATCTTATTATTGCAGATGCTAATACTAAAAAGGTAGGTATCGGGAGCACAGGCCCTCGTACTACTCTTGATGTTCGTGGTGGGATAGCAGCAACTGATGGAAACTTTTCTGGTATCATAACCGCTCTAAATCTCAATGTAACTGGTATTATCACTTCAACTGCATTCTCTGGTGATGGTTCAGGACTTACCGGTGTTGCATCAACTGATAATATTCAGACGGCAACTCCCGCAAACTTTTTAAATGATGTTAGTATTGCTGGTTCTGTAACCTCTGCTAATACATTCTATGGTGATGGTTCCGGACTTACTGGATTAGCTGTTACCACTAATCTCCTTGTCGTTGGAAGATCATCAAATACGACTATCGCAGTTACTGGGGGTAGTTTTACTATAGAAGGAAGAAGTGGTAATGTCATTGTTCCTATTTAAAAAATAGTAGTAAAAAGTGCAATATAAAGTAAGGTAAGTTATAAATATCTACATAAACGCTTAGTACCTTACGATCATGGCGATAAAAATTTCAGGTAATACAGTTATTGACGATAGTAGAAATGCTACTAATCTTGTAAGTGTTTCTGCAGCTAGTTCTGTGACTGCTGCTTCTTTTTATGGAGACGGATCAAATCTTTCTGGCGTAGCTACTAGTACTACTTTCCTTGTAGTTGGAAGATCATCAAATATAACTGTCCCGGTTTCTGGCAACACTATTACTATAGAAGGAAGAAGTGGGAATGTAAGTGTTCCTGTTTGATATCAAATAATTTTAAAATAATTAAAACTAACTGTAAACCTTAATTTTTAAGAACAATGGCTGATAGATTTCCACTTATTGTTAATTCTACAGATCAACAAATTCAAGAATTAGTATCAGGAGATAACATAGATCTCACTGGTTGCGGTATTGTAGCAGATGTATTTACCGTAGATACCAATAGTTCTGAAAGGCTACGTATAGACAGCTCTGGAAATCTAATACTTGGTACGACGACTGCTGCCACTAACGCTGAAGTAACTGTCCGAGCCGCATCACCTCAATTATCTCTATATGCAACACCAGGTAATACAAGCAGGGTTACTTTAGGCGACACTGATGATTATGACATTGGACAGATTGGTTATGACAATAGTAATAACTCAATGTTCTTTGCGACTAATGCTTCTACAAGAATAAGTATTGACAGCTCTGGACGGTTACTTCAGGGAAAAACTTCAACCAAAGGCAGTTTTGGAGAAAATGTTCCAACCTATTGTACAGAAATTGTATCGTCCAATCCAAATATTTTTGAAATTTCTAACAATGGAACCGGTACAAATTCATATTCAGCTTTAGTTCTTTCAAGATCTGATGGTGGAAGTGTAAACTCGCACACTGCAGTAGACAGTGGTGACAAGATTGGTGAGGTATTTTTTATCGGCGCTGATGGTTCCGACAGATTTAATGGTGCTGCGTCAATTAATGCAGTAGCAGCAGCAGATTTTACTGCAAATAATTGCCCTGCTCATCTTATTTTTAGAACAAACGGTGGTTCAGCGTCACTCAGCGAGCGGATGCGTATAGATTCAAGTGGTAATGTAAATTTTGGTTCTAATCAATCAGTTGCATTTCCATCAGGATCTGGAATTCAAGTTTATAATTCCTCAGCTCCAAGAATTAAATTAG
>CEOR01047570.1_pt1 | contig 14059 bp, 9 predicted proteins | sample 530661 | NCBI WGS metagenome assembly CEOR01 (sample SAMEA2620836, study PRJEB7988) | marine metagenome | biome: marine biome (ENVO:00000447); feature: deep chlorophyll maximum layer (ENVO:xxxxxxxx); material: "saline water (ENVO:00002010), including plankton (ENVO:xxxxxxxx)" | depth 65 m
CGTCCTCTCGTTTTAATATTCCTTATAGTGGCGACCGTGCTCATGGTATTTATTGATAGTGGATCTATAACTTTTAACGTTGATGACAAGTGGACAGATTTACTTCAATTAGTTCTTATGACAACAATTGGGGCCTATTTCGGTGGACGAAGCGTTGAAAAGTATAATAAATTTAAAAACGGAAAATAATGCCTAGAATTCATAATATAGCTATAGATCAAGTAATTCATGGAACCGATATTCTACTCGGATCAGATCAAAAATATACAACTAGAAATTATCATATTGCTGATATTGCAGCTTGGATGAACGCTACAAATGCTGTTGGCGCTGCTAGTAGTTTTACTTGGATTTTTAGAGATAATGCTGATGAAGGTGGAGAGTTTTCAGCAAATGCATCTCATTGGAAAGATATTACAAATTTTAAAGTAAGTAAATATCAAATTGAAAACAATGTAGATGCTATAGCTCCAGAAGCTATAAAAATGCTTGAAAATAGAGACATAGTTATAATTGAATTAAATAACGTTAATCACTGGGGTGTATATCACGTTCAAAGTATAGCTGTCGATGGTACTGATAGCAATTTTTATAATTTTACAGTAATATATAAAGACTGTCACGATAGACACGATGGTAATGTAAATACTTTTTCAACCCCAACCCAAAACTTAAATTTTGCTGTTCAAGACATGGCAACAGACGGTAATTTTGTTGAAACCGTAAGAATAGCAAAAAACCTAAGAAGAACAATAACAACCGTTACAGATTCACCATCTGGAACATTTACATGTGATTTAAATTTGAATGATAATTTTAAGTTTACTGTAAACAATGCTTCTAACCAAACAATTGCAATGACTATAGCCAACGAAAATATAGGTCAATCTGGTAATATACTTATAACAAATCCTTCTAGTGTAGGATCTTTAAGTTTTGCTCAGTTACCTAGTTATATGAAAACACCATTAGGTGCAACTGTCGTTTGGGATACTACAGCTAATAAAATAGCTGTTATATCTTATATTGTATTAGCTATAGATACTGTATTGGTAAATTACATTGGTGACTTCTCTTAAAAAAAATGAAAAATGGCAAAATGGTTAGGGTTCTTCAAAAAAGTTATTTGGCAGACGGGGACAACAGCTTCTACGTCTACTAGCAAGTCTACGACAACTACGTGGGCTACTAGTAAGAACACTACAACTACATTTAACACATCTACAAGTACTACAACGACGTTCAACACGTCTACGATAACTCAAATAGCTACTTCAACAACAGTTAGTACATCAAAAAATACTTTAACTACTTATAACACTAGTACTAATACTACAACCGCATATAATACTAGTACCACAACAAGTAAGTCAACAACAACAACTATATCTACGTCTAAGGCTACAACTACAGTAGTTTCAACTAGTAAATTAACTAGTACAACTTTTAATACATCTACAAATACTACTACGACATTTAATACTTCTACAGCGACTAGTAAATCTACTAATACCGTCGTAAGTACAAATAAAAACACCAGTACCGAGTATAATACAAGTACTACTACGACTACAGTATTTAATACGTCAACTGCTACTACCACAACATATAACACTAGTACTGTAACTAGTAAATCAACAACTACAACTTGGAGTACAAATAAAAATACGACCACAGTTTATAATACTAGTACTAGCACTAATACTGAATATACTACTACATGGAACACAAGTAGAACAACAATATTTAACACCAGTAAAACCACTACTAAGTCTACTAATACAACTATATCTACGTCAAAATCAACCACCACGACGTATAATACATCTACTGAGACTATAACAGTTATACAGACTACTAAATCTACTACCACTGTATTTAATACTTCTACAGCTACAACAACAGCATATGTAACAACTTGGAGCACATCAAGGCCAACTAGTACTGTTGTAGAGACAAATAAAAATACTACAACTGAGTATAATACTAGTACTAACACAACAACTACTTTTAATACTTCAACTACAACAAAACATAGTACATTAACGACTATATCTACAAGTAAAGCTACTACTACTACTTATGAAACTACTAAAAGTACTACCACAACGTTTAATACGTCGACAAACACGATCACTGTATATGTAACAACTTGGAGTACTAATGTAGCTACTTCAACTGAATACAATACCAGCACAACTACAATAGAGAGTAGAAGTACTACAACGTCTAAAAATACAACCACTACATTTAACACTAGTACTACAACAAAGCATTTAACATCTACAGTGGTAGAAACGTCTACGTCTACGGAAACACAAAAAAGTACGCAAACTAGTAAAAACACAACAACTGCTTTTAATACTAGTACTAATACATTAACTGTATTTACTACAACCTATAACACAACAACTACTACACAAACTAGTAGATTAACGAACACGACAACAGAGTATACTACTACATTTAATACTAGTACAACAACTGTTTATAACACAAGTACAGATACAACCGTATCAACAAATAGAAATACACTTACTCAATACAATACTAGTACTAATACCGCGTTTAATACTACTAAGCTAACAAACACGGTGTTTAATACATCTACAACCACTAATACTGTATTTAATACATCAACTACAACAGAATTTAACACTAGTACTACAACTAACACTGTGTTTAACACAAGTACAACTACTGCGTTTAATACATCTACAGTTACTAAAAGATTAACAAGTACTGTAGTTTCTACTAATCATGCTACATCTACTGTTTACAATACTAGTACAAGTACTACTTTTAATACTTCAAAGTCTACTACTACAACTTATAATACACAAACAACTACAACGGTTTCAACTAGCAAATCAACAACTACAACATACGAAACTAGTAAAAGCACTAATACGGTAGTATCAACAAGTAAAAGTACACTTACAACATTTAATACAAGTACATTAACAGTATTTACAACGACTTGGGCTACAACTAGATTAACAGCAACTACATATAATACATCTACCAATACTGCTTTCAATACAACAAAGCTAACTAATACAGTTTTTAATACCAGTACAAGTACTACGACTACGTATAATACAAGTACTAATACCGAATTTAATACGTCAACTACAACTAATACTGTTTACAATACTAGTACCAACACTACAACTAAAAGAGCTACAGTTACAGTATATAACACAAGCACGGCTACTCAAACTAGTAGATCAACAACAACAGTGTATAATACTAGTACAAATACAGCTACAACTAGATCAACAACAACTACGTATAATACCTCAACAAATACAGCTTTTAATACTACTAAGTTAACTAATACGTTATTTAATACATCAACAAATACAACAACTACGTATAACACTTCAACAAGTACTACTACTGTTTTTAACACTACGTATAATACTTCAACAAGTACTACTACTTTAAGAAACACTACCACTCAATTTAGTACAACTACGTCATACAATACTACTAAAGCTACGTTAACCGTTTATAATACAGCCACTACAACAGTAGTAAGTACTTCTAAGGCTACTTCTACAGTTGTAAGTACAAGTAAGTCTACTACTACTACGTACGAAACAAACAAGAATACCACCACGACATATAATACATTAAGAAGTACTAATACTACATTTAACACAACAAAATCTACTACTACAGTATATAATACATCTACTACAACAGTAGTAAGCACTAGTAGAACAACGACATTTAATACATCAACTAGTACTAACACCGTATACAACACTAGTACTAATACGACAACTACTTTCAATACTAGTACTAATACAACATTTAATACTTCTACAATAACAAAACATACTACAACATGGAGTACTAATAATAGTACTAATACTGTATATAATACCGCTACAAATACCTTTACTTTTTATACTACAACATACGAAACAACTAGATCAACATCTACCGCATATAACACTAGTACTAATACAGCGTTTAACACAACTAAACTAACTAACACTTTATTTAATACTAGTACTAATACAACGACTACTTATAATACAAGTACAACAACAGTTGTGTCAACAAGTAGAACTACAACAGTGTCTACCAGTAAAAGTACTGTAACTACGTATAATACAAGTAAATCGACAACCACTGTGTATAATACTAGTACTAACACCAATACTACAACAACGTTTAACACAAGTACTTCAACAGTAACTAAGTTTTTAACAACAATTAGTACAAATAAGAGTACTACAACTACTTATAACACAAGTAAATCAACATCAACAAGTAGAAGTACTAATACAACAACAACGTACAATACAGCTACTACAACGGTTGTAAGTACTAGTAAAAATACAACCACTACATACAATACTAGTAAAAATACTAATACAACATGGTCAACTAGCAAAAACACTACAACTGTTTATAACACTCAAACAGGAACTACAACTACGTATAATACGTCTACTAACACAACCACGACTTATAATACTGCTACTACTACTACTGTAAGCACTAGTAAAAATACCACGACTACTTATAATACAACTAAATCAACAGCAACAACTAGAGACACAACTACAATATTCTCTACCACTACAGCGTATAATACATCAACAACTACGTCAACAAGTAGAAACACTTCAGTAAGCACTAGTAAAAGTACTACTACAACTTGGTCAACTAATAGAAATACTACAACAAGTAAATCTACGACTACAACTTATACAACAAACACAGTATATAATACAAGTACAAATACTACTACTACTTACAACACGTCAACTACTACTAGTAAGTCAACAATTACAGCGTTTAATACTAGTAGAAATACAACTGAATCAAGAAATACTACTACTACGTTTAACACTACTACTACGTTTAACACCAGTACAACAACAAAACACTTGACATCAACTACTGTAAGTACTAGTAAGTCTACAACGACAACATATAATACTAGTAAATCTACACAAACCAGTAAATCTACTACTACTACATATAGTACTAATACAGTGTTTAATACTTCTACTACTACTAATAGAAATACTTCGGTAAGTACTAGTAAGAATACTACTGAAAGTAGAAATACAACAACTGTATACAATACAACAACAACATATAATACAGCTACGTTTACTTTTTATACTACTGCGTTTAATACCAGTACAACTACTACAGAACAAAGAAGCACAACAACTGTTTATATTACGCAAACCGAATTTAACACAAGTACAACCACAGCATATAATACAAGTTGGTCAACTAGTAAAAACACTACAGAGTCACGTAATACTACTACTGTATATAATACCACTACAACATACACTACGCAAACCATTTATAACACAACCACAACGTTTAACACGAGCACAACAACAACAGTAACAACAACCACTGTGTATAACACCACAACCACTTACACAACAGTATATAATACTAGTACTGATACAACTACTAATACTATATATGCAACACAATATGTAACGACATACTACACATTTTATAACACAAGTAGAACAACATCAACTAGCGGTGGTGGAGATGAGTGTATAAGAGGATGTGGTGGTATGCCATAAAATTAAATTAACAATGGGAACACATTCACACAGAGCACCTTATTTAGCGGCAACATTAACATTCGAAGATGATCAGATTACATGGGTCCACAACGGAAAAGTGTATGAAGTTATGATGCAATGGGAACAGCCTATAATGGAAAAAATGGCAGAGCTAACCGTGTCAGCTGGTGATAAAGTATTAGAGTGTGGTTTTGGTATGGGTATATTATCTAATGCAATACAAGCTAGAAACCCTGGTCATCATACTATTGTTGAGTGTCATCCTGAGGTTTTAGTTAAAGCTAGAGCTTGGGCAGCAGATAAATCAAACGTAACAATTGTAGAAGGTGACTGGTTTGATTTAAAAGATGTTCCAGGTAGATTTAACGCTATATTAATGGATACTTATGCAGATGGAAATTTACATCCTGGTTTTGCTTGGTTTTGTACACAAAAAGCAGAAGACAACTGTAAGGTTAGTTGGTGGAATTATAGCGGTGGAACAGATAGTAATTTTATGAAATTTAATTGGGACGATGTTACATTTACTGAGGTTACAGGATTAAACCCGCCTGAAAACACATACTACAATAGAGATAATTATTTTGTTCCATTAAAAATTGTAAACAAACCAAAATCAACATACGGCATTTTATTGGATTCAACAACAGTTAAGTTAGGTTCAGAAACAATAAGTTTGAGAAAAGTAAGAAAAACTAGTGAACTAATAACATGTGCAGATCCAAGTAATCCTAGTTTAGTGGCTGAGAGGTGTGCTGACACTAGCGTTATGTTTAAATGCAAAGGTGTGTATAGCATAAATAATGGGTTATTAAAAATAACTGGTAACAATAATATGATTGTAAAAAGAGATGGATCTTGGGTTGATAAAAAAATGAACGAATTAATCGTAGGTGATAAACTGTATAAAATTGATAATACTGAAGTAGAAATTACAAGTATAGATTTTGATAATTCTAATACAGTATATGAGATGGCAAAAATTAACATTGCGCATAACTATTTTGTTAACGATATTCTAATAAAGAAAGGAGAAGACCATGCCTAATACTACGACGACATATGGAACTTTTAGACTGACTACAGATCCTACTTCAAGAACTACTTTTAGAAGTACTGAAACGTCTACAGTTGTTCAGACTAGTAAAAACACAAGTAAAACTACGCAAGAACAAAGATATACGTCTACAGCATGGACAACTAGTTTTAATACTAGTACCAGTACTCAAACTAATAGAAATACTCTTGAGTCGAGAAGCACACAAACAAGTAAGTCAACTACCACAACTTACACAACAAGTACAGTTTTTAATACTAGTACTACAACTAGTAAAACAACAACTTGGGAAACATCTAAAACAACTGGTGAGTCGAGAAGTACAACAACAGTTTATAGTACTACTACAAGTTACAATACCTCTACAGTAACAAAACGTCAAACAACAATTAGTACTAGTAAATCAACTGAGGAACAAAGAAATACTACAACCACATATACTACAAGTACTGTTTATAATACTTCAACAAACACAGTGTACACTACTACGTGGTCAACTAATAAAAATACAACTGAATCACGAAGTACAACAACAGTATATAATACTACCACGACATATAACACTTCTACAAGTACAACAACTACATACAATACATCAACTGATACATTAACAGTATTTACAACAACTTGGTCAACTAACAAAAATACTAGTACAAGTAGAACAACTGAAACAGTATATACAACTAGTACTACATACAACACGAGTACAAGTACTACTACGTCTTGGGTTACAACTGTAAGCACAAGTAAGCTTACAAGTACAGTGGTGTCTACAAATAAAAACACTACTGAAAGTAGAAATACAACCACAGTATATGCAACTAATACCGTGTTTAATACTAGTACTAGCACTACAACCACATATAACACAAGCACTACTACCACATTTAATACTACCACAGCTTATAATACTAGTACAAGTACTTTAACATCAAGAGGTACCGTAACAACATTTAACACTACTACTACTTATAACACTAGTAAATCTACAACTACAACGTATAACACTTCTACGTCTACTGTAGTTAGTACTAGTAAAGCCACAGCAACTGTTGTATCAACAAGTAAAACAACAAATACAGTAGTTAGCACAAATAAGAGTACGAGTACAGTTTTTAATACAACTACAGCAACGACCACTACATATAATACTAGCACAAGCACTACTACAACATATAATACTAGTACATCTACTGTTGTTTCTACAAGTAAGTCTACTAGTACTACAACAACGTTTAATACAACTACTACATATAATACTAGTAAGAGCACAACAACTGTGTACAATACTAATACTCTAACCGTATTTAACACAACGACTATAGTTAGCACGAGTAGATCTACAACCACGTCTACCACTGTAAGTACTTCTAAAAATACAACAACAACTTACAACACTAGTAGAGAAACTACAACTGTATATAACACGTCTACAAATACTGTATTTAATACATCCACTTCAACTACAGTTAGTACGAGTAGATCAACAAGTACTGCTTATTTAACTCAAACAGCAACAACTACTCAGTATCAAACTAATAGAACAACTGCATACAATACGGCTACAAATACTACAACAACATTTAATACGTCTACTACTACCAAAAGACTAACAAGCACTGTTGTATCAACAAATAAAAATACGACTACTGTATTTAATACAAGTACATTAACTACTTACTACACTATATGGTCTACTAGTAGAACCACAACAGTCAGTACTAGTAAAGCAACCGCTACTGTAGTTAGTACAAATAAAAATACTACTACTACTTATGAGACTAGTAGAACTACTACGTTTAATACAAGCACTGCTACTGTAGTTAGTACATCTAAATCTACTACTACAGTATATAATACTAGTAGAAGTACTAACACCACATACAATACAACTAAATCAACAAATACTGTATATAACACAACAACAAGTACAACCACTACGTATAACACTAGTACTAATACAACCACCACATACAATACGCAAACAACTACAGTTGTACAAACGTCTCACGATGCTAATACAACATATAACACTAGTACTACCACGCTTACGTCAAGAACTACTGAAACTGTATTTAATACTACAACTACTTATAATACCAGTACTGCAACATCGAGATCTACTGATACAGTGGTGTCAACTAGTAAATCAACGACTACTGCTTATCTAACACAGACAGCAACTACAACGGAGTATACTACAAATAGAACAACAGAGTATAATACATCTACTGCTACTACCACTACTTTTGCCACATCAACCACGGTAAGCACATCTAAATCTACAACTACTACTTTTGCTACAAATACTGTTGTATCAACTAATCATAGTACGTTAACGTTTTTCTCAACATCTACTACTGTAGAGACAAACAAAAATACAACTACAACTTGGGAAACAAACAAAACTACTACAGTTAGTACTAGCAAATCAACTACAACAGCATATTTAACTCAAACGGCTACTACTACTGAATACACAACAAATAGAACTACGGAGTATAATACTTCAACCAACACGACAACTACTTTTAATACGTCTACGACAACTAAGATCTTGACGCAGTGGTCTACAAATAAAAATACAACAACGGTATATAATACACAAACAGCAACAACAACTACTTATAATACTAGTAAATCTACTACTACGACATATAACACACAAACAATTACAGTTGTTGAAACAAGTAAATCTACAACCACAACATATGAGACTAGTAAAACTACAGCTTATAATACTAGTACTAATACTACCACTGTGTTTAATACTCAAACAAATACGTTTACTTTTTATACTACTGTATATAACACATCTACCTCAACCACTGTAAGTACTAACTTTGATACAACTACTACTTGGGAGACAAATAAAACAACAACTGTATCTACAAATAAAAATACAACAACAGCTTACTTAACACAAACTGCTACAACTACTGAATTTACTACTAACAGAACTACAGAGTATAACACTAGTACTGCTACACAAACTGTGTTTAACACCACAACAACAACTGTTGTTAGTACAAGTAAAACAACAACTTGGGCTACAAGTAAGTTAACTGATAAAACAACTCAGACAACTACTACGTTTGGCACTAGCACTGCTTATAACACGTCAACTACTACCAAACATACTACGTCTACCGTGTTTAATACTTCAACAAGTACTACAACTATATTTAATACCACTACCACGTATAATACTACAACAGCATACAACACTAGTACTAATACGCTTACTGTATATACAACTACGTTTAACACGAGTACAAGCACAACAACCGAGTTTAGTACAACAACGGCTTATAGTACTAGTACAACCTATAATACAACGACTAACACAGTAACAGTGTTTAATACATCGACTATTACAAAACACACAACAAGCACTAGTTATGAAACTGATAAATCTACTGATACTGTTTATAATACATCAACAGATACAACAACTGTATATAATACACAAACAAACACAGTAACAGTATATAATACATCATGGAGTACTAATAAAACCACTAGCACAACATATAATACTAGTACAAGTACAAATACTGTTTATAATACAAGTACTGACACAACAACAGTATTTAATACATCTACTACAACTAGTAAATCAACAAATACCGTTGTACAAACAAGTAGTAGTACTACAACCACATATAATACACAGACAGGTACAAACACTGTTGTAAGCACAAGTAAGAGTACTACAACCGTATATAATACACAAACAGCAACAGATACAGTATATACCACTACGTATGAAACTAGTAGAACAACTATTTTTGAAACAAGTTCTATTACAAATAAAAACACAACAACAACTTGGAGTACAAATAAATCAACTAATACTGTTTATAATACAACCACAACAACAACAACAGCTTACACTACATCGTATGAAACAAACAAGTCTACTACAACCGTTGTTCAGACTAGTAAAAATACTTTAACAACTTATAATACGTCTACAGCTACAAATACCGTTTATAATACGACTACAGCTACTACTACAATATTTATAACAAGTTGGAGTACAAATAAAAATACTAGCACTACGTTTAACACTAGTACAAATACGACAACCACTTATAATACAAGTACTGATACTACTACTACGTATAATACTAGTACTTCAACTAGCACTTCGTTTACAACTACATTTGAAACGAATAAACCAACAAGCACTGTTATAAGCACGAGTAAAAATACTACTACAGTTTACAACACTAGTACAAGTACAATTACTTTGTTTACTACAGCGTTTACAACTAATAAAAACACAAATACTGTAGTAGAAACTAGCAATAGCACTAGTACTGCATTTAATACTAGTACAACTACAACAACTAGCTTTACAACTACAACAACTAAGAATACTCAAACGTCTTGGTATAGTACTTATAAAGCAGATTATAACACTGAACGCTATGATCTTCAACCTTAGATCTTAATGTTTAGTAAAAATATGTAATAATAATATATACTAATATAAATTAAATTTAATAATATGGAAATGTTTAATAAAAAGGAGCTAGATAAAAGAATAGGTCCACTAAAGAAAAATAAAAAATTATATGATCTTGAAGCAGTTGAAGGTTATGTAATAAGAAAAGCAAGTGAAAGAGGTATTGAAACAAGCTATGATGTTTTAGCAGAAGAGATGCCCTACTTTAAAACAATAGCATATACAGAGTTTGCTACCAGTTTTTACATGCAACCTTTAAACTTAAAGTTAAGGAACGAGCAAATGATAGATGCTTGGCACGATGGTGATTGCAAAACGTGTGACGTGCAAGATTGGTCTTCTTATTTAGTTAATAATATTGTAAAAAAAGAAGCTAATAAATATCAAAACAGAAAAGATAAAACAAATGTTTATCCAGCTAAGGATTACTTACTTGTTTTACCAGGTTCTAATAAAGTAAAAAGCAATGTGTGTTTAAATAGATTAAAGCATATATCTAAAACACACGGTAATAATATATACTTTAAACCACATCCAATAACAACTCATCAAATTATCGGTGAATTAAAAGATTTTTTTGGTGAAGAAAATATATTACCTAGAGATGTAGATATGTACTATTATATGCAAAAAGCAAGTCATGTATATACAACGCATATAAGTGAAAGTGCTATTTACGCAGCTGTATTAGGTAAATCAATATCACCAATAGATGTTTGGAATAATATTATGCATGGATCTTTTGCGTGTATAAATAGTCATTTATTTGATAATCAACATCATGTAAAAGAGTATATAAACAAAACTTTTTCAAGCTATAAATCTGGTATTATAAACCCAGCTGTAGATAAAAATTGGAAAGAAAAAGTAGACAAATATTTTGATTATATTTGTGAAAAAAGAGATAAGTATAAAAACTGGTTTATTGATAGTAGAAAACCAAAAGCAAAAAAATAGTAAAAAGCGTGACAATTGCGTGATAATATAAAAGTAAAATAAAATTAAATAAAATGGGAAAATCAAAAACAAAACCTACAAAGGTAACACAAGACGAGCTTAACTTTATACAAAATGTAGTTAGAGCTATAAACAATGCACAAATGGACATAGGTAATCTTGAATTACAAAAATCAAGATTAGTAAATGCTGTTGCTGGTATGAGAAAAGAGCTGAGTGAAAATCAATTAAAATTAAAAGAGAAATATGGTGACGTTAATATTGACATCACTGATGGATCTATAAAACCTGCAGAAGATGGCGAAATTAATAAGAAAAATTAGCATAGGTAGGGACTATAAAAATGAAGCAATGCATTATTCTGTTGGCCAAGAAGTATATGGTGGACATAAAATATGTGATATAGTTGAAAAGGACGAGAAATATAGTATTTTTATACAAAAAAACGAAGATATAATGCCTTGGAAAGATTTTAATAAAAACATGGCTATATCAATTGAATATAATTTAGAGTATTAATGAAAGGAACGTTTTATTTTTTAATAAAACCTAAAGCGAAGCGATATAATAATACTAAAAAAATTGGTGACAAAGAATTAATATTAAATTCAGAAATATTTAGTCACAAATATATAAGTAGACAAGCTATAGTGTTGGGTTTACCTTCTGATTTTACAACTGATATAAAAGTTGGTGATGAAATAATAGTTCATCATAATGTATTTAGAAGATGGCATGATGCTAGAGGTAAAGAAAAAAACTCTGGTAGTTATATATCTGAAAACTTATATAAAGTAAGTTTAGATCAGGTATTTGCTTATAAACGAGAAAACAAATGGAATGCTTTACCGGGATATTCTTTTATAAAACCTATACAAGATGAGTTTGGTAAAGAAGCAAAGCAAATAGGTATTATAAAATATTCAGACGGTAGTTTTAAGAAAGGTGAGTTAGTAGGATATAATCCAGCTGGTGAATATGAGTTTATTATTGATTCAGAAAGATTATATCGATTAAATAATAAATTTATTGAAATTAAATATGAATATAAAGGAGAAGAAAAAGAATATAATCCAAGCTGGTTACAAAGCAGTTGAAGAACTAGTTAAAGTAGCTAAAGAACCTATTGTTGATAGTGATGACGATATATCTGCAGATAGATTAAAAAATGCTGCGGCTACTAAAAAACTAGCAATATTTGATGCTTTTGAAATATTAACTAGAATACAAGAAGAAGAAGCAATTTTAGAAGACAAACCAATAAAAGAAGAAGTAAAAACTTTTAAAGGTTTTGCAGAAAGAAGATCTAGATAATGTATAAGCAAAGTTTATATAAAATTATAACACCTGTTAAAACTAATACCATTAAAAGGCTTAATAAAGCTAAAAAATGGGATTATGGTTATAATAAAGAAAATGATATTGTTGTTATTAGTAAAACTGGTCAAATTGGTGAGATATACGAGATTCAAAACCTTAAAATTGCTTTACCAAAAGTACCTAAAAACGTTCATAAGTTTGATACTAATAAATTTGAGGTAACACCATATCCAAAAGAATTAAGTAGAATAAAAACTATATTTGATTGGAGAGAATATCCACAAAATTTTAAAGACAAATACGTAGATTATATTGAAGACGAGTTTAACAAAAGAGAACAGGGTTTTTGGTATTATAATAAAAATAATCCTACTTATATTACTGGTACTCATTATATGTACTTGCAGTGGTCCAAAATTGATGTTGGACACCCAGACTTTAGGGAAGCAAATAGATTATTCTACATATTCTGGGAAGCTTGTAAAGCAGATAAACGATGCTACGGCATGTGTTATCTTAAAAACAGACGATCTGGATTCTCTTTTATGGCAAGTGGAGAAACAGTTAACATGGCTACAATTAGCTCAGATGCAAGATTCGGTATATTATCAAAATCTGGACCTGATGCTAAAAAAATGTTTACAGACAAGGTTGTACCAATATCAG
>CEOR01024357.1_pt1 | contig 14036 bp, 25 predicted proteins | sample 530661 | NCBI WGS metagenome assembly CEOR01 (sample SAMEA2620836, study PRJEB7988) | marine metagenome | biome: marine biome (ENVO:00000447); feature: deep chlorophyll maximum layer (ENVO:xxxxxxxx); material: "saline water (ENVO:00002010), including plankton (ENVO:xxxxxxxx)" | depth 65 m
AAATCGTGCTCTTTTAAATATTGAATGCTTTTTTTAAATTTTAAGAACCCTGATAAACCCATTTGATAAACCATGTCAAATACAACGATTTGTGCTTCAATAGGCAAAGTGTTATACCAAGGCATTTTCTGCTTAATTTGAAGCAATTTCTCGCTTATTTTCATATCAAGAAGCCTTAAAGACATTTGCTCGGGTAAATATAAATCTTGAACCTTAAATCCGTGTCCTATTGTATCGTGTCCTTCTGTGCATTTATAAACAACAGAACTGAATCCCTCGTTTGCTACTATTGTTTTTGATATTTTGTCTTTTAAATCACTCATTGATAACTATTATTTCGCAGTCGTTCCTTTGAAGCAAATGTTGATATAGTGTTTCAGGTATATACTGCTCTTTGCTTTCTATTTTATTTCCGTCTTTGTCGTATGTCTTAAATTTAACTTTTATCATAATTCCTTTAAAGTTTATGGGAGAGTATCCGACAACCTCTCCCATAGACTATTAACCAACAAATTGGATTATTACCAAGAAGTAGTGCCTTCTTCAACAAGTCCCCAACATTTAGTTTGAGAATCATCTTGAACAAGTTTTGCTCCACCTATGTAATCACCAACAACCTTGTGTGCGATATAATCAATATCGTATTCCGCTACAAGAGTAGGTGCTTTACAAAAGCCATATTTTAAAGCATCTCTGTGAACTACAAAGCCACCTAAAACATTGCCGTTAGTAGTATCTGAACCTGCTTGGTCTGTTGCTGCATCTGCATTAGTAGAAGTAATATGGTTAGATAATATAACATTCATTCCCATTAGATTACCAACTACTCCGTTAGCAACATTTGCAACATTAGTTTTAGAGATATGAATGAAATCATCTAATAAGAATAATGATGCATATAATTTAGGATTCAACACTAATGTGCAATCTGCTAAATTAACATTATTACTTAACACTACTTCACTTATTCTCTGTAATACTGCATTGTCAATAGTTTTAGCAGAAGAATTATTTGCTATGTCTATTACTTTAGTAGTAGTAGCAAGTGCTGCTTCACATATTGTCTCAAAACCAAGAGCCATTTTATATCCAATAGAATCTGAATACATAGAAAGCAAATCTGAATTTGCTTGAACTTTACCCATATCTTCTACCATAGTTGAAGTATATTCGTGAGTATTTAATTCTAATTGAATTGAATCTTCTGTTTGAGAAGTATAACTAACTGCCGTATGTTTTGCTTTAGTTGCTACATCAGGCACATCTGCTACTGAAGGTATATTAATCTTATCTCCACCTGCAGAAACTAATGCGGACATATCTTGTCCAAGGTTAGCCATTACTAAGTTTTTTTTGAATGATGCACGAACTGCCTGTGTCCAAATCTCCGGTATAAATACCGCTAATTCAGTATCGTTCGCTTGTGTTTCTTGTGTGACCGCTGAATATGCTGTTGCCATTGAAACGACTCCTTAATTAACCACTCTTTCAACTGCTATTAGCCTTCATTTTGAGTGGCTTAAAATTTAAAATTATTTTTTAAATTTATTAAGGTAAGCAGTCCAATTCTTTTTCTTTTCTTCAGGTGACATTGACCATATATCTTTGTCATCAGGAAGAACATTTCCTCTAACTGCTTTCGATTTGTCCGTAGGAACAGACTGTCTAACTTCCATATTTGAAATATGCTTTCTTAACTTTTCGGTAGATAAGTCTTCGTAAATCTGTCTGTCATCTTCGGGAATCTTACTTAATAAATTCTCTCTTTCCTTATTTTCCAACTCAACATAGTAAGCATTCTTTTCTTGTAGTGAATCTACCTTTGATTGCAACTCGGCATTTAACTCTTTATATTTGCCTTGTTCTTCCATTCTTTTTGTTCTTTGAGCATCTTGCTCTTTTAGAAGGGAATCAAGTTTAGATTTATACTCGTTATTTTGCTTAACTATCTCGTTGAACCTTGCATAAGGCACATTGTCAGGACTTTCGACTCCTTTGTCGGCAGTTTGATTTACGAGATTCTCTTTCTCGGCAGGTTTAGTATCGTTGTTCTGTTCAACGACTGAATCATTAGTATCTTTTTTCATTTTACTATGCTCCACATTGTTTATTATAAGTAATTAAAATTTAATTTGCAACATTTTTTTTATCTTCTGTTGCTATTTCTTCTAAATTATCGAAGAAGGCTTCTATTACACTTACTCTTTCTTCAAGAGATTTGTAAGATTTATTACTACTATAATCCTTAATAACATTCTTTAAATCGTGTTCAATTATTTTAATCCGATTCTCCATTGATGTGATTGCTTTGGTTACTACTGTGAACTGAACATAAATGTCATTTAATGTTTTTACTATTTGTGGAACTGCTAATATGCACTTTATGAATCTCATTTAATTTTAGATTTCAATTTAGCGACATCTTTTTCTAATTCTTCAATCGTCTTTCCGTATTTCGCAATAGTGCGGAAGGCTTGTTTCATTTGCTTATCTAACTCATTTGGCTTATTGACATATTTATCAATCTTCTTTAAGTCAATTCTATATTTAATTGCTTTTATTATTCTTGTTGCTATTATTTTTGCTAACCAAATAGGCATACTTAATATACTTAATCCCTTAATCCTAACCAAGTTAAAACTAATCCTATTATTGTATAAAGAGTGATTCCCGTCGCTTTAATTCCTGTAATATCATTCTCTGTTTTTCTAACTCTACCATTTATCTTATCAAGTTTATCAGAATTAACATCTACTCTTTCTTTTATATATTTCAGGTGTGTCATCACCTCATCTCTATGTTCTTTTACTTTACTCATCATAATCCTCATCTTCATACATTTCAAACATTTCCCATTTACCTAAATACCATAACCCGCCAAAGAATACTAAACAAAATCCTAATATAAAATATCCCAATCCTGCCATTAGTATTTCTTATTCTCATTCCTTTCCTGCATTCTCAAGAACTTATCTTTCAATCCATTTCCTGATAATTCTGCTATTATCGTAACAAGTGTTTTAAAACTATTCTCTATACCTTTCTGCTCTAATTGTTGCTTCTTTGAATTGTCTATTAACTTAACAATAATCCCTTCTACTCTCGTAAAAGATTCCCTCAATTCTTTTTGTAATTCCTCTTGAATAAACTTGTTTTGCTTTTGAATAAAAAACCAAAAAGCACAAGCAACTACCATAGGCACACCATATCTCTCTAATACCATAATCCAATCCATTATACTACCACCTTGAAAATAGTTGTTCCTTTACTAATCTTATTGCTACTTTTAGCATTGTAAGACTCAAGGGATTGTTCAATATCATAGCCAACTCCATAATTTTGTAAATCAATCTTAATCCCGTCCCTATTACCATTCTCGTAAAATATGTAACAATTCTGTGATGCCCTGCCTGATAAATTAAGTGCTTTTTCCGAGTAATCATTTGCTCCTACCATTGAAGAACTTCTGCTAAAATTATCACCTACTCTCGCACTATGAACATGCCCAAATATTACATAATCCACATCAACTCCTCTTGCTTTATATCTGCCCATTAGTTGTGTAACACTTGTATCTAATCCCTTCTTAATAGTGCCGTTTCCGTGCAATATTAATAAGTTTTGCCCTGCTACTTCCACCACTAATTCTGTTGGGTCTCCTTCTATGAAATTTATCTTGCTATCTCTGAATATATATCTCAATGTTTCAAATATCGTAAAGTCGTAATTGTCAGATGCGATAATAGGACTCCAACCCCAATCTTTCTTTACTCTTGATTCATTACCTGTAACATGACATACCGATAAATTAAAATGCTTATTTAAATCCAATATAACTTGTGTCATTATATCTACTGCAAGGAAGGTTGCTTTTGCTCTATTTGTCGCCATTTGCAATAACTCATCTAACCTTCTATCGCTATTTAATAAGTCGCCTGATTGAACCATTAATACATTCTTGATGCCAAATGTATTGAAATACTTTATTGCCTTCTCTACGAATAATTTACATCTTGCAGAAGCAATTTTAAAATCATATTTATTGTGTTCTAAATTTACTAATTCGTTAAAGTGAACATCGCTAAACTGAATAACTCCTACTGCTTTATTATTAGTTTCACTATGCTCTATTACCTTCTCTGCAATAAAATATTTATCAAAAATCTTTATTAATTCTTCTGCATATTTACTAACTGCATTCTCTACTCTAATATGCTCCCTGAATGCCTTTCGTTCTATACGATTAATGTCTTGGTACGACTGCTTTTGTTTAGCAAGTTTGACATTCTCTGTGAGCAATTCTATATCTTCAATGCCTTCTATGAATCTATGTCCACAGACTTTACATTGGTATCTTTGCCTTCTTTCTACTTCACTAATCCTATAAAAACCACTCTTTGTGATTTCAGTATTATAGCACTTGGGACAAGCCATATTTTCCATAATCTTAATCCAATATTACGGTGGTCTTTCCTGAATAACCTGACGGCTCTAAATGGCATTTGCAATTACCTCTGCAAACACTGAATCCGCTTCTTGGAAGTCCTATTAATTCCCAATAAGCCATTTCTTCCGTTCTACCCGCTCTTTCTGCACAATTAAAGCAAGGGTCTTTAGAACAGGCAATCCACCTATATTCTTTAACTCCTGCCTTGCTATACTCAATTAGTTGTGCTATTTGAGAAGAAGTTGTTATTCCTATTCCTGCTCCATTCGTCAATCCATTTGTTAAAGAGCCGAATATTCTCCCACCATTATTCAAGTCGTAAATTAAGGCTTGTCTTATCGTGTCTGCAGTTGCTCCCGCAATACTCATAGATTGAATCAACAATTCTATTTCCGATAAAGTAGTAAGAACTGAATAATTCAAATAACCAAAAACAAGATTTGCTCCGTCTTCGTATGTCATTATTTAATTGTCCTTAATACCTTGACTAACCTTAATTTAACCAACTTATCCATTTTAGGTTTAACAGTTTTGCCTATCCCAAAGAATTCTCTTTTTGGCAAATTGCCTTCTCCTTCATTATGATATTCTGCAATTACTTCTCTTTTTTTAGCAACAGTCACTCTTGACCGCAACTTGTTCGGAGTAGCCGTTTTATCTCTATAAATTGCTCTCATAATGTCTTCATCAATCAACGGACTTTCAGGTCGCTTTGCTCCCTTTTTTCTTTTACTATCTATCGTGCTTTGCTTCAATCTTTTAAATCTTTTACCATTAATATCTTTTCCTGAATCCATTTCGTTATATATATGATGAACAACTAAATCTGCTACATCATTCAACGACTGTGCTATCTTCTTCTTGTTCATTTCGAACTTCGGCATCTTGAACTTCACCTGTATCATTATTCACCTCCTTTAACATTTTCTTTGATAAGTCTTTTCCGTGTTCTATTGCTTTTTCAAATCTATCTTGATTACTCTCATAGAACTCTTTTGCTAATTGTGTCAAATATTCTTTCGGACTCATCATCAATTCATCTATATTTATATTATCTAATATCTCTTGCTTTCTTCCCTTAATATCATCTCTCAATACTTGCAGTTTCTCTTGATGTTCTTTTATCAATTTATCTGATGCCATTAGATTGCTTCATTCCCTTTAACTGCTTGATTGTCTTCATTCTTACCAAATTTAAACATACTCTTTTCTTGAGTAGATTCATTCTTGACATTCATATTAGATTGCCTTCTTTCTGCTAAATGCTTCTCTGCATCTTCTCTTGTTGGAAATCCGTCAGGGTCTTTAAACATCATATAGTCAATAACATCTGCTATTCCGTGTTTGAATTTCCATTCCCATTCTTCTCTTTCTTTCTCAAAATCAGGGAAATGTATTTCGCTAAAATTAACACTGAAATCTTCTTGGAATGTTATTCCTGCTTCTACGAATGCGATAATCTTTTCTAATTCATACATCTCTTTTTCAAGACGATTGAACTTCTCTACATCATCTTCTCGTGCCTCTAACAACTCCACATTCTCTATTTTAAGTGCTACCCCTGACTTACTACCACTTAAACCAAAATCAAAGGTAAGATGATGGTTTATAGCAACTTGTTGTAATTGAAATTTTATTCCTTCCATAATAGCATTGATATTAACATTAGGATTCAGGTTCTTCATTTGTCCGTCATCTACAATAACAACCTTATTTAATCCTAATTCAATATTATTTGTTTCAACATTGCCTTCTATCACATATTGTCCTCCTGCTTTTCTTATGTGATGTTGAAGCATAGTCATAGCAATATCTATTTGCCTATTAGCATAAACAATATCTTTACCTCTACCTGTATTTAAAAACTCATCTATCTGTGTATTAGGTTGAACAAATACAAACGGAAGAACTCCGTAAGGATTCAAGTTATCTTCATTTATGCTTATCACTTTTCCGGTAGAATCAAATCTGAAATGTTGCTCGGAATCCCAATATACAAATTCATCTTCATCGTGTTGAGATAAAGAATCTACTCTTCTTTGAACAGGGTAAATTATTCCGACAGGATTCATAGGGTCGTCTCTATCAAATACAGGCTCAAATTCTAATCTTGGGATATATTGAAATTTGCCGTCGTGCCAACAAACTTGAAGTGCTATCGTGCCTAATAAATTGTGGATTCTCTCTACTTTCTTTAATGAGAAATCTTTATCTATTATTACATCTTGATACCTCTCATCTTCAACACTTCTTTCAGGATTATTCTTATATACTAAACTGATTCTATCAATTAATCTTTTAGCCATATTAACATTGTAAATAGGGATTTCTTCCTGAAGTGTTCCTGAAAAATATCTTTGAACATAACTCTTTGTATTACTATACTGATAATAATCAATACACATATCTTGTTCTCTGTATATTTTGTCACGATTTAAAGATTTGACTTTGCTAATAGAATCTCTTACGACTTGGTCTGCATTGCTATAAAATATCATTTTTTCTTTTTCTCCTTTTCAATGACTTCTTGTTTAAGTCGTTCCAACACTTCTATCCCTCCAAGAACTCTTTCTAATTGAATTTTTAATTGCATTATCTTATTATCTATATCTAAATCTTCTATTTTCATATTAAGCCATAAAGGATTTAGTCTGTGGTTTCCTTACAGGAAATTCAAAATCTACGAAATAACCAAAAGCATCGCTCATATGGGTTAATTCTAAATCTGTTTTATCTAATTCCCTTGTCCCTTCTTTAATTACTACTCTTTCAAAATCTTTTATTAACTCTTTACATCTCGGGTCTATTGCTACTTCTTTAAAAGAGTTATTTACAGAATTCAATCTATCAATTACTCTTGGTGCTTGTCTTTTTACCTTTACCATAAAGCCTTCTTTCCGTAGAATGTCGTGGTCTGTTAATCTCGCAGATGTTCTTCTTTGGCTTCCTGCAGGGTCGGGATAACAAATATAAGTGTCTTTCGCTAATCTTTTTTGAAGGACATCAATGTATCTGTTATTAGGATATTTCCGCTTCACTTCTTGTGCTAATCTTTCAGTCATCAACTCTCCTGCTCCTCCGTGTGATATTCTAATTTCATCGAAGACACGAATCTTGGGAGAGGTGTCATAGACTTGCAGTAATACCGCACACATTGGGGAAACATTGAAATCGATACATACTCTGATTCCTCTATTGTTATCGTATTTGACTTCTTTGACATTTTTACTCCTTACAAAATTATAATAAGCCTGTCCGTGTTGCAGGTTTACATATTCACCATTTAAATATGCTCTAATTAAAGTAGCATCGTAATTTGCTTTTAATGTATCTATAAATTCTTGTGGAAGAAATTTGTTGTCTGTCGTTTTGCCGTGTATTAATTGATATTCGTCTTTTGGATTCTCTTTCCAATATTCATAATGCCAATTAAAGCCTTCCGGAGTAGTTGTGGTAAAGCCTGTAAAGTGTATCCCGTCTCTTAAACGAGATATTCCCATTTTCCAAGCACTGTCATCTTTTAAGAGTGCTGCTTCGTCTATCCCAAATGCTGCGAGGTTTAATCCTGCCCACCTTCGCCAATTTTCTGCACTCCTTAATATAATACAGCCTGAACCATTTTTCCAATAAATATTATATTTACTTTCACTTGCTTTGTATTGATACCTGAAATTCAAGTCATCTAATAACTGCTCTAATGTTGGTTGAAGAACATCTCTAATCATAGGGAATACAGGCTCTGCTAACAGGATTGTCTTTCCGGGATTCCTACCTAATTCTAATATTCCCTTTAAACAGAATGCTAATGTCTTACCGCTTCCATACCCTGCTACTAATGCGGGAAATTTAGCGGTTGTCTTTACGAATTCTTCTTGGTGTTTAAATACATCAAATGACATTTAAATCAAATCCTTCTGCTAAATCTTCGTCTTCTGCTAACGGACTATCTGATTGTCCTAATATGTTTTTCCCTAACCAAATAAGCATCTGAACATTACCTGCTTCCGCACTCCTCCATTGAAGTTGTCTTAATCTTATTTTTCCCTTCTGTCTGCCTTTTGTCAGAAATTCGGAATAACTCTTACGAATTAAAGATTCATCGCAACCGAAAAAAGAAGCAATTTCTATATTAGTGCAACCGAATCCTGCTAATTGCTCTACCTTCTTTCCGTCTATTTCGTATTTTTTAGGTCTTGCCATATTTTATCAATATTTACTTTCTGTTTATCATAATCTTCATTACTCAATAAATCTATTTCTCTTGATAGTTTTTCATATATGTTTTGATACTTTGTTTTCCTTCCTTGCTTCCATTTATCAGATTGAGTATCACCTCTATCTTTATGCCTTTGCTCTAATAAATCAGGAGTTGCTATTAGCATATACATTTTATTATTATATTCTTCTTTCAATATATGTGTCAAGAATTTTGAATTAAACAACCTATCGCCTTCATACAAAATAACTACTTCCTTATTTTTCATTGTTTTAAGGAACTTTTCTGCATGTGGTTGCACTGCCATAGATAAAGTATCAGTCCCTCCGAATTTCCTATCATAAGTGCCGAAAATGAACACTTTATTACCATAGCACTCACCTTTAACTAATCCATATTTATATATCTTGAACTTTCCGTATTCTTTTTCTAACTTCTTTTTTAATTCTTTCAAGAGAGATGATTTCCCTACGGCAGGAAGTCCTCCTATTGCTATTACTTTCATTTAACTCCTCGTAAATTGATTATATTCATTTCTAAAACAATCCCATTCAATATCCATCATTATTACTTGCCCTGTATTTAAATAATGATTTTGTTTAATAGGTTTAACTCCTACATCTTTCGGGTTATCTTCTATCCTTAATTCTTTAGGTAAGAAATCTTTCCTGAAATCCCAAAACACTTCAACATCTTTATCTTGCAATCTTTCTAAACTCCACTCTATTCTTCCCGCAAACATATCATTATAAACATTAGGGTATCTTCTATTTGGTCTATGCCAACCTTTGTAGCAACACAATGTTGATTCTAATGTAAAGTAAGATAAATCTTTATGAGTGATTCTCTTTTTAGATTCTTCTAATAATTTCTTTCCTTCTTCTTGGAACATTTCTATATCTTGTGGAGTATAAACAACATCATTCCCTTTCTTCCATTCTAAATCATCTCTTCCGATAACTTTCGCTATTCCGTTTCTATGACTTTTTGAACCATTTATATCATCAAGAAATAAAGAATCACATTCTAAATTTAATCCGCCTATCTTTAAATATTCTAAATAACTGAATGTTGCTAATCTTCCAAAATAATCAAAATCTTTCATAACGACTTTCCATATTCTTCTAAAATTTTCTTCAGGAGAATCAGTATTCATTATATTATTGAAATAATCTACTTGCGAATCTTTTACGAGAGCCTTGTATTTAGTCACTATTTCGGCAGTTTTTATCTTCACATACCTTCTGTCCATATCCCAAAATAATCCCTTCCAATTATCTTTGATAAACTTATCTAACTTATCAACATCTAATTTGTGAATATGTGGAAAATGTTTAAATAATACGAAAGTAGTTACTATGTTTTGTGTGCAACCATTCAAGAATAATATCCATAGTTTTTGTTCTTCATCGCATTTCAAATAATCAAATAAATAATCAAAAGCATAATATACTGCTCCCGGATGTGCTTTATATTTCAAATGGAATTCGTAAAACCGCAAGAACACTTCTCTGCGATATTTTATATCTCTAAAATCATATCCGTATTCAAGTTTCATCTTATCGGGTGAGAACCTACTATCCAAAAACAATTATTAACATTATCATACTCTTTAAATCTATCGCTAAAATCACTTATGTATCTTATTATCTTTCCTTCGTATCTTGGGTGAAATTCTATTCCGTCTTTATTAGCGGGATACCAATCTGAATATTTGCAATATCCTGTTCCGTTTAAATCATATCTTGTTACTGTAATTCTATCGTCTTCTTCAGCAAATTCAGGCTCGACATCTGTTTGAAAATTGAAATAATCTTCATATTCAATCATAGAATCAACACCTATTTTCTTTAATCTTTTAGGTATAAATTGTCCGTCTTTTGAACCATATGCTCCTATTCCGAATAATATAATCTTTCTTAAATTTCTTAACGGAGTTTCTGTCAAGCCGACAAACACACTCGTTGCACTATTACAACTACCTGCGGGTATCATCAATGTTTCTATATTGTCAGGAATATTTTGTATCTGCTTTCCTCCTACTTTATGAAATAGATGCATCGCTTGTGCAGATGTGGTTACTGTTATATTTGTTTCTAAATGAAAATACTTTCTCTCACTTGCTATTCTTTTGCTTACTCCGTTTAAAGCCGAAGCATATCCTACTTTTGAAAATACAAAATCTGCTCCAAACTTCGCTGCTAATAATAACATAGGGTAATTCTCTAATTTTGATGCTCCCGTAACAACCACTGTTTTTAAGCCATATTTTTTCGCTACTCTTGTTATCATTGGGTGTTGAGGAGATGAAGCCACAGAGCCACTAACTATGCCCTCATATCCCATTTCTTTAGCAAACTCACAAAGATGATACACCTGTCTTAACTTACTTCCATTTATACCGCCTTCTCCGTAAGGAGAGAATAAATCTTCTCTTTTGTAAGACCATTTTTCACCTTTTGTTATCGGTGTTAATTCGTTATAATTCATCTGATATTTTACAACCGAATTTCTTTGCTCTTTCTAATTCTTCTTTGAGTGTTTTGCATTTCTTTATTCCTTCTCTGAAATAACATACCATACTAACTCTCTTGAATGTTCCTCCCTTTCCTATTAATTCTGAATTGCCGTGTATTAAATGAGTATTATTCATAACAATAACATCTGTGCTTCTAATGTCTACTGCTATTCTATATTCAGGAAAGATTAAATACCCTCCTTCATATTTACCTACTCCGACTACTCCCATTCCCGCCATTCCTCCGTCTAAATTTTTCTTATCTCTGTGGTAAGCGGTCTTCCAATTAACATTGACTGTTATTGTAGTAAAGACTGTATCTGCGATAACGAAATCTCCGCAACATTTATCAATTTCTTTTCTTTGCATTTTGTATGTTTTAGGACAATATTTTTTATATTGTTTATTTACATATTGTATGTATGGAACTATATTCTTCCATTCTTCAGGTTTGTCGTGTGTGAAGGCAGTCTGTCTGCAATAAGGGATTCTTGGATACCTGTCAAAATACCCTGCTATTCCTGTAGGAACCATATATGCGGTTCTACTTGTTTTACTTCTTGTTCCGTCTTCTTTTATTTTATATAATACTGCTTTTTTATCAGTAGCCATTCCTCTATTATTTGAACCTGATGCTACTTTCAATAAAGACGGATATGCTTTTTTACCTACAGAATTAGGAATAGCATTTAAAATTAAAGAGAATAACTCATCTCCATTTTCATCAAGGACTGTGCAGTTTTCTCTTATAACTTCATCATAATCTTTTTCTGATGAAAAAGAACCTATAATTTTATTAGAATCTTCTAAAGATAATTTTCTACTTACTTTTCTTAAATTCATTTTCTACCGCCATTTTTATTGTATCAGTTATATTATCAAGTTTGTATTTAGCCATTAATTTATTAACCATACTTACTACTTCTTGATAAACATCATCTGAAAAATATAATTGTAACATTTTTATATTTGCGGTAGGGACATATTCATTTGCTTTTATCACTTCATCTTCTTCTTCATTTTCTCCTTCAATGAATTCTAATTCTACTGCAAACTTATCCATAATTGTTTGTATTTCCCTGTCATCAAATCCTGTGACATCTAATTCTAAATCTTCATCAGAAAACAAATCATTCAATTTCATAAAATCCCATTCTGAATTTTGATTCAATTTATTATCTGCAATCGCATATTCTAATCCCGCTTTTCTATCCATATCAATATATACTACGGGAACTTTCTTCATATTCATTTTCTTCGCACTCTTTAATCTTCCGTGTCCTGCTATTATTTCTTTAGTTTTTTTAATCGCAATAATAGGTGATACAAAACCAAATTTCCCCATAGATTTCTCTATTTTCTCAATAGTTTCTTCAGAGTGTTTACGAGGATTTTCTTTCAATTCAACTAAATCATCTATCTTAACATTTTCTATTTTAAGCATCGCTCTTGTCCTTTTCTTTTATTAGTTTATCATATTGTTCATATATTTTATAAATGTATTTAGATAAATAATGTTGTGATTGTTCAAATACATCTATATTGTTTCTTCTTTCAAATTCTGTTTTTCCCATATTATGATAATCTGTGTGACAAGCACGACACAAAGGTATGCAAGAATAATGTTCTATTAATTGTTTTTTTCTATCTCTACCCATTCCAATCTGCCTAATATGATGAGGGTCTATTGGTTTCTTTTTCATACAATTACAGCAATGTAATTCTTGTCTTATTAATTCTACATAATGTAAAGGTGTCATCTTCTTATTATTATTGTTTTATAAACATTGGATATATGTTGTTCGAAATGCATATCAACATATTCAGGACTATCATCGTGAATAAATCTTTCATCAATTAAAGCATCAATCAGGTGTTTGCAACCTCCTACTAAATTATCGTAATCAAGTTTTTTCTTGCGGTAGGATAGTATCACGATTTTGTATTTCTTACATTCTGCAAGAGGAACTTTTCTCAATCTCATTTGATTGCGAATAAACAATCCGTATTCTTTTTTAGATTGTCTTTTTACTGCCCAATGCTCTCTATCTAATACATTTCTTGATTTGACTTTTATCGGAATTTCTATAATCTCTGCTTTTCTTGCCATAATTATAGAATGAAATATAATAAAAAAAAAGATTAAAACAAATTAAAGTTTTAAAACCACTCCGACTGCTTTTTCAATTTTGCTCTCTTTTTATTGTATTTATTGTGATAAATTCTCTTACAAGGTTTGCACCTTCTATCTAATCTTCCTTGATAGACAAACTTATTATCTTCCGTAAATTTATCTTTGCAGTCCATACATTTTGTCGGAGGAGGAGAAGGTCTTTTACGAGGTAAATTTTTCATACATCGTAAGCATTTTTAAATTTAGGCTTAATAGTAAACAAGGAATTCTGTTTATCTTCTTCTTTTTTCGTATGAGTAAATCTTGTTTTTACTTTCTCTCCAAGCAATTCATATATAGCATAATTACCTTTATCTTTAGGAGTGTGTGTTACTATTTCATAACCTTCTTTTCTTAAAACATTTATTATTGCTCCCAATCTTAATATTCTATATTTCATAGTTGCTTCTAATTGGGTTAATTTTCCTTCGTTTTTTAAGTGGTTTAACACTTTCTGTTTCTGTGTCATTTTAACTCCTTATTTTAAGTTTATAACATCAAAGTTATCACTTTCTTCTTCTGTGATAAATTTACTCCATTCCTTACAATGAACACAAACACCAATATCTGTATCTTCATCATAAGTAAATCTTTCATCGTGATTAGCAGTGCAACATATACTCAACTTCTCATCTTCCATTTCAAACCATATTTCTAACGGCATTTTAAATCCTCCTTTTAG
>CEOR01027101.1_pt1 | contig 14036 bp, 10 predicted proteins | sample 530661 | NCBI WGS metagenome assembly CEOR01 (sample SAMEA2620836, study PRJEB7988) | marine metagenome | biome: marine biome (ENVO:00000447); feature: deep chlorophyll maximum layer (ENVO:xxxxxxxx); material: "saline water (ENVO:00002010), including plankton (ENVO:xxxxxxxx)" | depth 65 m
TTGACGCGGTTGATACCGGATGTGACTTTTGATGCGTCTACCGATGCGGCGGCAAGTCTTAACATGACCTTGCAGACACGCAACTATCCCGGTGGCAACTATTTGCAAAACAAAGCCTCGGCTGTCACTCAGACCGCTACAACGCCCGTGGAACAATTTACTGAGGAAACGTATATCCGACTGCGCGGTAGATCGTTTGCACTTAAAGTAAATTCTAACACCGCGGACATACAGTGGCGGCTAGGTACACCACGGGTTGACGTGCGCCCTGACGGGAGGCGCTAGTGGCTGATCCTTACGTAGCCCGTTCTGTTTATGACCAAGGCATCGCTCCGTTTGCTCAACGAGCGCAAGACTACCTTAAAGGTGCTGCCGGAATACCGGGTGCAATTAAAGACTACGCGGTAGAAACGGTTCAAAGCGAAGCAGGGCCAACAAATAAAGTAATGGCGGATATCTTGACGTTAGGCCAAGGAATGAGGCAAGGAGTACAAGAAAATCCTGTGCGGGCTTTGGCAGAAATAAACCCGTTCATAGGCGCAGCTTCAGGAGCTTTTGAAAGTAATCAATTAATGAATCAGGCAGAACAAGCAGAACAAGCAGGAGATTTTAAAAAAGCACAAACATTGCGTGAATTAGGAGCAACCGCATTATTGAGTATGATACCCGGCGTTTTTCACGGTTCTCCTTATAAATTTAATAAGTTTTCTACTCGTAATGTAGGTACAGGTGATGGGGCAAAAATGTATGGTCATGGTATGTATTTTACCAATGACATTAGTTTAGCAAAAAATTATGTGCCTAGAGATTTTGCTGCTGAAAATAAGTTAAGCGACTTATATGATGCAGCGTCAAAAGTAGATGATACAACTTCAATGGAGATTTATGAAAGAGCCATGCTCCACGACACTGCTGATGAAATTGCAGAACATTTTAATGACCCTGACGTGTCTCCTTATTATCGTTCTGAAGACGTTGAAGCAGCCCTTGATGTTGTAAGAGATATAGAAAAAAATGCGGATGCCTCTCTTTATCAAGTAGATATTGATGTCAATGAAGAAGATTTACTTGACTATAATCGTCCTTTAAATGAACAGAGTAAGGAAGTGCAAAACATATTGCGTCAAAATAAAGATAAACTTACTAAAGATCTTTATTTAATCGACTTTGAAGAAATGATGAACTCTCCTAGTCAGAGCGGAGGAGGTCTTCTTGCTAAAATGTCAACAGAGTTAGGAGGGGACAGACAAGCATCGGAGTATCTATCTAAACTTGGAGTACCCGGTCTTCGTTATGGTGAGGGGTATATTACTAGCACTACAAAGGGCCACAGAAATTATGTTATTTTTGATGAAGATGTCATACAAATAAAAACCCGCAATGGAGAGGCGGTGCTCCCCGAACAAAAAGAAATCATACTAAAAGATTTAACAGAAACGCCCCCTCAAACCCCTGATGCGTTTGATGAAAAATTACAAAGCATTTATCGAAATATAATGACCAACAAAGATGCACCTGTTGATACCCCTGTGTTACCGGAGCAGAGCCGTACATACGGATATGAATCTCCCCAAGATACCGCTTTACGCAATAAACCGAAGAAAAAAGCAGCGGGAGGCATCGTCACGCTATGAGTACCCGCAAGGTCGTAAGGCCGTTATTTCCCCAAGCTCCGGCTGATTACAGCCAGAACTACACCGCCGAGGTGGTAAGAGCGTTTTCCGTGTTTCTTGAGCAAGTGCAGAATCCCGGCGATTTACGGGCCACGAGCCTTACGCTTACCGATTTACAAGACAATAACCAAGGGCTAGAAACAGGCGCGGTATTTCAGGTAAACGGTGTGTTGCATATTACACTGGCTAATCAAGCTTACCTAGCGGGCACGTCGGCTACGACGGCAGTTGGGCAGGTAACGGTGAACGTATGAGAAGTGACAATATCCCTACTTTGGGCAATAATACACAGACTAATTACGGAGTTTTCTTGTGAACGATTTCGTGCGTCCAGAATCAATGGAAGTCCCTGAAGGCGGTATAGCTTCTTTCCTGACGGCAACTGTCGGAGAATGGGCTGACACTGAAGAACAGGTTCCTACTACGGGGATAGGTGGCGTTAAAGCGGTAGCTGACCAGCTTGCAGAATACGGGCGTTACGAAGATACCTACATGGTTCACGCGGCAGAAGGCGAAACAGTCGTTCCAATGGCCGTGTTTGACGAGAATCCCCGACTTAAAGCCTCTTTGTTTAGCCAAATGCGGGCAATGGGCATTGACCCAGAGCAGTACGTGGTGGGTAGTGAGTTTAACTCCTTAAACCCGGTAACGGGTCAGCCTGAGTTTTTCCTCAAGAAACTGTTTAAAGGATTGAAAAAAGCCGTTAAGAAGGTTGTCAAGGTGATCAAGAAGGTCGCTCCTTTGGTGCTGTCTGTTGGTTTAGCGATGACGCCTCTCGGTGCAATAGCCGGTTCTGCGCTTGGTAGCGGCATAGGCACCTTGGTACAGGGCGGAAGTTTGAAAGATGCACTCAAAATGGGTGCTATTGGTGGATTGACCGCGGGACTGTTTAAAGGCGTACAGGGCGGTTTTAGAGCCATGAAAGCTAATCAAGGTTTTGGTACGGGCTTCAGAGCGGGTGTTAGCTCTGGGTTACCGGGCGGGACTCCTTACACTCCAGCGGGACTTCCCGATGTGGTCGAGTCTCAAGGCGTAGCGGGTCCGGCCAGTATTCCCACAGAGCCTGTTGCCACAGGAGCGGGGACAGTTGATCCTATTACACGCGCACCGATTGGCGTTGAACTTAATCAAAAAGCGTTAGCCACCAGTGGCGCACCTTTAGGTCAAGTACCACCGGGCCAAGGCTTTACCGGACCTTCTATTTTGGATTCTACTGTACCTGTTTCTACTGGAACTGATCCTTCTTTAGCTTTAGGTGATGCTTATCAAACCGCTACTCCTCAAGCTCCTACTGTTTCCACTTCATTGCCCACGGATAGCATTAACGTCAATGCTTTAGGCAGAAGCGGTAGAACCGACGCTATGACAGGATTACCTGCGGATATACCAGAATTTACTTCCAAAGTCCCTGCGCCGCCGCAAGAGGTTGTAACATTTCCACCTAGCGGAAGTGTTTCTTCTGTAGTCGAAGATGTGGCATCAAGCGGGCCTTTTCAAAGGTTAGGAAGTTCTGTACAAGACTTTTTTAGAGCACCTGTAGAGTCTACTAAACAATTATTTTTTCCTAAAAGCACCTCTCCTATTGATTTAGTGGCGGAAGAATTGGGCAGACCGGGAGCCACCGTTGAAGAATTGTTAGCCGATCAAACTCTCAATCTTGATCTAAACAAGTTAGATGCAAGATTAACGGCAGCAAAGAATGTCATAGCAGACAGCGGAATGAATCCGGGTTTTCTTCGCAAATACGGACCTTTAGCGGCAGCGGGCACAGGTATTTTAGCGTTAACGTCTCAAGGCGAAGAAATGGGAGAATCTATCGACCCGTTTGGACAAGATTTTAAAACAGGTTCGGACCTTTATAGAGAGAATCCGGGCAAATACAGTTTGTTCCCTCAATTTTATAACAACTATAACTACGCACGGGGCGGCAACGTCCAAGAGTTTCCACCTAAAGACGGCGCAATAGCAGGACCGGGCACTGGGACTTCTGACGATATTCCAGCCATGCTTTCCGACGGCGAATTTGTTATGACAGCTAGGGCTGTCCGCGGAGCAGGAAACGGTAGCCGAAGAAAAGGTGTGAAGAAAATGTATGAAATAATGCGTACTTATGAAGGAGTGGCCTAACCGTGGTGGATACAACAACTCAAGTACAAATTGTACGAGAAGATCCCGAAGTAGAACAGCGGCGGATAGATCTCCTTGACGATGCACGGAGACTAGCAACTTCTCGTATAGAACAAGGCATCAAAGATCCTTCTTCTGTCGTTCCTGATTATCAAGTTGCTGATTTATCTGGCTTGGAAAACATGGCAGCCATGTTAGGACAAGCCGGTATTGGTGCGTATGTGCCCTATCTGCAAGGTGGAGCGAATCAAGTGGGCGCAGCCCAAAACTTGTTAGCCAGTGCGGCTGTGCCTACCTTGGGACAAGGACAACAGTATCTGCAAGAAGCAGGTCGTTTAGCCCAACAACTGCGTGAAATTCCGTATCAATATCAAACGGCTGCGGGCGAAGGGCTGCTTGCCAGTGCGGGAACTTTTGACCCATCTTCGCAAATGTCTAGTTTTATGAACCCTTTCCAAGAGCAAGTGGTTCAACAAACACTCGACGATATTGCATCTCAAGGACAAATTCAACAGCAACAAGCCAGAGCCAACGCGGTATCAAGCGGCGCTTTTGGTGGCGCACGATCCGGCATTATGGAGTCTGAGCTTGCTAAAAACATTTTAAGAGAGCAGGGCAGAGCAGCCGGTAACTTACGCACACAAGGTTTTGAGTCAGCACGGAACGCGGCACAACAGGCTTTTGAGAATACACAGCAACGTCGTTTGGCGGCGTCTCAAGGTATTGGCAATCTAGGAATTAATTACGGACAGCTTAGTCAGGCCGATATTGGACAGATGCAAGGTATCGGACAGGGGCTTGGTTCTCTTGCCGGACAGTACGCGGGCCTTGGGTCACAAGTTGCTAACCTTGGTTTACAGCAAGCCGGTCTAGGTGAAATGGCACAACGGTCTAATATTACCGACATACAAACTTTGGCGTCTCTGGGAGCCATGCAACGCGGTCAACAGCAAGCGGCACTGGATGCAGCACGTCGCACAAATGTTGAACGTCTGGCTAATCCTTATCAACAACTAGGTTTCGTCTCCGATGTGTATCGGGGCACTCCAACGAGCCAAGCGACGACTACAAGCACTGAGTCGCCTTCGCCTTCTACCACGCAACAAGTTCTCGGACTAGGGATCGCGGGCCTCGGTGCAATAGGTGGAGCAAGAGCAATGGGAGGTTTAGGATTTTGAGCGTACTAAATAGACCAATGTTTATGAAAAAGGGTGGCGAAGCGTTTCCCGATTTAAGTGGTGACGGCAAGGTTACTCGTAAAGATGTGTTGATGGGACGGGGAGTTATTCCACAAAACAAAAATCGCGGTGGCTTGATGCGTCACGACGAACGGACCATTCGCAACGTAGACGACGAGCTTTACCGCATTGCACCTAAAACTCACGACAGAGGGCGTGAGCGCATAGATGCACGGGAAGAATACGGTCGTGACTTGCGAGAAAAAGATTACTTGAGAGCGCAGATGAACCGTCTAGCCAATGGCGGCCAACCTATGCCAATGATGCCTCCTCCAATGCCAATGGGTCCGCCCCCTGAAGCACAGGTACAAATGACTGAAGATGCGGCAGCACAACAAGGGGAGATGTTGGGAGCCGAATATGTTGATCAGATGATGACCGGCATAGACAGTGCAGACAGCACAGAAGAATTGATTGATGCGATCCGAGGCAACGATAAGACCTTACAGGATCGTTATGACGAGTTAGCTAATTTTGTTGGAGAGCGAGATGCGTCTGCTACTCCTGAGTCTGTCCTGACTTTAGTACAACCGACCATTATGATGACTGAGCAGGGAGCAATGGATTCAGGCATTGGCGAGTTGATGCAGGGCATTACTGGCGAAGTTGAAATGGAAACCGAGATGGGCGCACCTACGCCGATGGGTCAAGGTGTTGGCGAGTTGATGATGGCGGAGTCCGTAGAAGAAATTATTCCTGAGATGAATCAGGGTGGACCTGTCCCTGTGCAACATTTTCAAGATGGAATGGAAGTTGTTTCTCCCCCTACGGCAAGAGATTTAATAAATTATTACAATATGCTTCAAAGCAATCAACTAATGGCCGATGCAGCAAACCCTGCTCTTACTGCTCGTCAGCAAAATTTAACCGACCGTATGAAAGGTTATGAAACTCTTTATGCAGACGCTTTAGGTTTTGGTCCTCAAGATGAAAAATTAGCTCAATTACAAATATACACCGATATTGCTAACAGAGGGTTGGCGTTAGCTGGTGGAGTTAATCCTAACACCGGACAACCTATGACCGGCAATACGCTTGCTCAGATATCTCAAGCGGCACAAGGGTTGCCTCAAACTTTTGTTCAGGCCGGTGCTCAAAAACGAGCGGCAGAAAGATCTTTACGACAAGCGGCGTTAGGACAAGCCATTAGTGATCAAACTGCAATGGAGCAAGCCCAGTTTGCTGAAAGTCTTCGACGCTCTGGTTTAGCTCCGGCGATGTATGATGTCATAGACACGGATGGCACAAAACTTACTTTAGATTTTAATGACCCTACCGATGAAGCTACTTTTAGAGGGTTAAGTAAGGAAGGTAAAGTGGCAAGTGTTAATCGCGTGGCCGCGGTTACTCAACCTCGTGCGCGGGTGTTGAAAAATTTAGTTGTAGAAGGAGAGGTAGTGGGGCCGGTAGATGTTACCGACGGTTTACCTAATGACACAACTGTCCAAGCCATGCTTTTAGAAAGAGGGTTAGAGGGCAAACCTTACACTTTTGCTAATTTAGAAACTGTAGGGTTAGGTGAGCAAACAGCTTTGGAAGAGGGTTTGGATACACTAGACCTTGGTACCATTGAAGATTCAAGAAACAAAGCACAAACAGCTAGACGAGCAAATCGACAATTAGATGTTTTAGAAGAGTTAGTTGACGAAGGACAGTTCATAACAGGAGCGTTTAGTGATACCCGTCAATTTTTAGGGCAAATAAATGCTCTTTTGAATAATCCATTGGATTTTGAGCTTATTGGAGGGCCTGAAGACGCGACAGCTATTGAAGGAATCTCAGGGGCTTTAGGACTAGAATTGCTTTCACGCATGGGAAGTATGCGGGCAACTAACTTACCCATAACGATTATGCAAAGAGTAGTTCCACAATTATCTGCGACTCCTGAAGGAAACTTGCAATTAATTGAGATTAATCGAGCGTTGAATAACTACGACTTAGCTACAGCAAAAATTATTGAAGAACACGTTGATGCCGGTGGATTACGTCAAAGAATACAAGGAAAGACCGTCGATGAAAGATTAAGTGATTACGAAAAAGAAAATCCTATTATTAGTCAGGAATTGTTAAGTCAAATACAGGGCACCGCAGATTCTGCTAATCTCACGGAAGCTTTAAATGATGCGGAAAACACATGGAATGAAAAAATTAATCCTGCGACTAATCAAGCTTTTGCCAGTTTAGAAGAATATATTTCTAGCCTCCCCACGTGGGAACAAACTAAATTAAGAGTTGCTAGATCTATGAGACAAAGAGTGTTTAAAGACAGACAAGCAATTCTTGATGCAAGTGAGCCAAGGTAATTTATTATGGCTGAAAATGATCCTAGAGGTGGTTTTAGTCTTTTAGCCCCTATTCTTGACCCGAAAGATACGGGAATCTCCTCAATTACCCCTGAACAAGTAGTATCAGGGGAGTATCAAATTCCTACAATATCTTCGATGGAAGAACTGCAACAATTACCCCCTAACACTTCTTACGATTATTTTGATCCTAAAATTAACGAAATGAGACAAGATCGACGGCGCAGTGATGCGTCAATTCCCCGTATAAATTTAGATGATTTTACAGGGGAATTTGAAAGTTTACCTGTTGGAGCATATTTTTACGCGGACGGTGAGTTACGTCGAAAAAAACTTGCTGAAACAAGTCCTTTAGCACGGATTGGACAAAGACTAATAGGGACAGACATAGATGCTCGTGGTTTTGGTATTGAAATTCCAAGAATAGTTTCAACAACTGTAGGAGCAATGACCCTTGGAAATTTAGCAACTAAGATACCTGTGCCCACAAGTCCGTTAGGAGTGGTAATTAAAGGAGGAGGCACGATAGGACTAGGCGGTCTAGGGGCAGCAATAGGCTCTATTATGCCCGAACAAACTCTGGAATGGGGCGAAAAATTTGGATTACTTCCCGAAGGTACAAGAGATCAGTACGGGTATACCGATGAGGAATTAAGGACTCTCTTTATAGGTGAAGGTCTTTTAGACATGGCTTTTGGCGGTAGTTTTGCTGCTCTCCGAGCAGCAAGTCGCCCTACCGTGCAATTTGCCGCCCGCTTAACCGATGACGCTACTCAATTAGCACGACAAGCCCGCGAACGGGGAATAGCTATGATGCCTGTCATGTTAGGAGACGGTGCAATCCCCAGAGGCTATGTTACGGTGATGGGTCGTTTTCCTTTTTTTGGAGGACCTTTTAAAAAAGGAGGCGAATTAGCCCTTAATCAATTTAATAAAATTATGAAAGATTTGCCTTCGCGTTTTGGACCGTTGGTAGGCATAAACGAATTAAGCACTCGCATTTTTAGAGAGGGACGAAACCTTGTTAAAGCCATAGATAATGATTTTGGAAATGCTTATGACAGCATTTTTAAAAGAGCCGATGAAGCAGGAGTGAAGGTAATTCCTGATAATACTTTAACAGAGGCCGCAGCAGTAAAAGAAAAGATTTTAGCAAGCAGAACAGTAGGTCCGGATGGGGAGTTTAGTAAGTTAACCCCTCAACAACAAAGTTTAGTTAACTTTATTGATAATCAAATTTTAAGCTTGCGGCAAGGAACAGTAAGAACCGGAGATGCTCCTACTACGGGTGGAATAGGAGGTGCAAGAGATCCGGAAACTGGGCAATTACTTCCTGCACAATACACTGAAGTTCCCGTAACTTTAGCCAGTGGCGAAGTTTTAACCGGTGTGCCTCAAACTATGGCAAGTATGGACGGTATTTTAAGTGGTTTAGACACTTTAATGAACACTATCCGCACTGAGCAAGGCGGAAGATTACCCGACAATTTAGGAGAGTATTATTCAACGCTTGGTAGCTCTGTAAAAGGAGATTTAGTCGCTAATCTTGTCGAACCTGCCGGAAGAAATGCCGAGACAGGCATTGAAATGTTTCAACGCAACTCTCAAGGGTCAACGGGTCAACTAGGTTACGAATTACAATTATTGGATAGAGATTTTTCAAACACTATTAACGCTTTGTTTGAAACTTCAGCGGGTAAAATGTTTCAAGGAGTAAGGCGAGGAGGTTTACGCGGAACCACTAAACCTTCTCAAGAAGCGTTACAAAAAAATGTAGATGAGTTAGTTCAAAGTTTTCTTTTAAAGGCTCCTAAAAGTCCTGCCACTATCCTAGAACTGCGACGAATTGTTGGTCCTGACACTTTTAGAATGTTAGGTGCAACGTATTTGGACAAAGCTCTTCAAAATGCCACTAAAGATGGTGTTTTAGATCCCATAAAACTTAGGGAAACTTTAGGTGTAGGTAATCCAAGTAGCCCTCAAGCTAAAAGCTTTGAGGCGTTGTTGACCGGAATTAGAGGCGGTCCCGATGTTGAAGATGTTAATAAATTATTGTCTATGGACGAACTAGGCATCTTGTTAAACATGGGAGACGCTATTAACAAATTAGATATTCCCGAAGTATCTACATTCATTGCTCGTCGAGCCGCTTTGGGGGGTATGAGAAGTGGACTAGGAGCTTTTGCACCGGTGGCAGGAGGTGTAGCAGCCGGAACCGCAGCATCAGGTTTTGGATTAACTGGTTTGTTGGGTAGCATCTTGTTTCTTATGGGAGGACGCGGAATTTCAAACATGATTGCTAATCCTGCTACAGCATTACCTTTAAAAGAAGTTTTAGAAGCCGAAGCCAAAGGACTTAATGACAAAACTAATTTTATGCGAGTAGGAAGAGGAGCAATCCGTGCTACAGGTGCAAGTTTAGGTTATGGTGCTGAACGCATACAAGAATTAATAGAAGATTTTGATTTAATATCAGAGCAATTAGAAGAGTTAAACGAAAATCCAGAACTTTTAGAAGATCCCTCCGAGGAAGTTGTAGAACTTGAAGAAAGTTTAGTTCCTGAAGTAGAAGAAACGGTAGCAGTTGCAGAACCACCACCGTTCGTGCCCATGACTCAGAGCGTCCCTGCACCTCCCATCGACGTAACTCAGTTACCTCAACAGCCAGTGCCCGTGGCCGCGCCACCGTCGCCAGAGAACCGCGCTCAATACGCTGCGCTGTTCCCCAACGACATGGCTAGTGGCATCATCCGATCAGGAATCGGTTCCTTGGTCTAAAATCGGATTCACAATCTTCGATCTCAGGATGGCGTAAATCGTCTTGAACCCTTGACCGTGAGGCTTTCGCCAAGTCTTCTTTAGCCAGCGACAACGTGGTCCAAACTTGTGTTGAACGTGGTGTGCTACTTCGTGGGATACGGACATCCATAAGTCTTCCTCAAGACTCTTGGTATAACGTCCGCCGATCACGGGGCATTTATCAAAAGCATCATACTCTTTGTGCCAACCACTTTTTCCGTGTTGCCAGTAGGCAAGGTTGATTTGAATGACATCCTTGCCTCCATAAGTCGCTACGCTACACCATCCTTTGTTTACAACTTTAGTGCAACTTACCGCTTCAGTTACATGATGCTTCTTGATGCCAAGCTCATAGTCCTTGCACTTTAAATGATTCATGCAACGCCTCACCATCCGTTCAATTAACTTTTCTTCAGAAGTCTTGGCGTACACGGGCATTTTGGTAAAGACCGGCCCATCGTCACAAAGCAAGTTCATATGAGTTTCATAACGCACTACTTTCCTTTTCATACTGACCCCCATACTTGAACTCGTTTCTTATTGAACTTGTGAGTCACTTCCTTGTATTTAACTTTTTCACCAACTTGGTAATAAAGTTGTTCTCCGGTTTCGGGGCACTTTCCTTTAGTAGCCGTCCTGACTTCAACCAAGTAAAGCCATTTCGGTCCTTCTTTTTGTACATATCCTCTTACTGGTTTTCCCATTCCGTTGTTAGTGTACAAAGTAATGAAAGGCCATCCTTGCTTTTTTGCTTTAAGTCTTAAACGACGGTGAGCATTATCTACACCAATAACAGGACGTGTACGTTTTGTTTTACGCATAAGTTTTTCCTCGAATGAATTTTTAAAAAACTACGTGCCCTTATATAAAAGGTACACGGTGTCTTTTTCAAGACACGCACTTATTCTATCAAATTGGTTTTTGCCAATAGAAAGTTAGCAACAAAACACTAAGAAAAACGGCCTACAGCCCAGTGTTCATCCGTGTTTATCACAAAAAAATTAAAAGGTTCGCCTATAAAAATAGTGTTAAAACATCAAAAACATTCAATAATAAGACAAGTGGCACTGCCGCAGCCCAGTGACTGCGGGGTTACATTATGTCACAAAGTATTTTTCTAAACCAACCATTCCACAAGGTCTTCACCGAGCACTTCGCCCGCTAAATTAATCTTGTCCCGCAGAGCCTGAGTAATTTTCTCGTCAATGGTGTGAGGAGTGTAAAGGTCTATGTAGGTCACCGATTTGGTTTGACCAATACGGTGTGCGCGGTCCTCGCTCTGAATGCGGTGCTCAAGGTTGTAAGAGTTACTGTAATAAATCACGGCACTCGCCTCGGTCAACGTAATGCCGTAGCCCCCAGTAGAAGGTTGGCCGACAAAGAAGCGTAGAGGATCGTTAGGGTCTTGAAAGCGCCTGACAATTTCTTGACGCTCATCCTGTGGGGTTGCCCCGTAGTAAGTAGCCACCGAATCTTCCCCGTATGCTTTGGCAAGAGCTTCTTTGATAGTATTGATGTCGTGCGTCCAAGTAGCCCAAATTATTGATTTCCCTGAGTTTTCTTCGCAAATAGTCAATAACTCTTCAAGGCGATTGTGCTTAATAGGTTCGATCGGAGCGTCATCGTCAGGTTGAAAGTGTCCACACGCAATTTGATGGAGTCGCATAATCTGTGTCAAAACATTGGCGGTAGTCGCCAGTTTTCCGTCACCTAATTGCGCCAAAGCAAATTCTTTCATCTGTGCGTAAAGTTTCTTTTGTTCGACAGTCATCTCTACTTTACGTCGCATATATACTTTAGGCGGAAGATCCAAACACTCTTCTTTAAGCACCCGCGTAGAAAACTTGCCTAGCTTGCCAGACAGTTCTTCAAGGCGTTGAAAGCTCACAATCTCATTAAAACTTTTCATCCCCATCGTGCGCTTACGCATGACCGCGTATCTGTGTTGAAACGCAAAATAACTTTTAAAATTTAAGGCTTCACACGCCAGAAAATTACATTGAGTAAACAGATCCATAGGTGATTTAGTGACAGGTGAACCAGTAAGAATGCGTCGATACTTTGCTTTTTCGCCGCACTTGATAACCGTTTTTGTACGTGAAGCCGTTCGATTCTTTATGGTCGTGCTCTCATCAACAACCATTATGCTCTTAGGATTAAGGTCCAAATACCGCAATGCAGCCGCGGCTCCCTTGCGAGTAGACAAAGCTTCGACGTTCATCACAAGAACGTTTAAAGTGTCTTTGAGCCGACGGGACGGGACGGCAACGTCCAATAATTCCTCTTTATATTTCTTAGTGAAATTAGGTTGCCAACGCACAACGTAGCGTTTAATTCTGTCCGGCAAGTGAGCAGGAATCTCAAGCTGCACCCAGTTGTCGAAAACGCCTTTTGGCGCAACGACTAGAGCATGAGTGATTTCGCCTTCTTCAAAAAGCGCACCCATCGTGTCTACGATAACTTTAGTTTTACCTGTGCCCATTTCCATGAAAAGCGCGTGATACGGGGCTTTCCACGATTTTTGAAAAGCGGTTTGTTGATGATCATACGGTTGTGTTTTGAATGAATACATTTTTTCACCTCGTTAGTTGACGGGCAGGATATAAGAGATTATCATACAAAACAAGTCGCAATTCCGCGACTTCAACCACGGAGCACGAGCCAAATGAGTGACATTGATGATTTTTTATCGGCAACTGTAACTAGCGATAAATCTGATCTTGATACCGTTTCAACCGAGGGGGTTAGAACCATAGCGGAACTAGCCACCGCCGTCCAGAAGTATAACAACGAACTCGCCAATCTCGAAGCGCAAATCAAAACTGTTAAAGAAAATCTCCGCAAGATCACTGATGAGGATCTGCCGGATATGCTTTTTTCTTTGGGAGTGAAAAGTTTTAAGCTTGAAGACGGGAGTGAGGTATCGGTTAAGCAAACCTACGGAGCGCACATCAAGGCGGAAAACAAGCCTAAAGCGCACCAGTGGCTTCGAGACAACGGTTTCGATGACATTATCAAGAATACGGTGAGTTGCGAATTCAAACGCGGAGAAGATTCTTCAGCGAATGAGTTCATGGAGGTGGCCTCTAAAATGGGCCTAACTCCTGCACAGAAGACCGATGTTCATCCAATGACACTCAAAGGTTTCGTCAAGGAACGCATAGAAGCGGGCGGGGATTTCCCCCAAGACCTCTTTGGCGTTTTTACCGGAAACCGAGCAACCATTAAACGAGGAAAATGAAATGGCTAAAGACGTAGCAGCAAAAAAGAACACGGACATTGCACTAAGCGATGTTGATAGTTTTCTAGCAGAGAACGCAGGGGCAGGTGTCCAGAACCTATCGCAAGATGATTTGGCTCTGCCTTTTCTAAAAACATTGTCGCGCCAAGATGCCGTCTTGGACGACTTGCCTGATGCAAAATCAGGGGACATTTATAACGATGCCACGATGGAAGTGTACAACGGCGAAGAAGGTTTACGAGTTATTCCTTGCCACTATGAGAAGGTATACATTGAGTGGGCACCCAGAGGGACAGGGACAGGAGCGCCGGTCAACATTTACACCACCCAGAACGAATGCCCTAAATCCGAAAGAAGCCCCGACGACAACAAGGACTATATTGTTGATGGTGACGGCAACTATTTAGAAACTACGGCGCAGCACTACGTTTTGGTGGTAGGCAAAGACGGGAGCACTTCCCCCGCATTGATGTCGATGAAGTCTACGCAGCTAAAGAAGTCGCGTACTTGGAACACCTTGATGACGACGGTGACACCAATACAAACTGCCGAGGGTCCGAAACCTGCCCCCTGCTTCACGCACTACTACAATGTCACCACGACCAAAGAGGAAAACAGCAAAGGCTCGTGGACGGGGTGGAAGATTGTGCGGGGC
>CEOR01007108.1_pt1 | contig 13981 bp, 19 predicted proteins | sample 530661 | NCBI WGS metagenome assembly CEOR01 (sample SAMEA2620836, study PRJEB7988) | marine metagenome | biome: marine biome (ENVO:00000447); feature: deep chlorophyll maximum layer (ENVO:xxxxxxxx); material: "saline water (ENVO:00002010), including plankton (ENVO:xxxxxxxx)" | depth 65 m
ACAACCACCAATGGAAGAAGAACAAACTAACAATTCTTTTATGAATAATGAATTTAAGACTATCAATACAACGCCACACATGCAAAATCCACAACAACGTACACAGGATGAAGACGACGTTTTTTTCCCAGATGCTGCTGAAACTCGCCAAAAAAACATCATGTATAAGTAAATGGAGTTTGAAGATTATTTAAGAGATCCAGCTTGGGCGGGTTTAATCGCAGGTTTTATAACAGCAGGATACATACATTTTAAAGCAAAACTTAACAACGAAGGTAAACTCGCACTTAGCGCATATACCAAACCGGCGGCACTTGTCGCTATTTTAGTATTTTTTATCGTTTCGAACGGATTAGGTAAGAAAGAGACTATCAGTACAGAACCATTTTAATTTTCTAACTTAAAGATATCAAACATAGAATATATACAAAATGGCTTCTGTTACCGCATTCAATGATATGATGGGTCAATTTCTTGTGGAACTACACAAGACGTTTCCAGAAGAAAAAGGATTAAAAAAGTGTTTATCGGCATTTGATTTGATGAAAGAAGCAAATCCTAGATTAGTCGTAGATGGTTTTATGAACGGCGTAGCTCCATACACAGAACAGATTTCAGCTAAAGATGATTCATTTTTTATTAAAGAATCGAAAAATCTTGATTTTATGAAAGGTGTTAATTTAGAAAAACATTGGGGTTCGTGTTCCGAAAATACAAAAAATGCGATTTGGCAATATGTTCAAACATTGTACATGTTAGGTACGACTATAAAATCTATACCAGAAGATACACTATCTATGATTGAGACCGTTGCTAAAGAATGCGCGGATAAATTGGGTTCAGGTGAAAATGGTGAATTGGATGAAGCGGCTTTAATGAAAACAATGCAAGGCATGTTAGGTGGAATGTTGGGTGGTAAAAAATAAACTCACTATATATAAATGACTTCTTGGTTTGAAGACCCAAAACAGCTCATTCGGACAGATAAAGTTTTAGAATTTTGGCCATCAAATACGCTCACACCAGAAGAGCGAATCAACGCTACAGCAAGATTTATAATTTATGCGACGTGTATAATCTATCTTATTAACCGTGATATACGTATATTTGTTTTAGGTGGTACAGCTTTGGGCGTTCTATATATAATGGAACGTTCCGATATGGTAAGAGAAGGTTTACCAAGAACTGCAAATAACGGTATACCATGCCAATTACCTACTCAGGACAACCCGTGTGCTAATGTACTTATGACTGACTTTTCTGATAGACCAGATAGGCCTAGTGCGTGTTATGCACCAACAGTTAAAAACGCAACAGATGCTTATATTACAAATGGTATACAATACGGTCCTTCGCGTTCGCGTTCTTCATTACCACGATTCCAGAGAAATGCTTTAGCTAGACAATTTACAACTACATCGAATTCATCTTTAGGAAACGATCCATATTATGAATTTATACATGGTAAAAAGGGTGAAAAAACTTGTAGACAAGATCCACGATTATGTGATCCAAATGCCAGAGGAGTTCAACTCGAGGCTTTTGCTGGTTTACAACCAACAGGGGATAGGAGATAGATGTTCAGTATTATCAGCCTAATTTTACATTATAGTCATCGTTAGTAGATACTCGATTTGCTTAAACAAAATCTTAAGTAATAGTAAATGGCGTATCAACTCCAACCAGGAATGAAAATGGTTACCGATAAAGCGGTTCCATCCGTTTGTGCTACCGAAGAAGTCTTCGTGTATCCTCAGCCCAGTACTTTGAATTATGGTTCATCTAGACCAAATACCATGTTATATGGAACTGCTCCATACATGGCCGGTAAAGGTTCACCATCTCAACATATAGAAACAAGTGACGCTCTTCGTCCACAATCTACATCTCGATTTAACAAGGTATTAGCAAAAACATACGAACAAAATTTACACCCACTTCAACATGTTGCGTGTAAAACCCCTCTTAGAACACGATCATACGAACCATCGAGTACTCGTGCCGAAGTTCAAAATGGTTTGTTTCAGCAAAGATACCTCAATAAAAATGTTAATAACAAATAAGAATGGCTGACCCCATATCCATATTGGCTATAGCAGGACTCGTTTACGCTGGTCGTAAATTAAGTAAAACAGATGATGAACAATATTCAATCGAAGGAAATTCTATTCAAGGACAAGAAGAGGTTAGACCACCACCAATTGATGATTTGTACAGTAGAGACATGACAATAGAAGATTCATATTTAGGCGCACCATCACCTCTAGTCGAACCTGAATATACTTCTAAACAGGAAATGTCTTCATTCGGTGATATTTCTCCTCAACAAAGATCATCCGGTGGGGAAGTTTTAGATATGCGAAATCGCATGATGTATGATGGTGGAAGAATGAATAATCTTTCACCAATAGAGCACCAAAATGTTGGTCCAGGTTTGGGTGTAGATCCAAGTGTTCCAGCTGTTGGTGGTCACCAGCAATTATTTAGAGTTAACCCTGAAAATGTGGGTGCTTATAGACTTACAACTTTACCAGGACGTTCTGGTCCAGCCTTTGATAATAAGGGTGGAAGACGAGGAGTTGCGGGTGAACTTGGAAATAACAGACCCGAGAAAACATCGTTTCTTTTTGGAAGACTCCCACCCGTTCCCGGACGTGCGCAGGGTATGTCTGGTAGAACACCAAGAGGAGAACACGAACGAACGAAACGTACAACAAATCGTTCTGAAACAGGTGTTAGAACTGATACGTTAAGTACAGCGGCACCTAAGAGATTTGTTTCTTCACTAACTCGTGCGGCGGAACCAACGCGAAATAAGAAGGATGGTAACATAGAAGCTTACGCGTACTCTAACGCACCCGCACCAGGTATTCACAAATTTTCACACGGGTACTTGAATGCCCCATCTACTAAAATAGGGGAGAAACGAACATACGGTGATAAATATACCGTTGAAGAATTAACTAAATTTGGTTTCAGGCCAACTGATAGAAGAGGTAAGGTGGGTCGTCCAGCGGGAGCAGGTCGCATGAATGTACGTGCCGATCCACTTAACCAAGGTGGTATGGTAACGAGTGTTCGTTCGGATACTACTCGTGTAGATGGACGTGTTAATTCAGCAGACGGTGGTTGGACTCAACAGTATAGAAATAACGATTATCATCAATTCAATGCGTATAAGGGTATGGAAAATCCAAACGCAAGTTCAAGTGGTTTAGGTTTAGCAAAACGTCAACTTGCTGGTAACCCATTATCACATAACCTTTCATAAATTTAAAAAAATAACGCAAAACACTCATTAAAATAATGCTCCTATATTTTAATGAAGGTACATACCTTAGACATAGATAGTGGTGAAAGGGATCCCGTTTTATACCCAAACCCAGCAGACTATGTTGTTTCTTTAAAATCTCCCATTTATAATGTCACGAAAATATCCATGATATCAGCGCGTATACATAATAGTCAGTATTTAATACACGAAAGTAATAATACTTTTACTTTAAATTCAGGTGGTACTGATTATGAAATAAGTATACCTAATGGTAACTATGACGGTACAGATCTAGCTTCTAATGTTGTAGTAAATTCGAGTAGTAAGATACAATCATCGGTGTTTAATAAAGATACGAATGCAATAACTTTTACGGCAAATAACCCGTTTACTTTAAAGTTTTATACTGGTACAAATGGGTATAGTAAAACTGATGTGACTGGTAAGACTACACCTCATGATATACTTGGATTACCAGCGAATGATGTACAATCTACACAATCACCACCTTATACACTCGAAACTGGAAGTATTAATTTACAAGGTGCTGACGGAATTATTGTTAAATTAAGTAGTGGTTCTGATGAATTTAATAAGACTATATTTTCAGAAACACCTTTTTATACGGGTAGAATTCTCATGTGTGGAGACGTGATTAATTATTCTGGTGTAGACGACGCTGTTGAACATAATTTCGATAGTGGATCTCAAAAGACAATATCGAGTTTACGTGTACAATTTTACTATAGTAGTAACAATAGACTCATACCATACGATTTTAGAAACGCAAATCATATATTAAAACTTGCGGTAACATGCTCTACTGATAAATTTGTTAATATACCGAGATATAGACGAGACGAGACATTACCAACACCTATGGAAATCCCCAGAGAATTTGAGGATGTACATAGTTGGGATTCTTTTATACCAATATTTATGGTAATTGCGACTGGATTATTTTTACTTGTAATTATAAAAAAACCAAGTTCTAAATTTATCGAGTAACCGCGAAGATTGGTTGTCCTGGTTTCTTGACCTTCTTGGACAATCTAGAGATAACGATGAAGACAACGATAGACAAGAGTGTTGTGAGCAAGGCAGTGAGAGTGTAGTTCATACCACCGTTCTTGTTAACTTTGACGACTTGGTTAACCAACCATCTCACCAAATCCATCCATGAGAGGGCGGCGGCGAAGGAGAACCCAGCAACAATCGCATTGAGAGATTGAGCTTCGAGTTCGGAAGCAACGAGCGTAATGGTTTCTTGAGCAGCAGACATTTTTTATTATAATTAGATATTTTATTCTGGGAGGAAGTCTTCATCCAAAAATATTTTTTTATATTTTTTGGTGTTTTTCATATACCCTTTAAAATTAGTAATTTTTTCATCTTTTGATGAATTATACCCTGAAGAAGATTCCGATTCTGTTTCCGTTTCCGTTTCACTATCTGAATCTATTTCACTATCTCCTGAATAACTTTTATCATCTGATATTTTAAAGTATATATCATCGTTATTTATCCACCCTTCAGGTTCTGATGTGTTCATTACTATCTATAGCATTTTTTAACATCTGTTCTGTTGGATTTTTCGGCACCCACGTATCCCAATTATCGTATGCCATGTTCATTTTAACAAACTTATACTCTCTTCCTGAATATCGCGTAAAAGCGATTTCTTCGTCATCAAATATTACATCTTCTTCATCTTCATCACTCGTGGATTCTTCGTATATTTCTGGAAAATATGTTCCAATCTTCTTACCAACTTCATTCATGGCACAATATTTCATGGCATATTCCATATCTTCACTCACTACCATGTTTCTACCACACGCATTCGCATATTCTGCCGCGATAACCATAGACCTTTCCAGTAAGGGTTGAATAACATTCATAGCTGTTTGCTGAAAATCATTGATGAGCTGTGATGTAGCATCTTTTTCCTGTTGATTCATGCTTAAAATAATGTTTTAGCAATACCGTTCTCCACTCGGAGTATGTTATAACTATGCGCTAAAACTCTAAGTTCTCTTTTACATTCATCTTCTGCGTTTAATGTTAGTTTTAAAACCTGATCTTTAATTAAACTAAAATTAACCTGACCGGTGGGATACCATCGTTCTGGTTCTAACGCAAAACTATACGAATAGTATCGCCTGAATAACTGTGTTCGGGAATGATGTATACCACTTTGAACCGCGCGTAAGTTTATAACTTCTCCACTAGCACCTTCTATAGGAACAGAATCATCGAGTTGAAGTTCCAGTTTTTTTAACTGTTCGTAATTAATGTACCGACTATCTTGATCTCTCCATGAATTATCGTAATCGAACGTTGCGTTATAAAACCCGTTTACTGTTTTTCTTGTTCCTTGAATGATAAAGAAGAGTTCCTTAACGGGATTAATAAAATCAAGCCTGTGTTTAATCGAAGTTGACCAAGGAGGGGTTGAACCCTGATCGATTTGTTTACGACTTTCTTGAACTTGTGTTATTATATAATCAATTGGTGTTTCGTTTAAGTGTTTCTTTTCTTTATCTGTTAACGATACCATTTCTGTCGTAACTTTCAAACTTTTTATAAGATTTGTAGGTTTAAGTCCCGTGTATAAAATATACCCGGCGTATGGACTATCACTCCTAATGGAATGAATACACTGATCGATATCACGAAGTTTTACATTAATTTCAACTTCTTGTTTATTTATAGCACAAATAGGAATAGCAAGTTCTGGGTTATTATAAAAATAAAAGGGTATGTCTACAAACAAATTTTGTTCGGCATATCCCGGGTAACTTCCTATTGTGGCACTCATGGCGGGTGTACCGGAAAGTTCATCCGGTGGTTTTCTTACGAGTTGACTTAAACAGTTTTGTTTCGTTTGGGTGACGTAATTATCGAAATAAATGGCTAAGAAATCACTCGTAAGTCTTTGAATAACTTTACCACCAATTAAAAGTTCTATGTATTCAATCATTGCGTGACCTATAGATTCATTCCACTCTACAGATGTCGTATTTGAATGTAAAGAGCTTTTTATGGTTTGGTCTATTTCATTTAGATCTATTTTCAAACTTATAGTTTTAATGAGATCGCCTTGATTTTGTGGTATTGTACACTTTACTGTATTTCCAAATTCGACTTCACCTTCAACGTCCAAATCTCTTATAAACGAGGCGTAATTGGCATGTTTTTTAAAATTTTTTACAAAGTACGTATATTCGGGGTCATCTGTAAAAAAAGCGTCCTGTGGACCGGATGTTTCTAATTGAATACGACCAGCCATTACTAGTATAACTCACTAAAATTTTAAACTCAACTCTTCGCCACATATCTATCCCCGAGAAGCATTTCTCACCGCTTTATTAAGATATTTCAACTCTAATTTATCCCAATACATATCGTATTTATAAGCCTTATCTAACCCTTTTTTCAAAGTTTTAGAGCCTTTATTTCTGAGAGCACGTGCTTTCTTCACTTGTATTGCAGTGGGTTTCTTCGATTTATATATTTTTCTAGAATATTTATTAGATTCTTCCTTGATCTTATCCGATAGGTTAAACATATTTAAATAATCTTTTTGGAGTTTATTTAATTTCTTTTTTTCTTGTGTAGTCATTTTGGACATCCACCCAGTATAAATGGGTAATATACCTGTGGCTTTATAAGGCATTGTATTTTAATTATAAAATATATTAAAATTTTAAACCACCGAGTCCGCTTTCTATATGTAACACGTTATAGTTAATTGCGTATACGAAAACCTTGGTTTTTTTAGCGTTGTTTTGACGGTGTAAATTTATTTCACACCATTGATGTGCTATACGACTAAAGTTAACTTGACCTGTCGGGTAATACGTTTGGGGGTTTAGGGAAAAGCTATGTATTTCAAAATTCTTAGGATACCCTGTATATTTTTTTAAAGCCTGTGTATACGACGAATTGAAATCCGTGTTTATGATTTCTTGGTTATTAAACTTTAACGTTACGTTTTTCATTAAGGCGTATCCCGTGAGGTTTAGATCTGGATACGCTACGAAAAACATTTCCTTAACGGGATGTTTAAAATTTAACATGACAGCCTTTTTAGTTTGGGATACATCCGTTGTAAATTGTGACATTTGACATTGTGTTATGACATATTCGATTGGTCGCGATACTAGAAAATTTTTCTCATCTTCGGAAACGAAGAAAAAATCCGTAACAAGTGATACCTTTTTTATAGACGAAGCTATATCACTCGGTGGATCACTTTCCTTGGGTGAAGCACTATCATAGAATTGGAGTGTAACGTCACTTAATTTTTTAAATTTGATTCTAATTTCGACGACTTGTTTTGTGAGTGCGCATACAGGTATGGCTAAACTTGGGTGTCTAAAAAAGTAAAAGGGTAACATAACACTATAATCCCAATCGTAATTTACAGGTATATAACCGTTATGACCTGTTAAGAAATAGAGAGTTTGTTGAGTATCGTCATCTGTATGGTTTAATTGGTTATACATGTAAATATAATCGCCGGTTATGCGTTCAATGGTTTGACCACCTATAAGTAAATCTGCGTGTTCTATTATATGCGCCCCTATAGATTTAATATACCGAATATCGTGATTACTGGACGTTTTTGTACCAGTAGGTCGTGGTAATGTGAATTTGAGCATCATACTTCGTATAAGATCTCCCTTATTATCGGGTATACGACATTCAACAGATGTATCAAAATCAGGATCACCATCAAAAGGAGTTTCTATAGCTTCTGTTGAAAATTTCGTGTGTCGTTTGAAATTCGTCAGGAAATGTGAAATTTCAGGCTCGCTCGTAAGCCACTGATCCTGAGCACCTGTAGCGGCAAGCTTTATTCTACCAGCCATTCTTATTGTATGTGAGTAAAATTTTATAAAATAAAACGAGGCGATACATTAGATGAATCTTCAACTTCGAAAATTCAAACCCGAAGGCATGGCCGATGATAAAGTGTGTGTTTTTATTGGTAAACGTAATACGGGTAAATCAACGTTAGTTACAGATATATTATTCCATAAAAAGCATTTACCAGCTGGAATAGTTTTATCAGCAACAGAAGAAGGTAATCATTATTATCAACAGTATGTACCAGACCTTTTCATATACGGTGATTACGATAGAGAAGCTATAGAGCGTGTTATGGATAGACAAAAGAGATTGGTAGGTATGGGTAAAACAAATTGTGGTGCGTTCCTGTTATTAGACGATTGTATGTACGATTCAAAATTTATGAAAGATACGTGTATCCGACAATGTTTTATGAATGGACGTCACTGGAAGATATTTTTCATGTTAACAATGCAATATTGTATGGATCTCCCTCCTGCTCTCAGGGCAAACGTTGATTACGTGTTTATTTTACGTGAAAATATCATTCAAAACCGTGAGAAATTGTATAAATCATTTTTCGGTATTTTCCCAACGTTTGAAATGTTTAATAAAGTCATGGATTCGTGTACCGAAAATTACGAATGTTTGGTATTGGATAATACGTCTAAGAGTAATAGAATAGAAGATTGTGTATTTTGGTATAAAGCAAAACTTAGAAAAAACTTTAAGGTTGGCGCACCTCAGTATTGGCAAACACACAAAAAGATGTTTAACCCAAAACACGGTAACATGAAACTTGGTGATCGTAACACAGTTAAAAAGACAACTCCATTAAAAGTTATTAAGAAGAAATGATACGACTTTTTTCTAGACGAGTAAGTTCAGCGTTGAACATATTCCCGTTACCACCACCAGCACCAGTTTTAATACCTCCGTATAAATCTAATGATAAAGAAAAAACGAGTACACCAAGCGATGAAGGATACCGCATACTGGTCGATGTGTGTCACGAAACTAAAACAGTATATGTAGATCACGACATGTCTAATTACGACGAATTAAACGATTTACCTAGAATTATAAAAACGTTTGGGTGTTTGTACCCTAATTATACCTTACGACAATAACCCAGGCTAACGCGTAAACACGAAAAAAACGAAAACCCCATGTATAATATATGACGGACGTTTATACGATGAATCTTTCTGATAATGGGGACGGTATGGTTAATTTGAACAATAACCAATCCACCAATTTTATCCCAAACGATTCTGGACCTTCACAAATACCTCAATTACCACCGATTCAGCAACAGCAACAACAACAACAAATGCCGAGTTTCATGGCTGAAAAAAATGTGAGTGAAAATAAACAGACAATGGACTCTACACCAATTAATGATATTATAGGTCAACCAGAAGCACCATTAGAACCACCAATGATGGCTCAAGATCCTCGCATGACGCAAATGCAAATGCAAGCACCAATGATGGCCGCACAACAACCCGTTCAAAAAGCGGAGAATACACCAGAGAATAAAAACCCATTTAATTTAACTGACGATCAGTTTCAAGCTCTCGTCGTCGCGGTTTGTACTGCGATAGCAATTAGTAAGCCAGTTCAAGAAAAACTCGCAAACTTCGTACCATCGTTTCTTAACGACCAAGGGAACCGAAGTGTTGTTGGGTTAGCGTCAACCGGTTTGGTTGCCGCGGTAGCATTTTATGTTGCTAGGCGATACGCTTAACCAGAATTTTCAAACATACCTTTTCGTTTGAGAAGTATGTAAGCGGTAAGTAAACCAAATAAGAAACTTACTACGCGAAGTGCAAGGATAGAACCCGTACTTTTCGTAGTTTTACCGTAATTTTCTATATTCTTTTGAGCTTCTTTAGTTGCTTGTGATGCTAAAACAACGAAGAGCGTCGCGGCTATAGTTGTCAGTAACATAAACCTTTGATCTATAGCCATGAAGGCTAAAAAGTTATCACCTTTCATGGAGTAGAGCAAAAAGTTTGGTATGATAAAAAAGAGTGTTATTAAATTGACCCCGTAATTGTTAGATAACATTGGTACGCTAGATAATGTCATGTATGCTACCCAAGCTAATATAGCTTGTAATATTTGAACATTCGATGCTACGTTTTCAGACATGTTAATTATTACTATACGTTTAGATTATTTATCCTGAACATGTTTACCACAAAATTTCGTCTTTTTTGGTATAGTTTCGTATATACCCAATTTCACGCATATACCTCTTAATTCCTTGAAATTTTTCCAATACTCTTTACTGTGCGAATACTCTTCGACCGTTGAGTGTGCGAGTTCGTGTATGAGAACATGGAAAATTTCGTTCGAATCACCGTCTATACATAACCCTATTTCATTCCCCTTATTTGTATTGTACCCTATCGCACCTCTGTTTATCCTATAGTGTACCGTTATGGGTACTTCTTTTTGTAACATTTCAAACTTTTTATTATCGGTTTCTATGAGATGTTCCCTGAGAATTCTATACTTTTCGCGAACCTCGGTTATTTCCTGTGGTTCCTTCGTGTTGAGTAGTAAAAACACGTTTATGATAATGAGTAGTAACGCAACTATCATCTTATCATAAAGTGAGATAAAATATCAGATGAATGTATATGAGTAACTCCAATTCCAACTCTAATGTTCCTCAGGCACTTCGTAACCTCGGTATTAGGAGCATGAATATTACAAATCTTCATCACCCCCTAGTACAAGATTGGAATGTTAACCAAACTTTAACCGAAATACCAAAAGAAATTGGTCTCCTTACAAATCTAAAAAAACTTGATTTGAGTGAGAATAGAATAACCAAATTACCATCATCTATAGGTAACCTTAAAAAACTAGAGTATCTTCATTTGGCTAATAATAATTTAGAATCGTTACCATCACAAATCGGTAACCTTAAAAAACTACAGTTTCTTTTTTTGAATAATAATAAGTTAGAATCGTTACCACCACAAATCGGTAAGCTTGAAACCCTTAGGACACTTTATTTGTATAATAATAAGTTAAAATCGTTACCAAAAGAAATCGGTCTTTGTAAAAACCTTGAGACACTTCAGTTGAATAATAATAATTTAAAATCGTTACCAAAAGAGATTATTAAGCTTAAAAAACTAAGAGAAATTGACGTACGAAACAACCCAAAAATTAGAGTACCTTATATCATATTAAGACCAGGTTTAAATATTAAATTTAATGGCATTCAACCGAATTATAATTATACTAATTATTATCAAAACCAATTATCGGTTGTAAAAGCTAAACGAAACAATTTACCTTATCTACCGAGGAATATTACAAAAAAAATAGCAGAACAAGTTTCTAACGTTAAACCTGGAACAAAACCAAAACCTCCTAGTAAAACTAAAAATCCTTTACGTAAATTAGTACGTAAAATAAAAGAGAAATCAAAACTAAAACGTAACGAGGAAAATATAAAAAAAGTAACAAATCGAATTAAAAATACAGTTAAAACACCAAAAACGCCAAACACACCAAACACGCCAAACACACCAAACAAACCAAACACGATCAGAAAAAAAGCGGGTAACGCCGCTCAGAGTAGACGTACGAATGTCAATAATAATAACAGGTAAATGTATATGAGTAACAACAACAATCGCCGAGTCAGACGAAGACTTAATGTTCCTCATCAACTTCATAACCTCGGTGTTACGAACATGAATATTACATCCCTTGATATATCACGTAGAAACTTAACCAAATTACCAGATTCGATTGGTCTCCTTACAAAACTTAGAGAAATTGATGCGAGCAATAATAAATTAACCTCGATACCAAAACAGATCGGTTTACTTACAAATCTTAAAGGACTTTACTTAGAAAATAATAAATTAACCTCGATACCAAATCAGATCGGTTTTTGTACAAATCTTGAAGATCTTGATTTGGAAAATAATAAATTAACCTCGATACCATCATACATTGATCTCCTTGTAAATTTAGAGTATTTAAATTTGAAACGTAATAAATTAACCTCGATACCATCATCTATTATTCACCACCTTCATAATCTAAAGAAAATTGATTTGAGTCATAATCCAAACCTTAAAACCATACCAAGAGAATTTATTTCTTTGGGACATCCTGATTTAAGAATTATTAAGAATAATTCGACAAAGTTTGTTGGAGGTATAGTACGTACAATGCAACTCCTAAAAGTTAAACGACAGGAAGATTTTATATCTGGGAAAACTTTTGAGAACGGTAATAGTGCCGTATACCTAGGACACAACAAGTATTTAAACGAAAAATCACTTCTAAACTGGATAAAAACGAAAAACCCACGTACTAAAATTACTAATATTAACGCTTTATACGATCTTGAACCAAACAAATATGTCGTTGTAAATCCATTTACACGACAACCACTACTTAGAAAAAACATAAATTTCGTCATATTTGTAAGAGGAAGACCTCTCTCAAGTCCTCCCCGATCCAATAAAAACCTTTTACGAAATAACATAAGAAAAAAAGCAGGTAACGCCGCTCAGAGTAGACGTACGAATGTCAATAATAATAACAGGTAAATGTATATGAGTAACTCCAGACCCAAAGTTCCCCAAGAACTTCGTAAAATCGGTGTTAGGACCATGACTACTAACACCTTTAGTAAAGGAGATTCAAGCTTAACCAATTTACCGTCGTCTATTGGTGACCTTAAAAAACTAGAGTATATTTATTTGGATAATAATAATTTAACCTCATTACCATCATCTATTGGTAACCTTGAAAAACTAGAGCATATTTCGTTGAAAAAGAATAGTTTAGAATCGTTACCATCATCTATTGGTAACCTTAAAAAACTACAGTTTCTTATGTTGAATAATAATAATTTAACTAAATTACCATCATCTATTGGTAACCTTACAAATCTAATAGAACTTAATTTGAAGGGTAATAATTTAACTAAATTACCAGAATCAATCGGTAACCTTACAAACCTTAAGATACTTGAATTGGATTATAATAATTTAACATCGTTACCAGAATCATTCAGTAAGCTTACAAATCTCGAGTATATTGGTTTGACTGGTAATAAGTTAACCTCGTTACCAGATGAGATCGGTCGTCTTCCAAAACTGAAATCCATTTATATAAATGGTAACCCAAACCTTAGAATCATACCAAGATCACTCAAACGATCTGGTTTTAGACTTACTAAGAGTAGTTGGACAAAGTTTGAACATATACCTATAGTACGTAGAAAAGTACCCCTAAACACTAATCGTAACGATCATATATCTGGGTATAATTTTAGGGTCGGTAATAATGCCATACACATCGGATACAATAAGTACTTACACGAAAATTCACTTCTTAAATGGATAAAAACGAAAAATAACAATACTAATATTACTAATATTAACACTTTATATAGTCTTAATCCAAACACAAATATCGTTATACATCCATTTACACGACAACCACTATTTAGAAGAAACTTAAATTTCGTCGAGTTTGTAAAACCAAACAAACCAAACACACCGAACACTCTCGCGAAAAACCTAAACAAGATGAAATTAAATAACAAACCAAAAAAGTAAATATTTTCTAATTAAAATGTAAATTATAGTATATAATATTTAAAATGGCTTCAGAAACAGTAAAAAAACAAAAAAATAAATCCCAACCAGGCATCGGAAGAGACGGGATGATATTTATGTGTGTAACCCTTTGTATAAGTTTTACGTGCTTCGCTCTTCTTGCGAAATATGAACCTCTATATGGCTAATCATTTTCTATACACAAATCTAAATTTACTATACAAATCCGAAACCGGGTTCC
>CEOR01025202.1_pt1 | contig 13933 bp, 8 predicted proteins | sample 530661 | NCBI WGS metagenome assembly CEOR01 (sample SAMEA2620836, study PRJEB7988) | marine metagenome | biome: marine biome (ENVO:00000447); feature: deep chlorophyll maximum layer (ENVO:xxxxxxxx); material: "saline water (ENVO:00002010), including plankton (ENVO:xxxxxxxx)" | depth 65 m
GGATCTTACGACTTCTACAAGTCTGACTTCCGCTACTTAAACGATCAAGCTACTCGTGGAGGTATCAACGCTGTCGCTGGATCAAACGCTATTCGTGGTGTTATTATCCCAGCTGGTACTTCAACTGTATACGATCAATCATTAGGCAAGAACCTTAAGCGTCCTTTCCTACACGTTCGTTTCAGAGCTTCTGCTACTGACGACCGTCGTATGAAGACTTGGGTTACTGGTTCAGTTGGTGCTGCTACATCTGCGCTTGACGCAATGCAGCTTCACATGCTAACTGAGCGCTGCTTAGTAGTTCAAGGAGCTAACAACTTTATGTTGATGCAGTAAACTATGTTTATCGAAACTACCTCACCTTCGGGTGGGGTAGTTTTATATTATTTAATTATATTATATTATGGCAAAAAAGAAAACACAAGAGGTTGTAGAAGAACCTCAAATAGAGACTGTTGTAGCTGAAGCGCCGAAGCCTAAGCCAACTCCAGTAGTAGAAAAACCAAAGAATACTTGGGAATTTAAAGATAGAGTTTATTATTTAAAAGGTAGTAAAAAGCCTTTATCATATTCTATTAGAACCTCTAATTTATTTTACTTTGATAAAGAAAAAGGTTATGAACGTGAAATTAAATATTGTCAAAATCAAAGCACTTGCTTCGTCGATGAAATGAAAGGTGATCAAAGATTAGAGCATGTTGTGTTTAGAAACGGTGCGTATTTTGTGCCAAAAGAAAAAACAACACTACAAAAGTTCTTATCTTTATACCACCCTCATAATGGTAATTTGTTTTACGAGCATAAGCCTGTCGAAATAGCTGCAAACCAAATTGATATTCTAGAAATGGAAGTAGAAGCATTAGTCGCTGCTAAAAACATTGATATTGAAATGGCAGAAGCTATAATGAGAGTAGAGGTTGGTTCTGAAGTATCTAAGATGAGTTCTAAGGAGCTTAAACGCGATTTATTACTATATGCTAAGAGAAACCCAGCAGTGTTCTTAGAACTGTTAAATGATGACAACGTAGTTCTTAGGAACTTTGGTATCAAAGCAGTTGAACTTGGTATTATCAAACTTTCAAATGATCAACGCTACTTTATGTGGGGATCAAACGACAGAAAGATCATGACGGTGCCTTTTGACGAGCATCCATACACAGCTTTAGCGCATTGGTTTAAAACTGATGAAGGTATGGAAATTTACTCTAATATAGAGAAAAGATTAAACTAACTAGTTGTGTGACTGCCCTTCGGGGCGGTCACTAAACTTTAAAAACGAATTATGGCAGTAAGTGTAGACACGGTATATCAAAGAGTATTAGCTCTTGCAAATAAAGAGCAACGAGGTTATATTACACCACAGGAATATAACTTACTTGCCAACCAGGCTCAAATGCAAATATTTGAGTCTTATTTTTATGCTAAAAATCAAAGAGAACGTACTGAGCCGAATAGATCTGCGGAAGTAGATGAAACTGATATTAGCGAGTTAATAGATTTAAAACTTAGACCGTTTGTTAACGTAGAAAACGTAGCAGGTGGAACCTCTTTTCCAACAGCGTTAGTTAACTCTGGTGTGTCTTATGATATATATCAAACGGGCAAGCTGTTTTACAACGGCCAAGTTTGCAGTAAGATATCTGTTAATGAACTCAATCGCATGTCTACTTCTGTTAGACACTATAGCACGATGCAAAATCAAAGCCCGGTATTTATTGATAGCTACAACAACGGTGAAGATGTTTTAGTTTATGCTGGACCCACAGATACCGGTACCTTTGAAAATAAAACTACAGGAGTAACCATAGAGTGCTTTAGAAAGCCAATAGAAGTTGAGTGGGCTTACGTTGTAGTAAACGAAAAAGCTTTATATAACGCTAATGTAGCAGTTGATTTTGAGTTACATATATCAGAAGAAGATACGTTAGTCAATAAAATATTAGAGCTCGCTGGTATTATAATGAACAAGCCTGGATTGATTGCCGCAGCGGCTCAATACAGCGCTAACGAACTAGAAATACAAAAAGTGTAAACAATGGGTATAATAAAATCAGCTCCTCAAACATATTATGATAATACTAATCCAGATTTTGGTAATTATCGATATGTACCGCTAAGTGATATTATAGGATCATTTAACGCAGCTTATGTAGGTAAAGGAAAAATATGTGAAGGAGTTTTAGGTATGGACGTAAATTTCCATGCTATACGCGCTTTGCAAGAGTTGAGCTATGACACTCTTAAGTGCACTAAAGATTTAGAAGTAGAAGTACCGTCATCACTGGTACTAGTTATGCCAGTAGACTACGTTAATTACGTAAGTTTGCAATGGGTTGATGATAACGGCATATTCCGTAGATTATATCCTACGAATAAATCAGGTAATCCTTTTGATGTTCAAAACAGTGTAGAAGGTTATGGTGGTTTTACTACAACACCAGTTTTAAACAGTGAGTCAGATGTTGACAGAGAACCAGCTGATGCAGATGGTAATTTTGGCTCTACAAGCTTTGAAAGCTTTAAAGCTCAAAACGTAAACGATATTGGTAATCTTGATGCAGACGAAATAGATGATGTGTATGGAGATTTAGTTGGTGGTAGATACGGTATCGATCCTCAATATGCTCAAGCTAACGGCACGTTCTTTGTAGACGAAACTCAAGGCAAGTTCCACTTTAGCTCAAGTGTAGCTGGTAAAACAGTAGTACTTAAGTATATTAGCGATGGTATTGTATCGACAAGTTCTGCTGGTATTGATCTCACAGCATGTGAAGTGCCAAAGCTTGCTGAAGAAGCTATATACAAGCATATACTATACGGAGTGTTGTCTGCTAGAAAAGATACACCAGGCGGTTTACTTGGCCAACTCAAGCGAGAGAAGTTTGCTGAGACAAGAAAAGCTAAGCTTAGGCTTTCAAATATTAAGCTAGAAGAATTAACTCAAGTACTTAGAGGAAGCTCTAAAATAATTAAGCACTAACATATGGCAGAGTTGAGACAAGATTTCTCAAAAGCTCGTATGAATAAGGACATGGACGAACGCCTTGTTCCTAACGGCGAGTACAGAGATGCAAACAATATACAAATAGCTACATCTGATGGTTCAGATATAGGTACAGTACAATCGTTGCTAAGTAATTATGTTCGAAATCGAACAGAACAAAACGCTTCTTCAGGTAATTATAATTATCTATATAGCGACGGCACCACCTCACCCTCGAATATTAAACATACTATAGTAGGCACAGTAGCTGATGCTAGTAAAGATAAAATATATTATCTAGTTTCCGGTGGAGATCAGTATGATTCTGCTAATTATAATACTGTACGTAAAGATTACATTATAGAGTACGACACCGTTACTGAAACTAATAAGTATGTTTTTGTAGATATATTTGGCGTAGATACCACCGTATCAGGCGCTCCTGGCTCAACAACTACGTTTCACATAGCGTTAGGCGCTGGAGATTCTCAATACGATATAGGTATTAGAGTTGGTATGAATATTACTACTACGGCTACTACGCCTAATACTACTTTAAATACAGACCTTGTTGTCACAGCTATAGCGTATGATACGGATGGTGGCACAAACAAGTGGAAAATAACCACTAATAAAGCTCATGGATTATCAGATACTAACGCTATAGCTTTTGAAGCTAAAAGAGTATTAAATTTCTCTAAGTTTAACTTAATTACAGGGATAAACATATTAGAAGATTTTATATACTTTACAGACAATGTTCATGAGCCTAAAAAAATAAGTATTAGCAGAAGCATAGCTGGTACTGGTGGTTTAGTGGAGCTTAACACAGAGCCTACAGACATATTTACTGGAAACACTCAGCATTTCCATACTAGATTAGTTAAAGATTCAAGTAACTACGAAGAGTCTCAAAACACTTTGCGTGTAGTGGTAAATGACGCGGGTACTTTACCGGTGTATGTAGACGAAAGCCATATAACGGTAATTAGAAAGTCTCCTACACAGCCTCTAAAACTTAAAATGTTTAGACAAGAGTCTAGCAAAATTAATAACCAAGGTGAAGAAAACCCTGTTACAGGTACTATAGAAAACTTTATGCACGATTTTAATGGTAACGTGCCGGGTCCTAGTGGGCAAATTTTTTCTGATGCTGATGGTTTTTTCTTTACGTCTGAAATAGACATAAGGGAAGGAGATATAATACTTGGAACTTTAGAAGAAAACTTAGATTTAGAAACTGCAGAAGAAGATTACTTTGATTACAGGATGTTGTGTCTTGATAGCCCTGTTACAGAGCCTAATAACTTAACAACAGGCGCGGCTAATAACACGTTTGTGTTTAGCTTATTATCTATGTCTAGTGCTGCACAGCAATACTTTGACGATCAGTTTCTTCCACTACAAAATCTTCATGTTAAGATTCAAGAAAAAGACATAATATTTCAACATAAGTTTCCAAGATTTTCTTATAGATATAAGTACCAAGACGGTGAATACTCTACGTTTGCACCGTTTTCAGAAGTAGCTTTTTTAACAGGTGACTACGAATACAAGCCAAACAAAGGTTATAACTTCGGTATGTCAAACCAACTTAGAACTTTACATTTAACTGATTTTGTTGGTCATGAAAACATAATGCCAGAAGATGTTGTTGAAATAGATATACTTTATAAAGAAACAAATAACCCTACCGTATATAGCGTGGAAACTTTAAAGCCAACAGATGACGGTTGGCCTGGCTCTCAAGAATTACAGGATCAAAACAATCCAAACCGCCGCGGCTTTATAGAGTTAGACACTGATCTTATACACGCAGTTTTACCTTCTAATCAACTTCTTAGACCGTATGATAACGTACCTAGAAAAGCTTTAGCTCAAGAAATAACAGCAAATAGATTAGTGTATGGTAATTATGTTCAAAATTACACAATAGACTCTAACCCTCGTTTATCTGTCAACTATCAAAGAACTAAATATAGTGATGGAGGTTTTGAATATGCACCACCTTCAGTAAAATCTTTACGCAACTATCAGGTAGGTGTTGTGTTTAGCGATGAATATGGTAGAGAAACTCCAGTATTAAGTTCTGACGCGTCTTCTGTATTTATACCTATTCAGGCTTCTGCTGATAGAAATAGATTAGCAGTGGCTTTAGATGTTAAAAATACTACTATACCTGATTGGGCAAAGTATTTTTCATATTACGTAAAAGAACCAACTGCTGAGTACTATACTATGGCTATGGATCGTTGGTATAATGCCGAAGATGGTAACATTTGGATATCTTTCCCGTCCGCAGATAGAAACAAAATACAGGAAGACGATACTATTATACTTAAAAAAGCGGCCGGATCAAACGAAGCTATTAAAGTAGACAATAGATACAAGGTTTTAGCTATATCTAACGAAGCTCCCGACTTTATTAAAGAAACTAAAAAAGTTTTAGGTACAGTTGTTGCAGGTTTAGGTATTATTGGAAACGATAGTACTGGTAACCTGTACCCATTGCCTGGTGTTAATAGAATAAAAGTTACCGATCTACATTTTATTAAGGCGTTTGGGACTAACTTACACGTGATAACTCCAGATAAATTACTATTAAGAATTGAAGGCGCTGGAGAAACTTCTGATTTATACGAAGTCGCTGCATTAACTAGATTTGGCGCTGAGTCAGGTGATTTTGTTATTACCACTAAAAAACCGTTTGGCGAAGACATGAGCTTTACATCTACAACCAATAGTGGTTTTGATGCTATAGATGAAATAAGATTAACACTAATACAAGTAGATGTTCTTAATAAACCTGAGTTTGATGGTAGATTTTTTGTAAAGATATTTAAAGATTCAACACTAGCTAAATATGTTTTAATTCAGCAGCAAGAAGATTTAGTAGTCGGTAGAAGTTTTCCACTTAGATATATCAACAACAACGCTTATGATAACTTAGGCGCTAACGGCGCTATAATACCTCCATCTATAAATTATCTTGGAGAGTATATCACTGATTTTAACGGAAACGAAATAACTGGATCTACACCTCTTTCATCAGATACTGAAACTGCTTCAGGAGATAGAGAAAACCACCCTACAGAGTACTCTTATAATACTGGTGGTACTATGACTAACAACAGTGGCGAACCAACAAACAATACTGGTACGTACACTTGGGGTTTTTTCTCTAATAATAATCCTTTTTCAGCAGGTGTAACCGCTAGCCACATAAGTAACAATCCTATTGGGGCTTTGAACAATAATCACCAAGACGGTGACTCTGAAAAGTACTGGGAAGAGGTAGCTAACCAAGACTCTTTCTTTATAGATGGCTGCACAGCTTACGATTGGAATGGCAATATACAAGTAAATCACACTAGCAACCAAGGTAACATTATATTTGATGAACAAGGAGGTTCTCCAGGAGACACTATACGAGCTTCTGAATATGACGATGGTTACGAAGGAAGTTACACTGGTAACTGTACTTCTTTTGCTAATCCTAGTAGAGCTATATGGGGTAGTGGACGTTTAATGGATATTTCTTGGTGTCAGTTTTCAAACAACCACACACATAATAGTGGCTCAACACCATATGCACAAAAGCTTCAAGACTCTGGCACTGATCAATCTGAAGCGCTTACGTTTATAAAAGAATTAGTTACGCCAGGTACTAAGTTTAGATTTTCTAGAGATCCAGACTCAATTATATATACCACAATAGGCACATATGGATATGGATTATCTAATATTGAAGGCACGTTGAAATACAACGATCCTCTTACGTGGGTGACTTCACAAACTACAAATGAAACTGGCGCTTGGGGTATAAGAAATTATGCTAGTACTGGTACTTTTATGAGTACTAGGGAGAAAAGGATGTTTAACTATGGCAACATAAGACAACGTTGGACTATTAGAGTTGCTAACAGTGCTGGTGGTGGTATTGGATCTGCCGGTCATGGTTATGATCCTACGAGGGGTACTTTGCCTTTATCTCAAGGAGGTCCGCTTACGAACGCCCCAGAGTTTAGAAGGGCTTTGCATCACGATGGTACAGATGCTGACGCTATACAGATTATGATTCCTCTTCTTGACGGTGTTAATAGCGAAGAAACTTTTGTTGATAACCCAGCGGTTTGGGAAATTGAACCTAGAGAAACCGTAGAACTAGATATATACTATCAAGCATCACCGCTTATACCTATTGTGCTAGATAAATCTACTAACGAAGAGCTTTTACCTATAGGATCTACGTTTACTCTACCAGCTCAAGAAGCTGCTCAAGGTGTTCTTGAAATACCAGAAACTACTCATACTATTACTGGGTGGAGCGATCAAACAATGACGTTTACACCAGCACTTACAACTGGATTTGTTTTTGAAGAAAATCAATTAATAACATTTAATAAATATAGCAACTATTCTTTAAACGCTAGATTAGATGTTTCTGCTGCAGCGTATGCGAGTGTTACTCAACTCACTCTTCACGGTGGGCCTACAACAAATGACAATGTTCTTAAGATACCGTACCAGACTCACTTTTTAGATTATAATAACTGTTGGTGTTTTGGAAACGGAGTAGAGTCAGATAGAGTAAGAGACATGTTTAACGATCCTCAAATGGATAACGGCGTTAAAGCGTCAACAGTTGTAGCAGATCCTTCTCTTTTAACTGAAGAGCGAAAAAAGCATGGATTAATTTGGTCAGGCATTTACAGTAGTAACACTAGTACAAACGACACTAATCAGTTTATCGCTGCTGAGCCTATCACTAAAGATATAAACCCAGTTTACGGTAGTATACAGAGACTGCTAAATAGAGAAACTAGATTAGTTATGTTCTGCGAAGACAAGGTTTTAAGAGCAGTAACAAATAAAGACGCTTTATATAATGCGGATGGTAATCCTCAACTAGTATCTAGCAATGCCGTTATTGGTGATGTAACACCATATGCTGGTAAATATGGTATAGCTACTAATCCTGAGTCTATGGCTGCTACTCCAGAGAATACGTACTTTACTGACGTTATGCGCGGTAGAGTTTTAGTGTTGTCGAACTCAGGTGATGGTGTTAGGCCTATATCTGCTATAGGTATGAAAGATTATTTTGCTGACTTCATGGCTGACTATGTTGACACCGCTATAGGTAGCTACGATTCTCGTAAAAAAGAATACAATATAACTATAAGTAAAAAATACGAGTCGCACCAAGCTCAATCACACGAGCAAACTACAGTATCATATAGTGAGTATTCTAAAGGCTGGATAAGCTTTAAGTCTTATTATCCAGACGCTGGTATTAGTTTAAATAATAAATATTACACGTTTAAAAACGGCGTAATATACGAGCATCACTACGAACGAGACGCTGGAATTCTCAATAGTAGAAATGAATTCTATGGAACTCAATACACGTCCGACATAACACCTATATTTAACGGTATGCCAGAGTCTGTTAAAGGCTTCAATTATTTTAAGTACGAAGGATCAAACGCTAAAATCCCTATTTTTCAAGAGTTTCATAATCAAAATTATTTTACAGGAGATTACAGTGTTAACGACGGTCTAGTTGACACAGATAATATTACTGATGGTGAGTATTACAATATTTATTTTAAAGCAGAAAATTTACTTGGATGGTATATAGACAACGTAGCTACTAATCTTCAGACATGCGGTAACGTGTATTTCTTAAATAAAGAAGGTAAGCACTATGCGTATCCTACTGGTGAAACAACTAGTTTATCTAATCTTGACACTAAAGAGTTTAGCGTACAAGGTATAGGTATGGCTAATATAGTTCATAACGATAACACCGTTGGAGATCAAGCTACGTTAACATTTACTAATAACTTGAATTCTGTTACAAATTTTGGTGGCGCTGGTCAAAGTGATTCTAGCGGCAACGCAGATCAGGTAGGTATAGGTAGATGGACTATTACTGACGCTACTTATAACGCTACTGTAGGCACCGCGCTAGGTAGTAGCCAAACTGTAGAAATGACTATAAGTCCTTTTTACGACGGTGTTTATACTGGTTTCCCTGTTAGCGCTAGTAATTTCGATCTTGAAGGCGCAACAGAGAGTCCAGCAGGTACGTTTACTGTAGACGCTAACACAGGTGTAATAAGCACAAATGGAAGCGCAGGAGCTGGGGACGGCCTTGAATTAGACTCTGCTGTAGCAAGCGTTGTGTTTTCTGACAATGGTGTTGCTGGAGATCCTGCTAACACTGTAAAAGTGACAGTAAACTTAAACGCTAGCTTTGTGCCGGCAGGAATTGGCACTACCACTCTTGATATAGATGAGGTTGTAGCTAAAACTGCAAGGGAAAGATCTTCTTGCTTGCTAGTTCAATATGATAATTTATCTAACGCAAACGAAACTGCAAACGCAGTATCAGGAATTACCACCGCTAACGTGCTAAACTTATCGCACGTTATAAATCAACACAGCGGTAATGTTAACGAAGGAGAATCTAACTTAATTGCTCACTATACGTTTGCAACGACTGGTACTAGTTACTATGTTGGCGGTGTAGCTAGTCCTACTGTTAGTTTTGAAAGTTTAGGAGCATATGCACCTTATTATTCTTACACTATAGATCTTGCGTTTACAGGTAGTAATATAACTTCTTTTGTAGTTAAAATATATTACGACCCACCTGTTGTTAGTTATTTAAGCGTTGATCCGCCAGATATTTGCGCGCTAGCGCATAAAGCTGTAGTTAGAGCTCAAGTAAAAACGCCTGACGTAGATCTTCATGATATTCGAAGCTTATCATATGCGCCTGATGTGAGCTCTATTGGTGGTGTTAACACAATTACTGTTAGAGGCGCTAAAGACGCTAAATACAAGCTTTCAGTACAAAAAAAGCAAGGATTAAATAATCCTGTTACTACTACCACAGGTGGTTACTATGATTTTGGTAAAAATTCTTTTGTAGATGATGAAGCAGGTTTGATAGGAACTATTGATGCAACTGGATTCGCTGATCACTTTGTGTCTTTGCCAAGCGTAAGCGATGATACTAGATATGACATTATTGTAGATGGTATAGTAAACGGCTCTACTTTTTCTTTAGCAGATTCAATACCAACAATTGCTGGTGATGCAACTATTACGCAACATGGTACTAGAACACTAACGCTATCTCCTACGACTCAAACAGCAGCTAATTTTGGAACTTTACCTACTGTAGATATAATTAGACCTGCTAGACACAATCGTGATAGATATTATGATTTACCTTTCTTAAAGATAAATCAAACAGGTACTACTAAAAACGTAGCTTCTACTAGACTGTTGTTAGATAAAGAGAATACAAACATCAAGCAAGGTATGTTTGTTATAGATCCGTCTAGTAATACATCTATACCACATAACACAACTGTTGTAGGTATAAGAAGCAACGCCATAACCCTAAGCAACGCGTGTACTATACCTGACAACACTAGATTGACATTTATAAGAGGTAACGCTAGTTTCGTGCCGTTTACTTTAACGATACCACCTGGAACTGGTAAAACTTTATATTTAAACTCTAGCGCTAGCGTAGTTGATTCAGTAGCAACGGAATCTGTTTCTTTTGTTCCTCACATGCCTACATCTGACGATATTACAATTAGACCAAGCACTTCGTTATACACACCGGCACAGCAATTTGAATTTGTTAGCAGAGTAAATGTTGGAGACATAGTCTCTGGTAATAAAGTTAGCACTACTAATCTTACAGTGGCAGCAACAGACACTTCGGCGTTCACTATAACTTTAAATCAATCAGACATAGGCGCTGAGCAATCAGACAAATTATCATTTTCTGGTTCAACAGCTGCCGCCAAAGTTGTACACGCTACTTCCGCTATAACTGACGGAGATTTAATTATAAACGGTTATCTTAAAATTGATGACGTAAATACCAGGGCTAACATATCTGTATTTATTGATAATCTAGTAAACGTAAACTAATATGCCATCAGCAACATTAAATTTTTCAGCACCAATAAACGTGTCATGTCAAGTAGGTGATACTGCTTACTATGTAGACACTAGCTCAGTAGGTGGTTTTACAGTATCTACTAACTCTGTGGCAAGTCAAGAAAACACTATCGTAGAGATAGGTGAAATACGTGAAATACAAGGGCCAAAAACTAATACGCCGGCTATAATAGTTGAAACAACTTTAGGTTACAATGAGCTAAACGGTTTAAATAGGTTTATATTCTTTTCAAAAAACAATAAAGCTAATTTAAGCTCACCTTTAGGTTATTACGCTAGCGTTAAGTTCGTAAATGATAACAGCTATACAACTGCAGAGCTTTACGCTATTGAGGCAGACATATACGAAAGTAGTAAATAAACACTAAAAAGTGTAACTATATATCAGTACACTTTAATTAAATTTAATGACTGATAATAAGTTACAAAAAAACTTTAAGTCAGACGTAAAAAATCTACTTAACACATTAGCAAAACACGCTGACGGAGAAAATATAATTGTAGGAACTAAAGAAGATCCTATAATTACAAACTCAGATAAACTACCAATAGAACATTTTTTTATGGATGGTGTTTACGTTAGAAAAATGACTATGTATAAAGACTCCGCTGTTGTAGGCGCGATACATAAACATTTGCATATGTGTTTTTTATTATCTGGGCACTTAACAGTCTCTAGCGAACATGGTGTTGTAGAATACAAGGCGCCTTGCCATGTAATCGCTACACCAGGAACTCAAAGAGTTTTATACGCTAACGAAGAAAGCGTTTGGTACAACGTACATAAAAATATAACTAACACTGAAGACGTTAAACAGATTGAATGTGATTTAGTAGTATTAAATCAAGAAGAATATGAAGAATATATTAAAAATAAATAAATCATGGCATTTGCGTTAAGTACTGTAGCAATTGTAGGTGGAGCTATAGCCGCTGCCGGAGGCGTAGCGAAAGCTATTGACGGAGGCATCAAAGCTAAAGATGCTAAAGAAGACGCTGAAAGAGCTGAAAAAGAGATGGAAAAGCAGAAGAATCTTTTCGCTAGTTTAGATACTAGTAATCCATACCTTAATATGGAAAACACAATGGAAGATCTTACTGTCAACCAGAAAGAGGCTCAGTTTATGGCTCAACAATCACAGCAATCGCAAGCTAATATCTTACAAAGCATGCGTGGCGCAGCTGGAAGCTCTGGTATTGCAGCGCTAGCTCAAACACTAGCTAATCAAGGTGCGTTAGACGCGCAAAAAGCCGCTGCTTCTATTGGGGCACAAGAAGCAGCTAACCAAAAGTTACGTGCAGAAGAAGCTAGCAGGCTACAAGGTCTTGAGCGTGAAGGCGAGCTTATTAGTAGAGAAGCTGAAATGGGTAAAGTATCATCTTTACTTGGTATGGCAGCAGACGAAGCTGCTGCAGCACGTCAAGCACAGGCTGAGTTTAGAGATCAGATGTTTGAAGGTATATCAGATGTTGGTAGTTCTCTTATGAGCATGGATGGTATTAAAGGTGGTGTTGATGGTGGTGGTGATATAGAAAAGCTACTTGGAGATTTAAGTGAAGAAGAACTACAGGAGCTAATAAGAAAAACAGGTGGAGATGCTTCAGGAGGAGGTACAGGCTTACAATTACCAGGCGGTGGTGGTTACGTTTAAATTTTAAAAATTATGGCAGAATCAACAAGATCATTAGATTACGGTTTAAGTGCAGATATATTAGACAGGGTTGCTGGCGCTAGAGAAGCTAAGTACGAACCTGGCAAAAGAACTATATACGACACAGCTGTAGATTTAGGCACAAAAGCTTTAGAAAAAGGTAAAGAAAAACAAGCTGCTCAACAAGAGTCTTTAGCTGATTGGGATAGTGCTTTCGCCGCTATGGGTGATCGTGGTTCTTGGGCTTCACCTCAGTTGTTCGATCAATTCCAGGAGTTAGAAAAAGGATATAGAGATGATTATATAGAAGCTGTTAGATCTGGTAATAAAGCTGATCAGCAAAGAATGTTAAAAGAACAAGCAGCTAGATCATCATCTCTACAGGGCTGGAAAGACGTAATGGAAACAGCTAAACAAATAAACGATCAAGTTGGTTGGGGTGCACTTGTAACTAGAAACCCTAAAAGTAAAGCTATATTACAAGCTTTAGCTAAAGGTGACGGTAGCGCTGTACCTGTTGTTGGTGAAAATGGAGAGTTGTTATTTGAAATAAACGGCGAAAGATACAGCCGTAGTCAAATAGATGATTTAGTTGCTAAAGGTACAGATCCAAAAGCACTAAGAGCTCAGTTTTTAAACGGCGCAGCTAGTCAAATGGAGGCTGGTGTAAAAAACGGTGTGTTTGATCAAGACCTGGTTAACCAAACAAACTTAGGTAGCCTTGATAACGATAAAATGTATACATACATATACGACGCGTGGACAGGGCCTACATCATTTGCTGAAGACATTACAGCTCTTGAAGGAGCTACGTTTTCAATAAAAGTGCCAAAAGACCATCCTTTAAACACAAATAATGACGAAGTTGTAGACATACAAGACTTTCAGATTGCGGGCGTAGATATCGATGCTATGTTAGAAGCTATGCAAGATCCAGAAAATATAGACATAGCTAAGCAAGTTATTGCAGACTACATGACTATAAAGCAAAAAGCTAATTTCGATAAAGGTAAAAAAATATATGACGAAAGACTAAAAGAATCAGATCCTACTGCTGGCATGACTGCCCAAGAAAAAATTGATTATTACAAAGAATTAGCAGCAGCTAAAAAAGATAGCTAAATGAACGAAGAGTTATTGCAAATAGTTGAAGCTATGATAGCTGCTGGTGAACCAGCGGAGTCTATAGAAGCTGTTATTAATCAGTACCAATCTCCACAAGAAGAGATCAAGATACCTGACGCTAATGTTATACCTATTAGTCAACGTGACTTAGACGATGGTTTAAAGCCTGAGTCATATG
>CEOR01060142.1_pt1 | contig 13929 bp, 1 predicted proteins | sample 530661 | NCBI WGS metagenome assembly CEOR01 (sample SAMEA2620836, study PRJEB7988) | marine metagenome | biome: marine biome (ENVO:00000447); feature: deep chlorophyll maximum layer (ENVO:xxxxxxxx); material: "saline water (ENVO:00002010), including plankton (ENVO:xxxxxxxx)" | depth 65 m
CTCGGAGAGAGTCCCGTAACCCCTTCCATGACTTGCCCCGCCTTAAGGTTGCCAGCTAACCCAGCCTGTTCTACGGCTGAACGATACACCCGGACGACATCCTTCATGAGGGCAGGAGTTTTCTTATCCTCAAGTAATGTGTCCAGAACATCTCCATAGGCGTTATCGCCCAGACCCATCTCCTCAAGCTTCTGTTGGATGCGGTATTCGTGGGAGAACACCCACCTAGAAGTACCCGCGTGAGTTAATTCATGTATGGCGGTTCGGGGAGAAGCTGCGAGGTTTAAGTTTAAACTGTTATCCCTGAGGTTGTAAAAAGACGCATCCGACTCGCTTTCCCACTGGAGTCCTAATGGGTCGTCATCTTTGGATGTGTTGCTCTCAACGGCTTCAATAAGTTTAGTAACCACCGGTCCCCACGCACGGTCACCGTAGTTAGTTTTTATATACCTCTTGAGGGTCGAAACATCCGACACTTCCGTAAGATAAGGGTCCCGCAGTACAAGAGAGATGTTATAATCAGCGGCATCCGATAACTGTTTATTCGGGAACTTCTTAATCTTGTCAGTTAAAGGAGCCACCAAAGCGTCTGCTTCGCTCTCTTCAAACCCTTCATCCAAATATTGCCTACGAATGACTGCTGCAGATTGGACCCCCACAACATCGTCGTAAGCCCACTTGTCTACTTCAAGCTTAAGTTTTTCTATCTCTGACTTAGAGAGCCCCAACTTACTTAACAAGTAGTTGGCGTTAACTTTCTCTCGGTCAACGACCGCATTTCCCACTATGAAATCAGTTAAGGAACGTGCTGGAGATCGTGAAGCCCGATCCTTTCTAGTTATAGATAATTGGTGTGCTGCCCCCACACCCTCATAGCTGGAGGCTCTTTGCTCTTGGAAAGCTAGAGAAGCCTCTACTTGTTCCTTAAAGTCGCTGTCTACATCCAACTCATCCAACAACTCTGTTACTGTAAGATCCTGTTCACTAGCGATCCTCTTTAAGTCGGGGATAGTCTCAGGCAAGATAGAAAGACCCAACTCCCGTATTCCGTTGTGGTTAGTGTCCCAGTTGGGGAGGTTGTTAGTTACAGCTATTTCTTCAAACTTTAGGCCTAAGGAATTATCCGCAACATCCATTAGTGTCTGAAGTTGGAATCTGGCCCCCTCGCCATAAGCCCCTGCTAAAATCTGATTACCAAACGTTTGTAAGTCAACGGGACCCAGCTTAGTGGGTGATGCGTCCCCTAGAGCCGCTTGAGTGACTATGTTAGCCATCAAGTTCTCGTATGACCCTGCGTCTTGTAGAATAGACGAGATTTCGCTTTTAACCTCCGGACTGATTTGACCTGTCTCATACAGGGCAAACTTACGGTCAGCCGTGGTAAACAAGGATTTGAAGCTACTTCTAAGTCCCTCTCGGGTTAAGTCTGCTAACTCTGGAGTGGATTCTTTGGGGACTAAAACTACATCATTAACTGTATAAGAAACCTGAGGAGTTTCTACGTCGTCGGGAACAATAGTAACTCCCATGCGCAGGAAAGCTTCTCTAAGTTTCTTGAAGCTCGCTTGGCTTTTTTGGTAAGACTCCCACATTTGGGCTTCTTGGCGAGATTCAAAACGGTGAGCAGGTAAAGATGCGGAGCTGTCCAAGCGTCCCGCACGCTTCGCTGCAGCCAAGTCCGCTAGTGCTTCTTTCAGGGGCTCAGCATCATACTTTACGTTGGCGAGGTCTACATCCTGCATCGCCGCCCAATCCTTTATAATACTTCTTTGCTTTGAAGACAGGCCTCCAAGAGGGGTAGATGCCGCATACCACAAAGTAGTCCCTGCTACAGAGTCTCTTTCTATAGTGACTCTCACCCATCCGGATTTCAGTGCAAGTGCCTCGGCTGTGTTAATGGGGATGCCCCCTTCATCCGTCCACTGGGGAGCCTGTGGAAAAGCCTTGCGGACGATAGTTTCATGCCACTCATTTTTATCGGGGTTAGCCGGAAGCATTCTGCCGTTAGGTAATAACCAAGCTGCCGCACCCAAACGCGGGCGACTCTTAATGCCCATGGTTGGATGGTCCCATTTAGCGGGAATAGCTGTTTTTACATACTCAGCATTGGCTCGGGGCAAACTGGCGCTAACCGCAGGGTTGTTCTTGCGGTACTCATCGACCAAAGCTTGTTCGACTTTGGGAGAACCTAACTTAGATACTAGAACCCCAAAACGACTAGGATCAATAGACAAGGAATCTTCATGGATGTCATTTATCATCCCCTCCAAAATAACAGAGGCAGAGTCTGGTGGAGAGCCAGTGCGGCTATACCAAGCAGATCTCATAAACTTAGTAAAGATCGACCCTCCAGCTAAGTCAGCATCCACGTCCTTTACAAAGTCTCTGAAGAAGGGGCTGTTTTGTATAGCTACAGCTAGTTCCTTTAGGTGGTATGTCTCGCTTTGGGTTCCTTCGTGATCCCCCATGCCCAACACATAGCCCACTTCTTGTAGGGCATCGTTGTCCCCCAACACTCCAAACTTTTCCCGTAACATCTGAAGATACTTGCTACGGGCCACTATTAATTCTGGTGTCTCCTTTGACTCAGGGAGAACCTCTCCTGCGTCATTGGTAACCCATTCACTTTCGTCTGTGTACCTCAAGTCCGCAGTACGTGCCCACTTCTCATCAAACCCTGCAGCATGTATAGAATTACTTCTAACTAAGGCTTTTCTTATTCTTCTAGGAGACGCGTAAGTTGCTACGGTAGTCGCGTGGCGTGCAGACTTTTCAAGAGCCTTGGTTCGGCTAGACACAAGACTGGTGTAATATGTGCGTAACCGATGGAGCATCAGAGTCAAAGACTCGACAAACTCAATCTCAGCGGGGGTTGTAGGATTATCTATTGTGTGGTTTATGACATGGTGCCTCATCTCATGCAGGAGAGCATTGGCGACTCCGTAAGCGTTAGTGACGCGATTGCTCAAGGTCAAGGTGTGGGGCAGTCCCGGAACTACAGAGCCTGTGTATCGACCCGCATCTGCAGCTATGTCTGAGGTATTGAAAGCAACAGTGTCCCAGTCCATGCGGTCAAAAGAATCCAACAACTGCTGGGCAATCGTCATCTCCATTTCTCTACGAGCGTTAATGGACGTGGAGTCCATGGGGACATCTCTCCTCGCCTTCACTGTAGCGTGGCCGCCTCGGGCTATGATTTCAAGAGCTCCTCGGGCTATTTCGAGGGTCCATGTACCCTTAGCGGGGATACCTAATGTCTCTAAATCTTCTACGATGCGACGGCGTGACTCGCGCGCCTGTTTAAGGTCCTGTTTATAGAGAACTGGTGACTTAGTTTTGTCCCTGAGAGCCTTTCTCTCGGACATACCCCACAACATACGGTCCCTAAACGATTCAGCATCGGAGGGTGCGGTGGTTGCCGTAGTGGGGACTGATCTACTGGTATCTTCCAACTGATCATATCCCTCGTCCTGCGCCTCCTCCAGGCCTTGTTCTGCCAAAGTTGCAGCATCTTGAGACTCGTCCTCTGCTTCAACCATTACGGATTCCGTAGTGATGTCCGGACTCTCGTATTGGTTTTCTTCTATAGCCTTGCCCTTGCTGACCAGAGTATCTCGGACTGCCTCAGGAACAACGTCCAATGAATCAGCCTCTTGGGGTGTGAAGGAACCTACAGTCTTCCCGGAGTTATTGGCATAAGCCTGTACCTCCTGAGCTATAAAGAAAGAGCCAATAGGAGTTTCATCTGAGATATAATGATACTTCCTCTTATGCTTATCTTCCTCTTTGCTAAACTTTTCAGTGTCGGCAAACAACTCCTCTACTCCCCGTCCGTTCGTCATGCGGACAGCTACAAGCTCCCACAAGTGTTTACCCATACCCCCTACAGCAGTGAACCCCGAATCTTTGGGTTTGTACAACACGTCGAAAGCGTTTCTGAGTTTCTCTACATCTAGGACAACTGCCTCAGACTCACCCGTCTCCATTCCCAGCCCTGTAATGTCTGGAGAAAGATTGGCTAAACGGGTCTTAAGTATGGATAAGTATACTCGGGAGGCTAGACCTCCCAGGATTTGAGTGCGGGCTTCGGCTGGTAAAGCAGTTACCCCGCTAAACTTATTCAGTTGCTCACCTAATATCGAATAAAGGTCTAGACCCATAAGAGCCGTATCCCCTGACGTGATGAACTCCAGCTCACTTTCCGACAACTCATGCTTATCCCCTAATGTTTCTATATCGACTAGAACTGCGTTGAACTCTCTATTTTTTGGTACGCTCCGATTTCTCACGCTGTGATTTCGGGCCGCTTCGGATACAGTAATACCGTTTATATCGGCAAGTGTGCGTACGGCCTTTTTAGTCCCTACATAAACCTCTTCTAGTTTACCGGAATTAATGCCCACTCTGAAGGGGACAGTAGCCCCTACAACCATGCCATTTTCGACTTTGATCGCGGGGTTCAGTAACTTCGGGTTATCTTCGTACTTTTTAGGCAGCTGGAAACCTTCGTAATCCCGGCGATCACTTTTCGCCGCGTAGTACTCCTGCGTCAGTTGCGCGGCAACGTGCATGGGGGAATTAGTGAATGCAAACCCCAGTCCACCATCCTTACGTATGGCTAGTGCATACTTAGAGCCTACAAATGAAGGACTTGCCTCCGCGGGGTTTTTGCCCGCCTTACGTTGGGAGGCGTCTAACGACTTGTATATAACGAGATTTCCACCTTCTTCTTCAACAACGTGGGCAGCTCCTAGTTTACTTCGGATACCTGAAATCGGTGCTGATAGTTTGTTGAACTGCTTAACGTTATCCAAGTCCAGCGGGAACAACTCAAATATCTCATTGTTAATGGCTGTTATACCATCCTTCTCATGCTTAACCCTAACGTCTCTAATGACGAGCTTATCGTTACTGTCCGTTAAACCCTCTTTAGTAAGTGTAACTGAATCGACGGGGACTCCTGCCTCGGGCCCGTTTTTGACTACGCGAACTTTCCGAAGCTTATCCAAAAAATCTTTAATCTCTTTCCCTTTGGCGTACCTGTCCTCTTCCTTGGTGCCTGCTTTCTTGAGGTCGGGGTCTACTTTTGGCTCATTGCTACCTTTGTCCGCACTGTCTTGATTAAGGTCAGGCGCTTCGGCTTGCTGCTCTGCCATAATAGTGTCAGCAACAGAAATATCTTTATTGAAGCGGGTAAGTTCTTCTACAGTTGAAATCCCCCTAATAAGATCTTTTACAGTATCAAGCTCGGCAAAGAATTCGTCCGCCTCTTGCATTTCCCCGAGCGTTTCCCCCGCGTTGTCTTCAGCCGCCCTAAACCTGACTTCGAACTCGTTAAGCTTCGCAACTTCATCCTTATTCGCAAAAGCCGGGTCATAATAAACAGTGTCGGCTACATCTCGGACAATAGCTGCAGGGGAGTCAAAGGTCACCTCCTCTAGATCCCCCGTTTCTTCATCCTCAACCTGAAACTCATACACCTCCTCTGATGCATTTTCCGGTGCAGCTTCGTCTATTGCTTGCTTCCTGAATTCACGCTCAAGGGTTTCTTTGGTTTCCTTCGTATCGCTTTGGACAGTTGGTTTAACTTCGGGCCCTTTCTCAGCAGCTTGAGCTGCTCCTTGCGCCTTTTGTTGAGCCTGTTCAGCAGCTTGAGCTGCGCCTTGAGCCGTTTTTCGGGTTTTCCTGCTCTTAGCTAAAGAATCAGACCACGCTTTATCCGCCTCTGTTAACTCCGTAGATGCGGTTTCTACCGCCTTCTCCAGTTCCTCAAACTGGGCCTCAGACGTGTACTCTTGGTTCTCCTCAGCTCTCTCTAGATCCTCTTGTGCCTTTGCATACGCTTGCTGCGCTTTACTACGACGGTCTTCTGCCTTCTTAGTGTCTTCTTCCGTTATCTGAGTCGCCGCTGCCTCCTTTTGGGCTTTTTCTGCGGCTTCTGCGGCAGCCTCAGCCTCTTCTTGGGCCTTTTTAGCTGCTGCATCTAACTCCTCTGCTGTAGGAGCTGGAGTTGGGTCTGGAGTTGGGTCTGGAGCCGCGCCCGCACTAGGTGCAGGAGCTACTTTTAACCCAGCCTCTTGAATCTGCTGATCCCGGTTCAAGCCTTGGACCCAATCTTTAAATTGCTGCCACGCAGCTAACTCATCCTCCATCGTGGCGTCGATAATCTCCAACTCAGGAGAGTCCCCCGAAAGCCCCTCCCGCTCTTTCTCGGCCCTGTTTTCTGTTTCCTTAATAGCCTTGTCTAACGACGCTAAGGTAGCCTTCTCCCAAGCGTTGTATAAAACATATGGTGCAAGTTGTTCTGCGGGCTCATCTTTAATGAGTTCCTCATGATACTCTCTAAAGGTTGGAACTGTTTCCTCTAGAAAGGCATTGTCAGTAAAAAGCTGGGAGGATACATCTAAGTTATCTGCTGTAATAGGAACTACTTCCTGCGAGGTTCCCGAAGGTGCTGATCCTGTGTCGCCCGCCTCATCAAATGGGTCTTCGTCTACTAGTGCCCTCTCAAGTAGGAACGTGTTATACACATTATCCTGAAGCTCTTCTCCCGGCAATACTATACGGGAAACTGCCGAATTCTTTGCGGCCTCTTGCACGCGAGTCTTTAAGTCAGACTTAAACGCAGCTCTACTAACGACTGTGACCCGTTTTTCTTCTTGAGTGCTATAAAGATCAACACTGGCTATGCCCTCCTCGCCCTCATCTAACCGTCCCTGTAGTTGTCGGAGACTCTCCTGAGCCCAAAGAGCAGTAGGTGAATCCATAGAGATTCTAACATCGCTCTGGTATTGACCCCAAGGGAGGCCCTTACGTCGGACAACGTTATGTATGTAACGCTTACCCTCCGTGTCATCCCGTTTCGCAGCCCAATCTATTTTAGGTAAGGCTACAAAAGCATCATTTAATAACCCGTCTACATTGCGTGTGGCTTTAGTAACGAATATATCTAATCGACCTAGGATGGGGTCAGTGGATACTTCTAGTGGGTTCTCTTCAAGGTAAGTTTGGTATGCACTAACAAAATCACCTTTGTTCGGCTCTTTATTAAGCCCAAATTTCCCTAAGATACCCGCTATGCTATTATAGAAACTACCGATAGCTCTCTGAACAGACTCAGTCTGCGCAATCGCTGCTGCCCCAGTCAAATTCTTATCCGCCAGTGATTGATCCATGGCGGTATTAAACTTAGACACTGCTCTGCCTATTGTGTCCCGAACATTCTTAGCCTTTTTACTAAGTTTTTCGGCCTCTGGACTCATCAACTCGCCGGGTTCCACTCTAGGAACACTCGCGCCCATAACCTTTTCCATTAGGTGGATAGACCCAAAAGCTATGTCTAAGGCTGTTATAGCTACCCCTCCCGACTCAGGTGCTTGTCTAAACAGTTCTTCGTAACCCTTAACGCTTTGACCTGTATAAGCTTGGTTAAAAGCACCCAGAAATTCTCCTCTAGTACGGAACCCATCCTCCACGTTAGACTCAGGTTGGCTGGCCCAAGTTTGGACTGCCCTACTCGGGCTGGCACCCACTGGGGTGCCTAACTTCATTCCGGACTCAGCAGTGCGGTCGTAATTGCCTCTGAAACTATCCCACATCCCCAGAGCAGCTGCGTTATTAGACAGCTTTTCCCGTCCACGATCATAAATCTCCCGGAGTTTTTCCTTCCGCTCTTCTTGGCTAAGGCTGGAGTCGCGGACGCCTTCTCCCTGTGCCGCCTGAAATTCCCTCCGCAGAGAGGCGAACACCTCCATAGCGGCATCGTCTGCCGCGGGTACATCTAGATCAGCCTCACGGGTAGTTAGCCCCATAACGTCTGTAGCAACTATGGGTTGAGGGTCTGGGTTCTCCTCAGTAGGTTCAGCTTTTACAAATTCACCGGTATCTCCGGTGACAGGATCTGTAACCTCTAAAAACCGTCCGCGGACTTTGGTGTCTCCATTCTCTAGCCACCAAACCTCGTTATCATTCTGGGGTCTAGGAGCATCTCTATCTACCGACTCTACACGGATAAGTGAGGACTCCTTACGATCATCGAAAGCCTGAGAAACCTCATCAAGAGCCACGGTAGTTTCAGTATTGCCAGTAGCTCGGAGTTTATCGGCCATAGACCGCACATTATCCCAAGCAACTTGATACTCTTCGGGGAGGACTTCCATGGGAGGAACGTCACCTTTATTCTCAGGCTTTCCTTGCCAATACACTTTACCATCTTCTCCCACGTGGTACCTGCTTTGCGGTCCTACCCCCTGTAATTGCATTCCCCCACTAACAGCACTCCCCATAAAAAGACCGACCACTCCAGCTTCAGCCGCGGCTGAAAAAATTTGATCTAACGTCATGTCGGGGTTCCACGTCGCCGCCGAGATGAATCCCTGCATAGTTTCATCCAAAAACTCTTCTATGAATTCCGCGCCCCCGTGGATAAGATACCCTTTCCCTGCCATAGTGCCCTGCAGGAAAAGTTTACCCGCCTCTTTAAACTCCTGCGCACCGAGGGCCTTAGTTAAATCTCTTTTCTTGATGCCCGCTTTAGTCAGCATCTCTTTAAAAGTCATCTGACCAAGACCCTTCTCAAAGATACGCTCAGTTCCCCCGGGAATAAGGCGCATCAATGCTCCTGTGACTAAACCTGCGGCTAAAGCGGGCCCCCACGAACTACTCACGGCTCTATTCGAGGCTTCCTCAGGAGTGTAACCCTCTAACAAGAACTTCTCCCTGTTGGCGTTGTATGCCTCCCTGTACATGGCCTCCCCAGAGCGCCCCATCTGCATGGTATAATAAGTGCCCTTGGCTCCCGCAGTAGCAAAACGTTCTAGTAAAGTTCTGCCAAACTGATCTACAGACTTCACTCCACCCTTACGCAGAAACCAATGTGTTGCTGCGAGGGGTACTGTACTTTCTCCCGCAATGGCTACTCCAGCTCTTAAGGATGATGCCTTTAGTTCATTACTGATCGCCATTGAGGTCAGTTGTTTAGCTAACCCGGGCGCAACTTTTGATATGCCCTTGCGAACTGCCACGTTAGTCAAACGGGAAGCTCCCATAGTTACTCCCCTAGCTGCAAGGGACCACCCCGCTGTAGGAGCAGCCGTAGCTAAAAATATAGCTTCTCGGCCAAAAATCCCGCCCCACTTTTTCGCCCCTGTATAAAGATTTGAAGCGTCTACCTCTGCCCCAAGCCTACTCAAATGTTGTACGGCTCTGATCAAGTCGGGGTCTGAATCAGACCCAATGGATTGAACTGCTCCAGCCACTCCATATAAAAAATCCGGTATCCCTTTGAGGACCCCATCTTCAAAGCCGACCAAAAACTGACCCACGTTTTGAGCCAATTTACCTATAGGCTCATTCGACCACTTATTTTGATCAGCACTTTTAAGTGTCTGAAGAAACATCCCCAAGGAAGATATAGACACTAAGCGCCCCCCAAAGTACACATTCTTCAATGTGCTCATCTCCTTCACCGAAGAGGGGTCTTGTATGCCCTTCTTAAACTCTTCCAATAACTCTCTGTCTGTACGTGGCTCTCTAGTCCCCGCCTTTACGTTTTCATGATACTCCTTTAGGAAGACACGTAAAAGAGATGAGTTAGTGTCCCTCATCTTTGTGGCCACGTCTTGACCAGCGGACAACTCTTGTACCCGAGAATAATCCCACTTATCCTCTCCGGGGGACAATCTAGAAGTCTTGCCCGTATACTTGGGCGTTGGTCTAGCCCCTAAAAGCATGGCACTCATAACAGAGGACGCTTGGTCCTCCTGAAACTGCCACGCAGTCTCCAACAACTGCTCTTTACTTTCCTCGGAAAGCCCGAGTCCGTCCGGGTCCCTGTAAGCTTCTAAGCCCGACGCTATCTTGTCTAGATCCCACGATCGAATAGCCTTGGGGTTAATCATAAAGTTACCTCTAGGATCGTCGGCTCCTAACACTTTTTCATCCCAAGCATCTTCTATGTCAGCTACTGCGTGCCAATAAAGCAGCCGAAGGTCCTCATCACTCACTAACTGCTCTCCCGGCTTCTCCTGCATACCAATCTTAGGCAGGAAAAATTCCCTTAAACTTTTTAACTTATCAGCACCAAAGTTAGGGTCTAATAGGCCTCCCTCTTCCCTATACTCCTCTAAACGGTCTGGGTGTAGGAACAAGTCAAACCCAGGTGCGTTTTCTCCGATTTCAGGATCTCCTCCACTCTCATGGAATCGAGCGGGAAACGTGTAGGAATCAAACTCGGTGAAGGAGGTTTGTTGCGTACTATACGTCTTGGACCCCAGATAATTGGTAAGTCGACGCTGTAAGTGAGCCCAATTAACTGCAAAGTCAGTTGCGGCTTTAACCGACTGTTCAGCATCTTCCTCAGAATAATTATCCTTAACGAGCTTAAAGTAATTTTCAGCCCCGCGTAACACTTGTCCGGGATTAAACAACAACTTACCTTCGTGCCTGTAAGTCTCCCAGTAGTAAGGCTGGGTGCCATTATCCAAGGTTCGAATCCCGTCCCCGTCGGGGTCCTTCAACCACGCCCGCTGATCCTCGGAGGGAGTTACGCGAGCTAAAGGTTCATTTAGGTCTGAAAATACATAAGGGGACTGCGTTTGCTCATCCTCTGACAAACTCCTGAGTTTGGATAGCTCGTTACGGTAGAATTTTAGCCCCTGCGCATTCTCAGGAAAAACCTTAGGAAACTTCCGACCCCCGAGTGTGATATTAGACTCCCATCTCTTCGCCTCAATCCCTAAATGCTGTCCCGGCGAGATTCCCCGGCGAATAAGGTCGTTTGACCTATTAAAGTTCTTAATAAAATTTAAATCCTCAAGGGCATGATACCTCCTCCGTTCATCCCCGGAACTATCACCATATCCTTTGACGATGTTGCCCTCATCATCCAACATCTTGTCTCCCCCGAAGGACAACTCATAAGTCCCACCTGCTATCAGATCCTTTCGTTCAGCGTAAACCTGCTGTGCGGATTTACCTTCCTCCCCAGCCAGTTGATCCAGTTTAGCGAACCCCGCCTCTACATCATCCATCTCGTTGACCCACTTGCGGTACTGGGCAACATCCAAAGAAGCTAAATCAGACCCCGCCCGTGAGATGAAGTCATCTTTATAAGCACGGAAACCCTTCTTCTGTTGGTCAGGAGTTAGTGTGTCCCATTCAGGGTCATTAATTAGCCCCGACCAAGATCCATCCCACTCGGTTGAAGTTGTTGCGGGGCCCTCGGGAGTAAACGTCTCGGCCATATATATTTAATCTACTAATTTTCTTATTTTTTAGCTGCGTTAATGATGTCACTCCGAGTAGTCGTTCTACCTTCACTTTCGCCCGCGTCGGCACCCCTTTGCTCTTGTTGTTTCATAGCTCTTTCAAAACCTTCGGGGTCTGTTTCCTTCCAATAGCGTATGGCGTCTGCAGAAGAATTCCTAATATTAGGAAGATTGCGCCGTATGTAATGAGGATTAAGCATATTAGACTTATGCTGTCCATCTTTTTCACGCACCCTAGTTATTGTGTCATGGATGGCCCCTAACATAGCCGACACCCTGCCTCCACCTTCACCTGTAACAAATTGGGCAAGGTCATCATAGAACAACTTTAGGATCATCGCCTGAGCTCCTTTTGGGGCTTTCTTTGAGAGTCTTTCGATAGTGTCCTCAAGCTGGTCCAAAAACATCTGTTGATTTCCCTTGGTAAACCTAGCTATAAACGCTTCCCTGCCTTGCACCCCTGAAACGGAATCAAGTGCAGTTGCCGCTACCAGATCATACCAGTCTTTAAGCGCTACCTCGCTCACTTTTGCTGAAGAAATTTCTTCGCCTTTGCCTTGAAGAATTTTCTTTGCGTCATCGTTATTTAACACACGCTGGATATTAGAAATGTCTAGGTCTAGAGAACCTCCTGACTTCTTGAGGACCATGTTTTTGGCTAAGGTACCGTCCTTAATTAAGGATTCGATGGTGGTCGCATTCTCCGCCTTTTGTCTCGCGTCTTCTTGAGCCACTTTAAAGTCATCGTCGCTTTGATTCTCTCCTTGCTTTACGGCCTCGAAAGCTGCCTCCCCAGCCTCGTCCTTAGCCGTCGCCAACACCTCTTGCGCGTAAGACTCTACAGCGTCATTGTCTCGGATATACCCCTTAAAGCTCTCACGGACAACGTCCAACGCCATCGCTTCCATGGGGTCCATAGGCACTAGGGTGCTTTTAATTTTGACGTCACCATCAGCCGACACATTTCCAACAGTGCCCTCCTTATCATCCCCTTCAACTGAAGAGATCTTCACGGCAAAAACTTTGAAGTCTTCGGTGGGGGACCCGAAGTCGAACCATGACTCGTAAGCCTTATTATCAGCTATGTATTTAGGGAAATAGGCTTTTTCCTTAGGTAAGGCCTTTTGCGCATCGTTAGCTTCCTTCAGATCTGCCACCCCCGAGGTAATCTCAGCCTTCCTGCGTGAAAGCTCAACTTGCTTTGCCACTTCGCGGCTGTCCTCTAGTAAAGAGGCGTTGTAATTGTTCATCTCCATACGCTTAAGGAACTCAGTGGTTTTTCCCCTGCGCAACAACTTCCTAGCGTCCTTGATCTGGTCTGTAAGATTATCACCTTCAGCAGTATCCCTAATGCCCGCGGCTATGGCAGACTTAGTGAAAGCATTAAGGTTAGATCTAAAGTTGCCTCCCCTACTAGCTTTAGCGTTCAATGCCCTCTCAATCTGTGGGTTGTAAGTAGCTAACTCTTGGAAAGGAGCCAGTTTGTTAGCTAAGTCTTTATCCCAATAAGGAATAGCGTCCAATTCATCTAGAACATCGCTCTCGGCTCTTAAGGCCTCAAGTTCCCGCCCACCTTTCTCTAACGAGATCTCACTCTGGCGAGCAGACGCGAGGGATGCTAAAGTTCCTTGCCGCATCTTAGTCTGCTCTAAGAGTCGGTTATACCGTTCTCCTATGCTCGTGCCCGCGCCAGCGGCTACTGGGGCGAACAAAGGAGAACGGGTTCTCTCAAGAGAACCCGGCCCTAGGAGGTCGCCTGCTGAATGTTCTGTGTGATATGGCATGTTATTTTACTGAGCCCTTCTTTTATTACCTCCTCGTAAGCCCCCCTAAAAGTACCTTCTGGCTCCGGTGGCATCCCTCGGTGCATTCCGAATGGGATTGACGTCCGGTACCTTACGGTAAAATCCCCCACTACGTGCGCGGTTAGCCGCATCCGACTTGATTGCTGACTCATCAAAATTAAAGTCTCGAAGTGCCGCCGCTCGTTTTCCTTTATTACGTATTACTTGAGGCTGATTAAGTAGGCGTCTAACATCATCCGAGCGTTGATTAAGCCTGCCAGCCGTATAATTTCGCTTGTCGATTTCGTCCCACGTATCGGGCGCTTCGCTGTAATCGTGGGCCCCTGTGGGGTCATCCCCCGGAAATGTGCCAGAATCGACTCCCGGGCGACCGAAGCGGCCCGTTTTCTTCGGCCCTTGCTGCCGTCGAAGTTCGTCCATGACCATTCTGCCGCGAGCAGTAGAAGAACTCCCCACTATTTTGCCATCTTTGTCCCGTATAACTCCAGCTAAAAACCTACCCTCCTCATCATAAGCCTTACCACTGCGAGCCGCTCGGGCAGCTTCATCTCTCCTAAACTTAGTAAGACCTCCCTCCCTAACCATCTGACCTGTTTCGGGGTCTTCCTTCAACTTACCCATCGTCTCGTCCAGATTAGCCCTAAGCCTTCTGTCTCTATAGAAACGTTGAAGTCGGCTGGTGCCGACCCCACGCTCATGGGCTTCCTTTTCTCTAGCCATCGCCTCTTGAGGCGTCCTAAGATAAGTATCAAGAGGTCGCTCCGCCCTGTGGCTTGCAGCAGAGAGGGGAGTGGAAACGTCAGACTGTTTGCCTTGGCCTTTGCCTTTGCCTTTGCCTTTGCCTTTGCCTTTGCCTT
>CEOR01005032.1_pt1 | contig 13890 bp, 14 predicted proteins | sample 530661 | NCBI WGS metagenome assembly CEOR01 (sample SAMEA2620836, study PRJEB7988) | marine metagenome | biome: marine biome (ENVO:00000447); feature: deep chlorophyll maximum layer (ENVO:xxxxxxxx); material: "saline water (ENVO:00002010), including plankton (ENVO:xxxxxxxx)" | depth 65 m
GCTAAGATTGACAGGGTAGCATCTGATGTGATGCAGGGTTATACACTTGTGAAGGCATGTGAGCGTAATCGTGTGTCAAGGTCTGCTTTGTACACAAGGATGGGCAGTGATCCTGAGATCAGTAATGCTATCAAAACTGCTCAACAGCAGAGTGCTGAGAAGGCACTAGAGGATGTTGAGGCTATGTATCAGCATCAGTTGAGTGGTGAGAAGAACTATGATCCTAATGTTCTAAGGGATTATGCTTTACATATACGTTGGAAGGCAGGCAAGGTTATGCCAGACCAGTATGGTGATAGTAAGAACCGTGCTGGTGTAGAAGTTACTGACGGCGGTGTAAAGATTATGTGGGAAGGGTGATGCAGGTAAAGATCCCTTACAAGCCTAGATCCCTACAAGCAGAAATGCACAAGAGTGTGAAGCGTTGGAATGTGCTGGTGATGCACAGACGCTTTGGTAAGACAGTCTGGGCAGTCAATCACCTTATCAGACATGCTTTGACTTGTGAGTTACCAAGGCCAAGGGTTGCTTTTGTTGCACCTACCTTTACGCAGGCCAAGCGCATAGCTTGGGATTATGTAAAGTATTATGCTTCTGTAATACCTGCTGTTAGTTTCAATGAGACTGAACTGCGTGTAGACTTTCCGAATGGTGGCAGGCTGATGTTATTGTCTGCTGAGAACCCAGATAGTCTGAGAGGTATCTATCTTGATTTATGTGTATTCGATGAGTTTGGCATGCAAAATCCCAGGGTGTGGGGGGAGGTTGTACGTCCTGCCCTGTCTGATAGGGAAGGTGCGGCTGTATTTCTAGGCACCCCAGCGGGACATAATCATTTTTTTGATCTATTGGAGCAGGCCAAGTCAGAGGAGCAAGAAGGTTCTGAGCAATGGTACTGGAAGGTAGTCAAGGCATCTGAGAGTGAGCTTGTAAAGAAAGAAGAGCTAGAGGCGGCTAGGGCGCAGATGACGCCAGAGCAATACGAGCAAGAGTATGAATGTTCGTTCACTGCTGCTATCATAGGTGCCTATTATGGAAAGCTGCTTTCTGATGCCGATGATAACGGAAGGGTTACTAGGGTTCCATATGACCCTGCTTATCCTGTGCATACCGCATGGGATCTGGGTATAAATGACTCAACAGCCATTTGGTTTGCGCAGATATTTAGAGGCGGTTCGATTAATGTTATTGACTACTATGAAAACAGCGGTGTCGGGTTGGATCACTACGCTGAGATATTACGCCAAAAAGATTACCACTACGGCGATCACCTTGCTCCGCACGACATTGAAGTAAGAGAGCTTGGTTCTGGCAAGTCTAGGCTAGAGACTGCGTTCAGTCTTGGCATACGCTTTCGTGTTATTCCAAAGATGAAGATTGCAGATGGTATTAACGCTGCACGCATGATGCTGCCCAAATGTTTCTTTGACAGGGAGAAAACATACGATGGCTTGGAGATGTTACGACAGTATAGGCAAGAGTGGGACGAACGCAAAAAAGTTTTCAGAGATCATCCAAGGCATGATTACACGAGTCACTCTGCGGATGCGTTTAGGTATCTGGCTGTTGGGTTGGAGAATAGACAAGCTATGCTTCGCCCTCCGCAGAAAATGGCGATGAATGAGTACAATCCATTTACGCTATGATGGACGAAAGAGAACATATACTTGAGTTAGTAGAGGGTAGTGAGTACCACCAGTGGTGGGGGGAAGAAGAGTTTGAGAACTTTGTAGAGCAACCGATGCGCCTAGACCAGTATGTGCTGATGGATGAAGGCTTTGCAACTTGGGCGTTCCCAAACGAGTGGCAGGTGCAAGATTACTTGCTAGAAAATAAGTTTCCTGTGGATGGGTTTGATGGCGGGGGAGATACAGTTTGGATAGTAGACTTTATTTGTTTGCAAGGAAAGAGTAGCATAGCGCGTATGATGCGACACATACGAGATCATCTGGTGCAAAGCGGTCATGACAAAGCGTTATGGTTGCGCACTGAAACTGGTAAGATAGGTTGGTACAAACTGAGGGAGAGCCATAATGGGTAGTGGAGGATCAGGCACAAGCGGTGGTGCTACATTCGTAGGTGGAAAAAAACCTAGCGAAAACCTTATAACTGCTACTGGCGCACCAAGGCGCACACAAGGGCAACGCTTTCGAGATGATGCCGCACAGGCAATGGTAAGACAACAGCAGCAACGTGGCAGAAATCCAGTTGGGGGAATGAACTTAACTGCGGAAGAAAGAAGTATGAGGCGTGCCCCAGAACGTGGTCTTTCCCCAGGAGATGTTTTAGCAACCATCGGCACAAGTGGTTATGGGCAAGTAGCATCGGCAAGACTAGCTGGCAGAACAGATATATCAAAAGAGCAACTTGGGGATTTGGCAACACGCACAAACATTGGACAGTTACCAGCAGGCAGGGTGTCAGTGCCAGGTGTTGGTAGCGCAGCACTCAATGTTTTAAATGTTATAGGTCAAAGATCAGCAAAAACAATTCTTGATAAAATCATAGAAGGTGGTGAGCCAATTACTGACTCAAGTGGTAGAGTTGTTGGTGCGAAGGGGGAGTCAGGAACCTTCAGCGTTGCGTCACCTACGGCAGCGGCAACAGCAGAGGGTCAACCACAAAGGCCAGATATTACACCAGAAGTTACACCAGAGGTAACTCCAGAGAGAGATGACGTACCTCTTGCCACGAGAGGCAGAACAGCTTTCACCAGAGATAGGCGCAGAACAAGGGGCGCAAGATTTGGTCAGGCTGGTCTTGGTGAAGAAGGTATTTTGCTACGCGGTGCATCTAGTTCATACGGAGGATAGATATGTCATTTTTAACACCAAGAATACCCGCGCCACCGCCACCACCAGAGCCACCAGCTATGCCAGATCAAACAGATATGGCGCGTGCATCTGCAAGAGCAGAGGAGGCTATGGGCGCAAGAGTGCGCAGACGTAAGGGCAGGGGTTCAACTATTGTTGCTGGCGCACTTGGTGACACAGCTACAGGACAAACACCAACCTTGTTAGGATAAAATCATGGATGCCATCAAAGAAATAGTATCGCGCTACGACTACATGGAAATGCGCAGAGGCAACTGGGATACACATTACCAAGAACTTGCCGATTACATGCTGCCAAGAAAGGCAGACATTGTGCGCAAACGCAGTCGCGGCGAAAAGCGCATGGAGCTTATCTTTGATGGCACTGCACTGCAAGCTGTAGACCTTTTGTCTGCATCCCTTCATGGTATGCTTACGAGTGGTGCAACGCCTTGGTTTCACCTTGCGATGAAAGACCCCGACATTGGGCGCAACGATGATGTGCAGCGATGGCTTGAAGATAGCAGCAAGCGCATGATACGCGCTTTCAATCAATCAAACTTTGAGACTGAGGTGCATGAGTTATATGTAGACTTGGTTGTGTTTGGCACAGGCTGCATGTTTGTTGAGATGGATGGCAGTGAGCTACGATTTAGCACACGCCACATATCAGAGTTTTACATTGCAGAGAACCAGTTTGGTTTGGTTGATACTGTTTTCCGTGAGTACAAGATACCAGCGCGGCAAGCAGTGCAAAGGTTTGGCTTGGAGAATGTTGGCGAGTTTATTGCCAAGAAGTTTCAAAAAAATCCTGATGAAGATGTCACTATGTTGCACGCTGTGCTGCCGCGCACAGAAAGAGATCCGCAAAAGGTAGACAATCTCAACATGCCATTTGCTTCTGTTTACATCTGTATGCAGACAAAGATGCCTGTAAGCATCAGCGGCTTTGAGGAGTTTCCGTATATCGTGCCACGTTTTTTGAAAGCTACAGGCGAGGTGATGGGAAGATCGCCAGCCATGATTGCGTTGCCTGATGTGAAGATGCTGAACCTGATGTCAAAGACAATCATACAGGCTGCACAGAAGATGATTGATCCACCCCTGTTAGTACCAGATGATGGGTTCATGCTGCCTGTACGCACACAACCTGGTGGTTTGAACTTCTTTAGAAGTGGCACAAGGGATACCATTACGCCACTGAACACGGGCGCAAACATACCTATTGGTTTGTCGATGGAAGAGCAAAGACGCGCCGCAGTGCGTTCTGCGTTTTATGTTGACCAGATATTGTCAGCAGCAACACCAAACATGACAGCAACAGAAGTTGTGCAAAGGCAAGAGGAGCGTATGCGTGTCATTGGTCCTGTGCTTGGCAGACTGATGAATGAGATGCTGCGTCCTTTGATTGACAGAACATTTGCCTTGATGCTGCGTGAAGAGATGCTTGCGATACCACCAGAGTCATTGCAGGGCAGAGATATTGATATTGAGTATGTATCGCCTCTAGCACGCGCACAAAAATCAAGCAGCCTCAACAGCACCATGAAGGCTTTGGAGATATTGTTGCCGCTTTCACAGAGCTTGCCTGTTGGAGACCACCTCAACCCAGATGGTTTGGTCAATCATGTTGTTGATACACTTGGCGTGCCAAAAGAAGTGCTGTTCCCGCAGGCACAGATTGAGCAAACAAGACAGCAACGTGCAGCTATGGAAGCAGAACAGATGCAACGTCAGCAAGACGCAGAGGATGTATCTAATGTAGCGCAAGCAGCACAGGCTGTACGGATGGTAAATAAATGAACGAAGAGATGATGAAGTTGCGCCAGATGTACTCTGATACATTTAGCACAGAGACTGGCAAAAAACTTTTACATGATCTTGAGATGCGTTGTAATTACAATGCCTCAAGTTTTGTGGCTGGAGATACAAACGCCACATCCTACGAAGAGGGCAAACGTGCTGTTGTCCTTTATATTCACAACATGATGAAAGAGGAATAAATGTCAGAACAAGTAGCTGAACAGGTAGCCCAGCCTGAGTTGCCAACGCTGGAAACACCAGCAGAGGTAGCACAAGGCGGGTCTGGTAACGACTTCTTGAGTTTGGTTCCAGAAGAACTGAGGGATCACCCAAGCCTATCACCAATCAAAGATGTGCCAAACCTAGCGCGTTCATACATTAACGCACAGCGTTTGATAGGCACAGATAAACTGCCACTACCAGCAAATCCAACAGATGAGGACTTGGACAATATCTTTGGACGTTTGGGTAGGCCAGAACAGCCAGACGGATATGCCATACAAGCTGATGGCAACATTCTTACAGAAGATGACACAACAAGATTTAAGGAAGCTGCACACGCTCTGCGTCTTACGCCAGACCAAGCAACTGGTATTTTAAATTACTATCTGTCGGAGGCATCAAACTCTGCTGAAGGTATGCAGGTTGCCATGAAAGAACAGGCAGAGCAGACAGAGGCATCACTACGTCAAGAGTGGGGTCAAGCATATGATACCAAGTTACAGGCTGCACAGTCAGCTATCAAAGAGTTCGATGGTGATGGCGTGCTTGGGATGGACCTAGCTGATGGCACAAAGGTTGGCAATCATCCTGCGTTTGTCAAAGTGTTTGCTGCTATTGCCGATTTCAAAAAGACAGTGACAAGTGAGGACTCTATTGCAGAGCCAGCTATGGCAAATGTTATGACAAGACAGCAAGCACAAGCAGAAGTTGATGCAATCATGCGTTCACCAGAATACACAGACAGAAAGAATGTGGTTGCGCGTGAGCGAGCGATTGCGCGTGTATCAGAACTGATGAGCATGATACATGACTGAACAAGAGGAAATAGACTTGCGGTTAGAGTGTTTGCGTATTGCCATTGAGTTTGGTACACAACGTGATATGATGGAACCTGACCAACTTGCAGAAAAGTATTACAAGTGGGTCGTGCAGGGTAGCGGTGAGGACCGTCCTGCTGACAATTCGGAAAGACGAAAGCCCGATGCTGGCAAAAAAGCTAGGAGTGTCCGAAAGGGTAGCACGCCGCGATTAGTGTAAATGTCAACGTAGAACAGGAGGTAGGCTAATGTCTACTCAAGTAACTACGGCATTTGTGCAACAGTATTCTGCAAACGTGCAGATGCTATCACAGCAGATGGGTTCTCGTCTGCGTGATGCGGTGCGAATTGAGAATGTTGTTGGTAAAAATGCCTTCATAGACCAAATCGGAGTTGCAACTGCTGCCTTGCGTAGCAGCCGTCACGCCGATACACCACAAATGGACACACCTCATGCGAGGCGGCGTCTTTCCCTAGCGGATTATGAGTATGCAGATCTGATCGACGATCAGGACAAAGTGCGTATGCTTATTGATCCAACATCATCTTATGCACAGGCAGCAGCCGCTGCTATGGGTCGTGCGATGGACGATGTGATTATTACTGCCGCCACAGGCACAGCCTCTACTGGTGAGACTGGATCTGGCAGTGCAACACTGGATGCAACAGCAAACTCTGTTGGCTCATCCTCATCAAACGATGGCCTGACTATCGCCAAGCTCACAGAAGCAAAGCGTAAGATGGACCTCAATGATGTTGACCCATCAATCCCACGCTACATTGCTGTAGGGCCAAAGCAGATTGAAGATTTGCTTGGCACAACACAGGTTACTAGCTCGGATTTCAACACAGTCAAAGCTCTGGTACAGGGTGATGTGGATACCTTCATGGGTTTCCAGTTCATCATGACCAACAGGTTGTCTGTAGATAGCAACGACATCAGAACATGCTTCGCATGGGCTGAGGATGGTTTGACCCTTGGTGTCGGCAAAGACATCGCTGCACGCATTGATGAGCGTGCTGACAAGGGATATGCAACCCAAGTTTACTATTGCATGAGCATCGGAGCGGTGCGCATGGAAGAGTCAAAGGTTGTTCAAATCTTCTGTGATGAAACCCCAGACTAAGAGAGGAGTAGAAAATGGCTAATGTAAATACGACTCTCGTATCCAACTTGCTGGCACTGCCCCAGGTGGCATCACCATCTAGGACTCTGCATGGCACTAAGCGGGTTGCAATGGGTACAATCGCACTGGCTGCTGGAGATCTTTCAGCAACAGACACAGTGATGCTTGCGCCTATTCCTTCAAACGCAGGGATCGTGAGCATCAAACTTTTCAATGATGACCTCGACTCTGGCACAACCAACACTTGCGATGTTGGCATTTATTCAGAGAGTGACGGTACATTCACCGCGCTTGATGATGATGCTTACGCATCTGCAATCACTGACCTACGCGGTGCCGTAGGTGGTGTTGGTACTGATGTCACGTTTGAGGCGCGTAACATCAACCTGCTTGGTCAACGAATATGGGAAGATGCAGGGCAGTCATCAGATCCAGGTGGCTACCTTTTCATCGGCCTTTTGTTCGATGCGGCAGGTGATACGGCAGGTGATCTTTCATTCGTGATTGAGTACGTTGTCAACTAAACAACAGAGGGGGCGGCAACGCCCCTTCTTCTCTGGAGGGTAACATGCCATCGGTTGTGGATATTTGTAACGAGGCAATGGATTTGTTGGGTGCCGCCACTATCACTGCCCTCACAGAAAACTCTAAAGAAGCAAGATTGTGCAATCGCAGGTTTGAAACTGTAAGAGACTCAGTGTTGCGTGCGCATCCTTGGAACTGCGCGATCACAAGAGCAACGCTTGCACAAAACAGTGATGCACCAGCTTTTGGCTTCAACTTTCAATATAACTTACCTTCAGATCCGTTCTGTCTGCGCGTGTTGTCGTTTTGGAATACAAACGTAGACAATGAGCTATCTGCATATGATAGCAACATTATGTTTAAGATTGAGGGGCGCAGGGTTCTAAGCAATGAAAGCACATGCAAGATTATCTATATATCTAGGGTCACTGACCCAGAACAGTTTGACAGTCTGCTTTCATCTACAATAGCGCATCGTCTGGCCTCTGAAACAGCCTATGCAATCACAGGCAGTAACAGCGTGGCGCAAGGTATGGTTGCACTGTATGACGAACGGCTCAAAGAAGCGCGTAGCATGGATGCTATGGAAGGATTCCCAGACCAAATACGGGCAGATGAGTTTATAAATATAAGGTTCTAATATGGCGCGTGTATCAACGATTATAACAAACTTTCGCGCTGGAGAGTTTTCGCCAAGGCTTGAAGGCCGTATTGATCTTCAAAAGTACAACGAGGCGGCAAAAGAACTTACCAACATGATAAGTTTTCCACAGGGTGGCATCACACGCCGCCCTGGTTCTTATTTTGCTGGTGCGTCAAAGGCTGGCGGCAAAGTGCGCCTTGTAAACTTTGAGTTTAGTGATGAGCAAGCATATGTGCTGGAGTTTGGTGAAAACTACATACGCTTTTTCAAAGACGAGGGCATACTTACTGAAACTGCCAAAAACATCACGGCTGTTACGCAGGCAAACCCAGCAGTCGTAACGTCAAGCTCTCACGGCTTTTCCAACGGTGACAAGGTGTTTATCACTGGCGTTGTTGGGATGACAGAGATCAACAACACAGAGTTTACCGTAGCTGGCGCAACAACAAATACCTTTGAGCTTTCTGGCATCAACAGCAGTGCGTTTACAGCTTACAGTTCCGCTGGCACAGTTGGAAAAATAGTAGAAGTTACAACTACTTACACAGAAGCGCAGGTGTTTGAGTTAAATCATGTGCAGTCTGCTGACGTTTTGTTTCTTGCGCACAAGGATCATGAGCCAGCAAAGCTAACCAGAACTACGGCAACCAGCTTTACGTTATCTGATATTGATTTCATTGATGGCCCGTATGAGGATGAAAACTCTACGACGACAACCATAACCTCAGACGCAAACACTGGCACAGTAACGCTTACCGCATCTGCCGATTTGTTTGACGCATCAAAGGATGTTGGTTCTATATTTCGGTTCCGTGATGTTATTGAGGTGTCTCACCCAGCGTGGGCAACTGGTGACACATACTCACAAAACGACATCGTGCATCACAACGGCAATGTTTATAAGAAAACAGACGCAGGATCTAGCGAGTCAACTGGCGCACAAGCCCCCGTGCATCTGTCTGGTTCAGAGGTTTACGGTAATCACACATGGCAGTTTCAGCACAATGGCACTGGCTTTGTGAAAATTACCGCTGTGACTAACGCAACAACAGCAACGGCAGTAGTACAGAACAGCGGCACAAACAGTGTTATAGACAACCTTGTGCTGCCTAAAAACGCAACAGATGGCACGACTAGATGGTCAAGGGGTGCGTTCAGCATTAGAAACGGCTTTCCTCGCGCTGTGGCCTTCTATGAGCAGCGTTTGTACTACGCAGGTACCACAGCCCAGCCACAGACCATCTTTGGCTCTGTAAGCGCAGATTTTGAGAACCATACTCCTGGCACTACAGATGACGCAGCCATCAATGTAACGATTGCGTCAGATCAGGTGAATGTCATCAAGCATTTGTTGCCTGCACGTTTCTTGCAGATATTGACTACAAGCTCTGAGTTTACCTTGTCTGGCGGTGCCGGCAGTGAGCCTGTAACGCCCACCAACGTAAACGTGCTAAGAGAGACAACCTTTGGCAGCTCTGATGTGCGTCCATTGCGTGCAGGGAACAGCACCATCCTTGTGCAAAAGGGTTCTGAAAAAGTCAAAGAGATTACGTTTGATCTTGATACAGACGGTTTGTTGGGGATTGACCTGACTGTTTTAGCAGATCATGTAGCGCGTGGTGGTCTTACAGATATGGTTTGGCAGCAAGAGCCAGAACTTATCCTGTGGTTTGTGCATACTGATGGCACACTTGTTGGCCTTACATACGACAGGGCAAACGGCGCAGTGGGATGGCATCAGCATGTTTTGGGCGGTGTAAGTGCAAACTGCACAATAACTGTAAGTGACTATGCAAACATAGCTGTTGGCACAACACTTACATTTACCAAGAGTGATGGCACGACTGTTACATTTACATCAGAGGCTGCTGGTAGCTCAGACCCAGCATCATCATTGGGCTTTCGTCCGAACACGTCAAATAACGTAACAGCAGACAATATCTTTACCGCTATCAATGCGCATGATGATTTTGTGGTGGCAAACCCAAGTGCGGCAGTTGTTACTGTGCAGGAAAGCAACCCAACGCCTAGTGGTTTGCTGTCATGTGTAAGCTCTGATACCACAAGGCTTACAACAACAAATGAGGCAGCACCGATAGTAGAAAGCATAACAGCAATACCAAGCGGTGCAGAAGATCAGGTGTATCTGTCTGTCAAGCGTATCATCAATACCAGCACTGTGCGCCACATTGTATATCTCAAGTCAGTTGACTTTGGCACAGCGGTAAGTGATGCCTTCTATGTGGACAACGGCCTCACATACAGCGGATCAGCAACAACAACCATATCAGGTCTGAACCACCTAGAGGGGGAGGTTGTATCCATACTCGCAGATGGCGCAGCGCACGCTGTAAAGCAGGTGTCTGGCGGTAGGGTAACGCTGGATGTTAGCACAACAAAGGCCCAGATTGGGTATAGTTACCAGTCATTTGTTGAGACTTTGCGCCTAGAAGCTGGAGCAGAGGACGGCATATCACAGGGCAAGATCAAAAGAATACATGGTGTTACAGCGCGTTTTTTGAATAGTGTAGGTGCAGAGATTGGGCCAAGTCTTACCAGCCTAGATAGAATACCATTTAGAGATAGCAGTATGGCAATGGACGAGGCTGTGCCTATGTTTACTGGCGATAAAGAAATATCTTTCCCATCTGGATACGACAATGACGCGCATGTAGTTGTGCGCCAGAACCAGCCATTGCCTATGACAATCCTTGCAATCATGCGGAGGTCAAACACTTTTGATGCTTAGAGTATGCAAGTTTTCAAGAGAGCATATAGATCATCTGAAGCTGATGTTTGAGTTTTCAGATGCTGGCAGGAAGGCATTGGTAGAACACAAAGATATGAACGGATATTCACTATTCGATCAAGATGAAGTAATAGGTATAGGTGGCATACACAATATATGGGATCATGTAGGTGAGGCATGGCTGCTGTTGGGCAAAGACGCTGTAACAAAACCCACATCTGTAGCAAGGCATACCGCGTATATGTTTGATTATTTGCAAGAAGAGTTTGATTACCAAAGAATACAGGCAAGTATTGCTGTAACTGATAAAACTGCGAAGCGTTTTGCTGAGTGGCTTGGCTTTCAAAATGAGGGTGTAATGAAGAAGTATGGGCCGGATGGCACAGATTATTACCGTTACGCAAGGGTGATGTAATGAATCCAGCAGTGATTGCCGCCGCAGCCACAACTGCAAGCACTATAATTGGATTTAAAGGAAACCAAGCGTCTGCAAAAGCCGCGAGGCAAACCGCCGAATACAATGCGCAACTTGCTGAAAACGAAGCTGTTGTTCTGCAAAGGGCTAAAATAGATCAGGAAGCAAACCTTAGACGGACAAACGAGAGGCTCACTGGTCAGCAAGTAGTAGCCACCGCAGCGTCTGGCGTTGAGGTATCAGGAAGCCCCTACTTAGCTTTGGCTGACTCATACTTTGCCATGGAACGTGATGCTTTACGCATACAGTACGCGAGTGATGTTGAAACAGCAGGGCAGTTAGCGCAAGCAGCTATGGCGCGTGCGGCTGGAAACGCAAGGGCATCAGCGTTCCGTACAGCAGCTTACACAACCCTTCTGGACGGCGCGGGGCAGGCGGCAAGCATAAGGCAGCAACAAGACTTTTTTGATCTTCAAGACAGATACAGACAACAAGAGTTGGATAGATAGAGATGCCAAAGATTCCTTTGTATGCAAGAGGTATGGGTTCACAAGTAGACCTTGCTACAGGGTCTTTGGGGCCAAGTGCGCCAACAGAAGCCTTTGCAGCACCAGGACAGGCGATGGCTAGGGCTGGGCAAGCTATAGGGCAGACTGGCAGGCAGTTTGCCAAAAATATGATGGAGTTTGATAACGCCAGCAAAGACCTAGAGTTTAAGTTTCAGAAAGCGCAAAAAGATGAAGAAACAAAAACTTTGTCACAAAAATTTGCTGCTCAAGCATATACGCAAGCAGATACTTACACTTTAGAAACCAAAGAACCAAATATGGAAAAAATGGTAACTGGTCTGACAAACACAGTTCAAACACCCATTTTAAATGAAATCAAGGGATTAAATTTAACGCCTAGTCAAACTGAAGCAATCACTGGTTCAGTTTTACAAACTATGAAATTCAAGGTTGCAGACGCAAAGAAAGTGTCTTTTCAGTATAGCCAAAGTGAAAAATCTGCGGCATCAAACGCAACGCTTGAAAATGCTTTAGCTGAAATAAGCAAAACAGATAATAGTTCAGATTTTAATGCAATCGTTGCAACTAATTTGGCTGTTATAGATGATGGCCGACAAAATCAACTAAGTTTAAATTATGGTAGAAAAACATTTTTAGCAGAGGCGCAGACAAGATTTTTTTCTGGAAAAGTGGATGCGTTACAAAATTTTGCAAACGCAGAGGTTTTAAAATCAACAGTTGCTGCAAGCTCAGAGTTTGCTTCTGAGTCAATAAAGCAGGGAATACTTAGTTCTATTGACACAAAAATAAGAGAACTTGAAGAGGGCAAGGAAGATGAGGTTAGAGATGTGCTTCTTGGGGCAAATCTTACGGGAGATGAAGAGGCGCAGGCTTTAGCGCAGATGAGGGATGTTGACGCTGGTTTTGTTACAATCGAAAGAGAGGATGAAACTATTAGCATTGATCTGCGTGGCACAGGCGCAAAGTTTCGCACTGCATTGGCAAATCAGTTTGAGCAGGGATTTAAGACATCACAAGCCGATGCAAACAAAAAGTTGATAGATACGCTTTACCCTACAATCGCTGGCATGGACCGCAATGAATTAAATGCCTTCATAGGCGAAGCGAAAACGCTTACTGGTCGGTTTTCGGGTTATGGGCGTAATGTAGCAGAGCCGCTAATAAGCAATGCAGAACAACAACTAGCCGTTTTAGATGAAACATTAACAGCATCAATTAGAGCAGATACCGACGCTCTTGAAACAATCCTTGTTGCTAATGAGGGGCGAACCCCGCCAAACGCGCAGCCTTTGATTGACAGTGTTTCCAAGAAACTATCTCAACTCGAAAACCCCGTTCCAGGACAGTTGTTTGATGAGGCCATGACTGGCACACGCAATGCTGGCGTTTTGTTTTCTAGTGTAAAGTTTGGCACGCCATCTGAAATAGCAGCGGCGCGTGTTGCATTGCAAAAAGAAAAGGCAGAGGCAACAACAACAGAAGGCGCAAGAATAGCGGGAATAAAAAGTGATCGTTTTGAAGAAATGTTAGCATTGCGTCAAAGCAAGATTACAGACGATCCTGTAAAGTTTATTCAGGATGATTTGCAAGTTAAAGGTCAGGATGCTGCTAGCATTGACCAGCTTATATCTTTGCAGAAGCAGATGGGCATAGCTGATGTTGATATAAGGATCGCATCAAATGCTGAAATACAGGCTTTTCAGTCTCAATTCAAAGATCCAGAGCTTACGGCAAGGGAAAAATCTGACCTTGGGATTGCTTTTATTACCAATTTTGGCGTTGAAAATGAGTCGCGTATCATGCGCAACTTAATGAATCAAGGTGTTTTGAGCCTTGCTGATGCTTGGGTGATTGCAAATCCAGGCAACGTAGCTGGGTTTGATATTGAAGCGGCAAATCGTCCTGATGTTGTTAAAGAGCTAAAAGCAAATATTGGCACAACTACCTATAAAGAGATTATGGCAGAGGTGATGGCGCAAAACGCTGAATATTCTGGCAGTATTATTGGAGGCACCACTGACAGTGTTGTTTCGCGTGGAGCCACAGGATCGCGCACACTTCACGTAACAGCGATGAACACGTTAATTCAGAACACAGCGGCATATTATATGAATACTGGAGAGACAGACATAGCCAAAGCTGTGGAAAGAGCGGTTGATAATGTTGTCAACAGCCAGTTTTCTTTCACTGAAGTCAACGGCAAGCCTCTGCGTATGCTGAAGGGGCTTGAAAACTCATCAGCAGA
>CEOR01003156.1_pt1 | contig 13568 bp, 26 predicted proteins | sample 530661 | NCBI WGS metagenome assembly CEOR01 (sample SAMEA2620836, study PRJEB7988) | marine metagenome | biome: marine biome (ENVO:00000447); feature: deep chlorophyll maximum layer (ENVO:xxxxxxxx); material: "saline water (ENVO:00002010), including plankton (ENVO:xxxxxxxx)" | depth 65 m
CTACGAATATCGTAACATTATATATATTTTTTTACGTATTCCTATCAAAAAATACCTAATGTCATCAGTCAAAACCAGCCAAAATGGGGAGCGCGCACCATCAAATTATTTCCTCCAATCTCAAAAAATATAAGCCCTGATCTTTTTTTTATAATATGCCCTAAAAATTACTTAGAAATACTATTGATTACTTTTAGGGATTCCTTTATATATTGAATATGAGTATAAATTTACTCATTGCTCATCAAAGAGTAATAACTAGTAGTAAATGGGAGTTCCAAATGACTACAAAAAATAAAACGGGTGATCTTACCCGACTTAATAAGAATCTAGCAAAAGCGAAGATTCAAGCGATCTCTAACTTAGACGCTTCGATTGAATGCGATGGTAAAGGAAAGGTGATCGCGACGGTGAAAATTCGTGAAGCTGAGGGTAAGGCTAAAGCCTTTAGCTATGTGGTCTACGACTGCCACAACACGAATCCATCTAAAAGGTACGCAGACAAAGAGCGTACTGAACTGGTAAGCCGTAGGATCGGTGAAAAATGTGAGGGCAAACATCAGAAAAACGCTTTAGCGAGAATCCAACGAGGTTTAGGAATCCCTACGGAGGATAAAAAACAGAGTAAGAAAAAATACTCTGCAGATGCTAAAGCATCTGATACCGAGAAGAGAATTACTACTCTCGAAGAGAAAATAGATTTATTGATTGCGATGCAGTCAAAAAAATAATCGCTCAACCTAGTAACGCCGAGACCGTAGGGACTACGTCTAAAAAGAGACGTAGCCCTAAGGTCACTAAGTTGAGACCAGCAACAGGCAGAAAGGAACATAAATTTCCAACAGTGCCAAAGGCAAGAGGAATAAAACCGATTGTCTTCGGAGGTTTCCCTGAGATTAGGGGAACGAATGGGAATGCTTACGTTCACTAAGCTTAGCCGTAGGCTATGACCGAAAGGAGGTGAGATAGCAATGGAAAAGCGACAAACAGACGTAGTCTGGAAACTGGAGGGTAAAACCATACAGGAAGTCACGCTTGATGGAAAGCGAACACTTGACAGTTTCCTAGTGGAACGAGTCAACTTACTGGATCGAAACCGTATCCCTATGGGGAATGGTTCGTTCACTCATAAACAGCATAAAGGAGCTGAGTAAACATGGTAGGTAGGAAGAGATTCCTACCTATCCCATAGGGATTGAAGTGATTCAGTTCCTATGGGATGGGATACCATCACTAAACTAGACGGTACTATGTACCGAAAGAGAAAGGAGGAAAATATGAGTACCGAATACTCTAAAGAGTATCCATTTTGGTTTGATGGGACAGCAGAGCGAAGTTGTTGTCTAAACGGGACAAAAAGTTACAAGGGCTATGCAACACAAATCACTATGGTAAGAAATGAGATACTGATGGACGTAGTCAACTGGGATATAGATGCACTTGGTAGTGGATGGGCTAAAGTGAAAGACAGAATTTGCCGTTTGTATCACGATGAACATTCATTGTATGATGCCTATGGCACAGAAAAGAGTTATGAAGAAGATGGTGTTGTTGGAACATATTACGATCTGAGTTATGAAGAAGATTCTTTGTATCTCGATCATATGAATACCATGTTGGAAGCAGTAAGATACAATGCTAAACCAGTTGAAGAAACACTGGACGACATAGTCGATATACTGCAAATACAGGAAGAAAAAAGAGGATGGTGAAAGCAACTAGACGATACATAGTATCGAAGATGAAAGGAGGAAAATATGGGTACACCGAAAGAAAAACCAGACGTAGTAAAGCTAGTGTCTGAAGAACCAGCAAAGCTACAGGCAATCAGCGAAAGATTGATAGAGTTTTGTGACTACGTCACAGTAGAACGGTTCTTAGGGAAAGAAACCTCAGAGAACATGGATGACCAAGACTGGGAAAAGTTAGCTGATACTGATTTCTATGACGAATTGTCAGCGTTTCAAACTACGTTGGAAGAATCATCAGAAACCATAGGTAAGCTAGACAACGAGCTACAGGGATTGGTAAAACGGATGAAACGATTTGCAGACGAAGAATAAACTAGACGATACATAGTATCGACAAGAGGAGGTAAATATGTGTAACTGTTGGATGTGTCACTACAGAATATTGACGTAGTAGATGAAAATTGAATACAACTAGAAACATGGAGAGATCAATGGCTAAGTTATGCCAATGTAACTTCAAATGCAACTGTAAGACTGCGTTTGAAATACGAGATGGATTGCCGAATCCGAAAAGAAAACGGGACAAAGTAACAGGTGAACCAAAGGTAAAAACAGTGTCACACTATGACGCTAGACTACCGATTACACCGAGATACAGGGCTACTACCAACGTAGGAGCAGCAATCAAGAAAGCGTTAGGAAACTAAAATGCATAAAAATAGACAAAACAAGATAGATAGATTACTAAAAATCTATGACTGGAATTATGAATATGTTCCACCAGAGAAAAAACCTGAAGAATTACGTACTAAATACTCTCAAGAATTAGACATGATGACTGAAAAAGAGATTGACTATGAATATGAAGATACTAAACAGAACTGTGTGCTGACTGAAGAAGATGTTGACCAAATAGTAAGAAATAGCAAAGGAGAATAAACAAGTGATTAGTAGTTACTACGTATGGAAAGGTAGGTCTGTCATAGACAGTAAACCTATCGTTCTCATACTGAGCAATGTAACTAGACCATCTCTAAACGTGAAGACTGGATGGGAAGTACAAGCATGGATTATGAGAGAGGACATAGCACCACATAAGGCTGTCTCAACTGGAGACAATCGGTCAGTATGTGGTGACTGTCCACTCAAACCGAAACTAAACGGAGATAATATGTGCTATGTAACTACCCATCAAGCACCGTTGAGTGTATGGAAAAGTTACAAGAAAGGGAATATTCCCTACATAAAACCAAAGGACTTCGTCAATAAGTACGGAAGACCACTCCGACAAGGAGCTTATGGTGATCCAGCTTTCGTTCCTTACGAAGTCTGGGAAGAACTGGAGAAATCAACTGACAAAATAGGAACATCCTATACTCACCAATGGAAGACGGACTTCTTTGATGAAAGGATGAAAGAGTTTAGCATGGCAAGTGTCGAATCTTTGGAAGATAAGAAGCTTGCTAATGCTATGGACATGAGGACTTATCGAATGGTGAGTGATGTTAGTGAGATAGAAGACGATGAAATACAATGTCCAAACGAAACAAAAGGAACACTATGTGCAGACTGTGGACTATGTTCAGGTAACAGGAAAGGAGCAAAGAACATAGCGATAGTGCCAATAAAATCAGCAATAACAAACAATCGTCCATAGGAGGACACCATGACATCGACTGAAAAGTTACAAGAAAAAAGAAACATACTCAAAACTATAGAAATTATAGATAAGATTATATTCTCTGAAGAAAATCAAGCGTTATTGGGAGATCATATCAACCAAATGCGAGAACAGGGAGAATATCAAAACGTTATAGACATAGCAGAAGATTTTTATGATGGTATATGTAAACTACATAAAGATTTTCTGAAAGAACTAAAATTCCAATACTCAATAACGATGAATGACCTTACGGAATTTATCGTTATGACTGACCAATAGGAGGACAGACAAAATGGAAACAGTAGATTTAACACCAACATGGAGAGAGTTAAGACCTCTTGCCATATACATAATCGAGGAATATATTCCAGTTGAGAAAGGACAAGCATTCGTACTGGATTTTATTGAAGAACTAGTAAGAGTTGAAGATCAACTACGTAAGAAACAAGGAGAATAATTATGAGTACAATCGACCAACAGGGATTGATAGACCTACTCGCTGGTGAGCTATCTAACGGAAACGAATTGATTCAATATGCATTAGAATCATATCTTGCAGATTACACTGTAGAGCAATTAGTTTCAGAATGCAGAAGCAACACCATTGATTACAGCGATTGCATAAAGGGGGAATAGCAATGAGTAACGTAGGAAAGAAAATAAAAATTACTTGGAACACCGAAAGCTTACCAATAGAGCAGGCTAACGGACATTATCCAAACGAAAATGAAACTGTAACAGTGCTATCAGAAGATGAAGATACTTTGTATTGCACTAACGCAGTAGAAATAGAAATACAAAATAAGAGGAGTAAGTAATGAGCATATACGATAGAGGACAGGTGATAGCAAAGATGGTAGAGGATACTGGATGGTGGTCTAGTGACTCACCAGAATACGTTTGCTATGCAATAGATAACTGGTTGGCTGACATAGGATACTTCCTTATGAACGAAAAACTTGTTGACCTCTCATGTTCAGAGAAAATAGATAGGATACAAGAATGTCATCGTAACTATGGTACAAAATCTGTTGAAGACATAGTAAGAGAGAACTTAGAAGACGAAGGGATGACTACGGAACAACTTGTATCAGATTGTTATGAATACGAAATAGACATTAGTGATTGCACAAAGGAGGAATAACTGATGACTAACGAACAAGAAAAAATCTATAACAAATATTTTACGGAAGTAGATAATACTTTACATGAATATTTATGGCGACACGTGAACAATAACATTGACGATAACTTCATGGAAACATTATGGAACAATCAAGTTCACCTAGATAAGTTCCATGAAATCCGAAATAAAATAACTGAACTTTTAACAACTATAGAATTGGAGAATAACAGTGAGAAATAAAAAATGTGATCGTTGTCATTTATGGAGACAACCAAAAACTGAAATGTATTGGATAGGTGATGAAGATGAATGTAAGGAAACAACTGCCCTATTGAACAATCATGGTTACATAGGAATATGTGATGAATGTTTTGATCTAATAGGTGAGGTAGTAAATTTTGGTGATTGTGTACATGAGGGAGATAATACTCTTACAGGTAACTGTAGGAATACACCTAAATGTCAATGCACCTACTGTAACTCTTTACAAAGGCATAAAGCAAGGAGTAACTAATGAGTAAATTCAATGGAGCTGACTATGTACCAGCAAGAGATGACGAAAGGTTATCAAGACAAATAGACAGGGTGAGAATAGCTATGGCAGATGGACAATGGAGGACACTCGGAGAGATTGCCGACATAACAGGTGATCCCGAAGCATCCATATCTGCTCAGCTACGTCACCTGCGTAAAGCAAAGCATGGTGGACATAAGGTTTACAAAGAACACGTAGAAAACGGATTGTTCTTATACAAACTGGAACTGATACCAAAGATAAAGCAACTAGCATTCGACTTATAGGAGGTCCAATGACATCAGATGATATGTGGCTGTTCGCATCTACTGGTGGTAAGTGTAACAAGCCACCAACTAATGCAACAGCAGAAGCTAAACGAGTATGGCGTAACAAACTCGCACAAAGACGGAGGATAGAACACAGAGAAAAAGAACGGTTAGGATACCCGACACTAGAAGAATATCGTAAAGCACGGCAAGATGCTTTCATTAATAAAACTATAATAAAGGAGTATAAATATGTAGACTAGATTATTGACAACTAAAAAAAACTTTAGTAGACTGAAAGGTACTACTACAAACTAAATATACTCATGGAGGAGTAAATTGAATACTGGTAATATTAAACAAGTACAAGATATATACGAGTCAACCCCAGACTTTCACGCACTGATAGATTCTGTTACCTATAACGACAACTGGGATACTATTGTTGATGGTAAGACAATGTATTTCTGGTTTGAGAACGAAAAACAAATTAGGACAAAATATGGTGTGCTTTCTGATGTAGCTGAGAAACAGCTTGCAGAGAAGATTCAGATGCCGTTCAGATACTTCCAAAAGATGAAGACTGAAAACCCTAGTCTGTTTTTACAAAGCCTAAACTCTTGGGCAAAGAATTTCCCTATGGGATTAGGCAACAAACAGTATCTAGTTAGATCGGTTATAACTCGCTACCCTAATAGCATTTATACAGGTAATAAGGTAAGAGCTATCTTATCCAACAGGTACAGAAGAATAGATAATCGAGAGGTTATTTACTATATGCTACCTATACTGATAGCAAATGGCTATGAAATCAAATCAGCTAAGATGACTAATGATGAACTCTACATCAAGGCTGTTGATCCTAAAGCAGAGATCGACATCAGTAAGTACAAACAGGATGATCTTATCCAAGCTGGTATCAGCATTAGCAACAACGAGCTTGGACTTGGAGGTCTAACCATAACACCATTTGTATACAGATTAGTCTGCACTAATGGGATGATGCTTCCTGAAATGTTAGCTTCTTTCAATCAGGTTCATTTAGGAAAACCTATGGGAACTACTGATACAGATAGGACGCTTGAAAGCTTCTACGATAACAACGAACTCTTTCTAAAGGTTGATCTGTTCGTCAAAGAAGAGCAGATCAAAAGTAAAGCTAAGCTGACAAAAATAAAAGAGGTCTTTGCTGATGCTAAGGAAAAATACATTACAGGTTCAACCTATAATCAATCCTTACAGGATGTGTTAAACAAACTGAATACGTTAGAATCATCTGTGTCACTAACAGATGATGAACGTATAAGTATCGAGCAACACATTCAAGAGGAAAACATCAGAATGGAGGGACATGATACTGGTTACTATAATATGTTTGAGTTAGTAAACGGTATAACATCCTATGCAGGTTCGATTAGTGATTACTCAAGATCAACAGAGCTTGAAAAATATGCTGGTAAAGTATTACACTTACCTACATCTGCTATTGAACATAAAGTTTTATACAATTCGTAAGCAGATGACAGTCACCAGCAGAATAAATATGGATTCTTATTCCCTGAAAATAGATGTAGGTTCAGAAAATGGTACGCTACTTGAACAGATAGATCATAAGGTCATGGCGATATCATCATGGAACGCATTAGATCAGGGATATGAATATGTCCGAGAGAAATGGGGTGGTCTAAAACACCCCTCGTCTCTTCGGATATCGGTAAGAAAACTAACGTCACGTAGTGACAAAGAACTACCTATGTAGTAAGGAGGAAATTATGAGTGTGCCGACACTTGAAGAATGGCAAGAATCTAGAAGTGCTTCAGCCTATGAAGTAAATAAGATGCTTAGCCCTAAACAAATTGCATCGTATCTAGATATGAATCACCAAGTGGTTCAAAGATGGTTACGAGAGGATAGAGTTATCCCAAAGCAATACAAACGAAAACTGGGATCGAAATGGAGAGTCAGCTCTAAATGGCTAGACACCTTAGATAACGATACCCAACAAGCTCATATGGAGGAGCAAAAAAATGACAACGTCTAAAGACGAGTTTATAATCGAGCAACCATCATTGGAAGAGGGTGGTGTGCCACCTACTGCTGTCACTGTCCGAGAACCATTGGACCTTAGCACTAAAGATGCTAGGGATACAGTGGTGACTGAGATGGGTAACATGATAGCTGTAGTAGAAGATGCTAAAGCACGAATGCTGAAGCCTAGTGTCCACTATGGATTCATTCCGGGCACTCAACGTCCATCCCTATGGCAACCGGGAGCTGAAATTATCTGTCAGATGTTTCAGTGGCAGACGCAAATGGACAGAACAAATATGTATGAGAACTGGGACAGTAATATCTTTTCTTATACATTCAAATGTACTGTCAGTAGCAGAGAGGGAGCTTTGATTACCCAAAGAGAAGCTACTTGCTCTACTATGGAAACAAACTACAAGAGACAGATAGATAAGGGACTACCAGCAGGACAGTTCAGAGAAACTATAATGCTGATGGCTCAGAAGAGAGCATACGTAGCTGCAGTGAGAGCAGCAGGTGCTTGCTCTGCTATCTTTACTCAAGATGATGACATAGTACCTGAACAAAAACCTGTTCCTGTTATGGATATTCCTGATTCATCAGTAAAACCACAGCAGGCAAGTAAGCCAACAGTTACTACATCTGGAGGATTTACATTCCCGTCTGGAAAACACGCAGGGAAATCTCTAGGCGATGCACCTAGTGATTACTTAGACTGGATACTGTCGAAAGAGAATGATCCTACATTCAGGTATCCTGAATGGGTAGCTGCTGTAAAAGCATTCAAAAATGATGCTAGAGTAAAAGCATTCAAATCATAACAATAGCTTAGGAGGAGCTGTGATGAAAATCACTAATAAACAGGGTTTACCTGACGTACTGGTAAACGCTATAACTAATGATCCCTATACACGTGGTGATGGCGTGTATAGGTCGATCACCGAGCTGATAAATCCACCACAGATAGCTTATCTAAAACGAAAGTATGATGATAAGCTGACGATGGATATAGCAGACCGGATGTATGCCTTATATGGCAGACTAATACATCAAGTACTGGAGGATTCAGGTGAGAGTGTTGCTGACATGATAACAGAGCAACGACTATACACTGATATCTTCCACAGGAGGATAAGTGGTTCATTCGATTCATTCACCTACAGTAACAAGACACTGAATGATTATAAATTCGTGTCTGTTTACAAGATGAATAACGGTGTTCCAAAAGAGTATACACAGCAACTAAACTGCTATGCATACTTGCTATCTGAAGCTGGTACAGATGTAGAAAATCTTACCGTCACTACAATGTACAGGGATTGGAGTGCATCTAGAGCAGGTAACAAAAATTATCCTGACTCTATAGCACAGGTACATCCAGTTGAGTTATGGACAAGAGCACAACAAAAAGACTATTTGGAAGATAGAGTCTATGCTCATAAAAGCTATAACGAATCAGTGTGGTCATTACATTCCTGTTCACCTGAAGAACGATGGGAAAGAGGAGCTACTAGACAAACACGTAAACAAGTACGATGTGAGTCGTACTGTGAAGTAGCTTCAGTCTGCCCACAATACAAAGAAATATTGGAGACTAAATATGGAGAATAATAATCTACTATCTCAAGCCTTACAGTATAGAAAATCAGGTTTATCTATCATTCCTCTATTAGAGGGTGATAAAAAACCTGCTATATCTGCTTGGAAAGATTACCAAACAACCTATCTGGCTGAAGCCAAGATCAAGGAAGCATGGGGTTCAAGTAACCATAACATTGGTATAGTCACTGGAGAGATATCTAAGATCACAGTGATAGATATTGATAAAGGTGGTGTTGAATCCCTGAAAGAAGCTGGGGTAAATTTACCCAAGACTTTCACAGTGAAGTCACCACATGGATATCACTATTACTATCAGTACAGTCCTGTACTAAAGCAAGGAACAGGAGTACTTGATGGGGTAGATATCCGTAATGATGGAGGATACATTATAGCTCCTCCATCAGTGGCATCTCAGTGTGATAAAGAATGGTGTAAGTTAGCTCCAAGCGAGCATAGCTATACTGTAGCAAGAGACATGGAGTTTCAGGAGTTCTTAGATATTCCTGAAGTGTTCCTGAAACCAGCTAAGGTAGCTGGACTGGGGATGCCTGAAGTTACCAAGTATCCTACATGGGTATCTGATGCTTTGAACATAAGCATAGAAGAAGCTCTTGGTAGACGTAATGACCTAGCTACTAGGGTAGCAGGATACTTTAGACAGAAAGGATTGCCAGCCGATGTTATCTTGGGGATACTTCGTCCATGGCAGGAGAGATTGAACACAGAAGCAAATCCATATCCCGAACAGGAACTGGCAACCACAGTAAATAGTGTGTGTACTAAGTTTCCTGTTGGACAGAACACCACATATGTTGGTGAGACTGTCGAGAAGCCATTGGTTTCTTGTGATGAATATGGATTAGTCAATGTGATGTTTCCTGAAATAGGTATACGAATTGAACTATGGGATACAAAAAAGACTGGATATAAATTTGATTGCATGATCAATATCTATAGTACCCAACTAAACTCAAGGATAGTTGGACCGATACATATTGATACGCAGTCAGCCAGCTCTCGTGCTGCTATCAGAGCACTTGCTACTAAAAGACAGACAGAAAACTGGGATTCTATATTGCAGGAGTCAGGTTCTGAAGCACAGGTAGCTATGAACAGATTAGAAAAACCTATCCCTCTTAGCTTGAGTAAAGCTACGATGGAGAATAAATGGTTAGTTGATCCGTTGATACATGGAAGTTTGCCATCATTGTTAGTAGCTGATGGTGATACAGGAAAATCAACTGTTGCATTAGCTTTAGGTATGTCGGTAGCTACTGGCTATAACGTAATACCTGATGCCGATCCTACAAAGTTTGCTCCCGTACTGTACTATGACTGGGAACTTAATGAAGCTGAAACAAGAGTACGATATCAGCAAATAGCAAGAGGAGCTGGACTGGTACTAACTCCAGACATGGACTTACATTACCGTAGACCAACCTCTTCGTTTGCAGACATAGTAACTCAGGTTAGAGAGCACGTTAGAGAAACAAGAGCTGGGCTTATCATCATAGATAGTTTAGTCGCTGCTTTGAATGATGATGCTAACTCTCCTGAAGCTGCAAGATCATTCTTCAATGCACTTGCAACACTGAAAATTCCTGCGTTGATAATAACTCACGTTAGTAAAACTGATTCAGATTCAGGCAGACCATTTGGATCGGTGTTCTTTTGGAACTTGGCACGTAACGTATGGCACGTAAAGAAACAGCAAGATATAGACAGTAATGAAGTGTTACTTGGTATACATCACCTCAAAGGTAACACTACAAATAAGCGACCAAGTATTGGGGTACAGCTTACATTTGAGGAGGATGCAATACTGTTCTCACAAACAGATTTGCGAGAGACACCTGAGATAGCTTCACAAACTACTATCAACAAGATAGAACAAACACTGATGAATGGAGCTCTAACCGTAAAGGAAATAACTGAACGGATAATAGTCCCATATAACACAGTGAACTCTACACTTCATAGACATGAGGGAAAGAGAATTGTCAAGATAGTTGTGCCCGGAGGAGAAAACAAATGGGGACTAAAGGCATGAGTAAATGTGGAAAGGAAATGCCTTTAGATATCCCTCTAAGATTTAGACCTGAAACTAGTAAATGTGTACTAGATAAAGATCATTACGATATTAATCATATGTCAGCGATAGGAGGTAAACAATGGAATATAGTCTTCTACTGGAGACTCTAATTTGGTGCACCGGTAGTGCACTTAACGATGCAGTTCTACTTAATTAATAGTGCACCCCCCTTTAAAGGGGGGGGTGCACTATATATAGAACTAAAAAAATAATATGATGCAGTGCATCATGGAGGAATAATGACTTACGATAAGTTTAAAAACATAATAAATAAAAAAAGTGTGTCATCTGAAGTATTAAAATATGAAACTTTAGATGAGGAAATAGAGATTCAAAAAACTTTTGTGGATATGAGTTACCAAAGAGACATAAATAAAACATTAGCTAGAAATATAGCTGCAGTTTTTGAATGGAAAAAATTTGGAAGACCACTTGTATCCTTAAGAAGTGACGGTAGGTTTGCCATTATAGATGGACAAACCAGAATCTATGGAGCTAAGATAAATAACTTTACTGAAGTTCCATGTGTTGTGTATTTGGACCTTACCATTGAAGAAGAAGCGTATCTATACAAAAGCCATAACACTGAACGTAAAAAGCCATCAAAGCTAGAGCTATTCAAATCAGGGATCAGAGCAAATGAAGAAGAAGATGTAGCTATAGCATTGTTACTGAAAAAACATGGTATTCCGGTGGGAGGTAGTAATGCAAAAAATCAGTTAGGTTGTATAGAGCTAGTACGTAAAGGGTATAGAGCTAATGTTGATCTTATAGACCAGACTTTGGGGATCATAAATGATGTATATGATAGTGCAACTACAAATTATATGTACCAATCTTATTTTGTACATAGTATCTATAGTTTTATATCATATCGACATATCTTAGAATCAAAATCTGAGAGAGCTCCTGATATGGACCGATTCAAAGATGTACTTAGCAGAAAACATCCCAAAAGTTTAAGTGATGAGATCAAAAAGATGACATCTGTTGGAATAAACACCGGGGTTGGTACGGAAATGCAATTTGCTGACACAAGAGCTGGCTCTACGACAGGGCAAGATTGGAAAAGTAATAGCTTAAGAAGACAAACGCTACGATTGCACCCCGTTGGATTACTCATTTTAATCCAATGGTACAATAAAGGGCTAAGAGGAAACAAAAAACTCTCGACTGATTGGATACTAGACTTACCTAGTTTAACAAAGAACTACAAGGAAGTTCTCGTCATTCTAAATGGAGGATCAAATGACAGCTAGTCTAAATACACAAATAGATTTAGAGAAAATGGCTGGAGAAACACAGATAGAACAACAAGGTGGGATAACTCCCACCTTTGTTTTTCATAATGGTGTCTCGTTGAAAACAGAAACCTACTCTATAGCATTTGAGAACTCAGAACAAAAGGAACACTTACATCAAATGATGAAAGAAATACTTGAAGACACAGATGCCAAATGGTATGTATGTCTAATGGAATTTTGGATCACTGAGTTCACTGAAGCTGCTGAGAAATACAAGAGGGTAGCAGATATGCCATTAGATGATCGTGTTGAGGTTGTAGCTGTATGCTCTGGCAAACGTGGAGAAGAACCAGTTGCTCAGGTTGCTCAGATACAGAGGACCGGAGACAAAGCAAAACTATTACACTGGCATGAAGTAAAGATGACAGAGAATAATGGCTTTGGTTTATACAAATGGTAAAGAAAGGTAAACGCTGTAGGAAGAAACCATTTCCTACACGAAAAGAAGCTCTTGACGAAGCACATAAGTATGAAGAACAAATCGTCTTCTCTCGTAAGATGAACTTCTACTACTGCAAGGAACATGAAGCTTATCACATTGGACATAAAGCTCGATCAACATCTAAGAATCTTGATCACTTTATGAAAACGAAAGGAAAAGATTATGGCACTGAAAAGTAGAGGAGCTTGGAAAGCTATCGAAAGACAGTGGGCAGATCGCTTAGGAGGTAAGCGTGTACCAGTGACAGGCAGACAGCGTGGAGATGCTCCAGATATAGAACATCCTACCCTAGCCATAGAGGTAAAGGCAGGAAAGACTATATCAACACGCTTATCTGACGGTATGGAGCAAGCAAAAGCAAGCATTATAGGTAATCGGCTTCCTATAGTGTGTGCTACCCAATCAAGGACCGGGAACAAAGGCAACCTAAACTGGGTAATGATGGAAGCTGATACATTCATACAAATAGCAAGAAAGGCAGGACTGCTATGAATACATTAGATCGAGTAAGAGGAAAACTGGACAAGTGTTCAGACGGTACTACAGCCCATCACTTTATACTCCCATCTCCGAATGGAAAGAAAGCTAAGGGAGTTTGTAAAAAGTGTGGGAAAGTTAGGGATCACTTGAACTCTATAGATTGGTCACAATGGCAAGCAAGTAGATACCATCATGGCTATAACAAACCTAATCCGGTTGTTCTAAAGAGTAGAAAATAAAACTGTCCTAAATACTTTGGAATGTCTTCCAAAAATAAATCCCTGCTGGAATGGGGTTTTCGGAACTTTTAGCAATAAGTTAATGAAAGCTTTAGCCAGCAGGGATATTTTTTT
>CEOR01032177.1_pt1 | contig 13488 bp, 3 predicted proteins | sample 530661 | NCBI WGS metagenome assembly CEOR01 (sample SAMEA2620836, study PRJEB7988) | marine metagenome | biome: marine biome (ENVO:00000447); feature: deep chlorophyll maximum layer (ENVO:xxxxxxxx); material: "saline water (ENVO:00002010), including plankton (ENVO:xxxxxxxx)" | depth 65 m
GAAATTTGGGTCTTCTAATTTAAAAAAAATATCTTTATCGGGTTTCTTTACAAACCTTTTTTATCTCTGTGAGAACAATGCTTATACTTTTTTTGGTAGGCCCTTGGTTGAATTAACCTTTTACCAAGTGGAGCTTTTTGGCTATGGAAGATATTACAAATCTTTAATGGAAAATTCCGAATCTCAAGTGCCTGAAGAGGTAAAAGAGAGCCCTGAAAAACTAGTAGAATGGTTTGAGTCTTCTAAGAATGCTAAAGAAGTCATAGATAAATCAAAATCAGCAGAAAAAGAGGGCTCTGCAACCTCTTTAGTTGGAGCTACAAAACAAGACTTAAAACGTTTAGGTTTAGATAACCCAAATGAGACTATAAGCCTTGCAAAAAAGGCCGCAGAAAAAGGTGGATCTTTAAGTATGGAAGATATGATGAAAATTCACGGAGTATAGTCAAAAATAGTGTAATTATACACTAGGAATATGGCTGCGGATAAAATAACGATAGATCTCGACTTAAACGCAAGGAAGGCTCAGCGTGAGGTAGCTGCACTTCAGAAAAAGATTGATGCCCTAGGAAGGAGTATGACCAAGGGTTTCGGTGGAATTGGGGGAGGGGGAAGTACAGATAAAGTTCGTGCGCTAGGCACTGGCCTTTCTAAAGCTACTGTAAGAGCAGATGAATTCACCAAGTCGTTAGAGGCTTCAAATGCACGTGTTATTGCGTTCGGAGCTTCTGCTGGATTGATTATGCAGGTGGACAAAGCTCTCAGGGCTATGGTCACTTCAGCAATACAGGTCGAAAAGGCCATGATGGACGTTAACGTCGTCATGAACGCCAATGCCAAGACCTTAGATCAATTTGGCAAAGGGATGTTTAAAGTAGCGAAGGAGACCGCCCAAGGGTTTGGTACCGTTGCAGAGGCAGCTACTGAATTAGCTCGTCAAGGTTTAGGGATGGAAAAAACCCTAACCCGAACAAAAGACGCCCTTATTCTTACTCGTCTGACTGGGATGAATGCAGCCGACGCTGTAAAATCATTAACCGCAGCAGTAAACTCATTTAATAAAGAAGGAGTAACCTCTGCTCAAGTAGTTAACAGAATGGCAAAAGTTGATGCTGCTTTTGCTGTCAGCTCGGAAGACTTAGCAAAATCTATAGCTCGTGTTGGTGCTTCCGCTCAATCCGCGGGAGTAAGTATGAATGAGTTGATGGCTATCACTACAGCAGTGCAGCAAAGGACTGCTCGTGGCGGTGCTGTGATTGGTAACGCATTTAAAACTATATTTACTCGTATTCAAAGGACTGACGTTCAGCAAAAATTAGAAAATATAGGTGTCGCTACTAGAGACATGAATGGAGAAATGCTCTCTGGTATTCAAGTTCTTCAAAACCTTGCTAAAAATTTCAATACTCTGACTAAATCTCAGCAGGCCTCTACTGCTGAAAGCGTAGCTGGTGTGTTTCAGGTAAACATCTTAAAATCTGCGTTAGGTGATTTAGCTCAACAAAATTCTGCTTACGCAGGAGCTTTGCGAGCTGCTAGTAGCGCTACTGATGAAGCATATCAGAAAAATGAAAAACTTAACCAAACTCTAGACGCTTTAGTAAACAGAACTTTGGCTAATTTAACCAAAGCTGGATCAAGTTTAGGTGGAGATCTTTTTGGGCCAGCTATTAACAATGCTCTTGGAGCTGTAAATGGAATTATAGAAGCTTTCGGCGAAGGGGGCAAATTAGAAAAGTTTGGGGAAGGCCTTGGTAAAGACATGTTGCAAGGCTTAGGTAAGTTCATTGGTGGACCCGGTTTAATATTAATTACTGCAGCTTTTGGAAAATTAGCTTTAAATTTAGGTAAGTTCGCCTCTACTGCGCTAAAAGACTTCATGGGCCTTAATGCGGCTGTTAAGCAAAGAGCAGCATTGGAGGACATGGTGATTAAAAAGCTCCAATCTGAACCTGCTTTAATATCACAAATAGCTACTGGAGAAAGAACTATAGCTTCCGTACAAAAAGATATCCTGAATACGATGAAGCTTCAGACTGCAGAAAGAGCCCAGCAAACTGTGTTGGCTAGACAGCTTGCGTCGGGAATGTATTCTGCCGGAGCACGAGTAACCCCAAGTGGATTTGGAGCTTTTGGTCGTGGTAGACCGGGTAGGGCTGAAGGCTATGTTCCTAACTTTGCTAATGCTGGGGCAGAGAGAGCGGCGGCAGCGGCGGGAGGCTACCGAGCAGGAGCCATAAGAACTATGAGTCAGCCGGGCGCTGGTACTATGATGTATAATTCTGCGGAAACAGTAAAGCAGTTTCCGGGAATGACTCAAAAAGCTATCATGCCTCCGCAAAACAGTCCAGCAGGGGCAGGTTATAAGGCAGCTTTTGGCGCTGCTCATGGATTTAATCCTTATGCAGCGGGAGGTTTTGTTCCTAATTTTGCTCCGCCTGCAATTTTTGCGCAAAGAGCCGCAACAATTCAAAGTCAACAATTTGGAATGAAAGGCGTTACGGGCTTAAGGGATCCAAAAACTGGACAGAAATCTGCGTCGGTTGAAGGCTCTATAACTCCAAAAAAACGGAAAGAAATATTAGCCGCAGGCGGACATTTAGCAACAAATAAAATTGCTATGCTAGTTCCTCACGGCAGAGGCCCTACTGGGATAGGTCATTCCGCAAAAGGTAAAAAACCTTTTCAAAATTTTAGCGCATCTTTCCCGGTTTACGAATGGAGTCCTGAAAGAGTTAGGTTAGAAGGTAAGAAAAAGGGGCAGATTGCAGACGCAAGCGAAATGATGCTGGATGCAGCGGTAGACATAACTAAGACCTTCGCTGCTAAAGTCAGGCCTCCATCGGACCCCAAAATAATAAAAAATGACAATACTAGATCTAGATTGCTTACGACAGGGGGAGGTAAAGGTGCGATAGACGGAGCGGCGGGAGCCGTCTTTGAGGCGGGAATGGCCTTAGCTTTAGGTATGCAGGCTGCAGCTCAAGACACTGGAAAAAATAGAGGAGACTTTGATTTGCGTCCAAGGCCTTTTGGCGGCAATGCTCCAACAAGCGCATGGGGGTCATCCATGAGTATGTTCGGGGGCAAATTTAGCATGGCTGATTTTAAGATAAGTGCTAGCGATAGTTCTACTACTAGCATGGTAAGTAAAATAGCTAAAGAATTAGTCTACAAAGGTCCCGGAGCACGTCTTATCCGCCATACACCGGGCACTAGAATGGGTAGCGGCGGAAGAATGTTAGGTACTGGTAAAGCTGGCGGCTTCATTCCTAATTTCTCTCCTTTGACTTCTGCTATAAGTAGAGAGATGGCGGCAGGAGTCCCTGCCTCTGCGATCAGAGTGGGTTCTAGCCCCGCTTTACGTTCTGCTGGTAACCCCGGCGGAGTGGGAGTTTACAATACTATACATGAACCAGCGGGACTAAACCAAGGGATTAATCGTTCTAAAGCTGCGGGAGTAGATCCTAAGACTCATGGAGTTCCAAACTTTGCTGCGGGCGCGGCAGTAGGTCTTGGTAGTAGGCTTTTAGGCGCGGGTAAAACAGCTGGGGGATTAGGGGGCATGATGGTTGGTTCGGCTATGTATAGTTCCGAGGGAGCTGTGACAAGAGTCTTAGGGTCCGGTGCTATGGGTGCGATAGGCGGTGTTCCCGGGGTCCTTGGGGGCCTTGCCATTGGGGCTCTCAGTGAAGGTATATCATTCCTTACTTCTTCAAGCGATGATGCTGCGGAAGCGATCAAGAAGCAGGTCGAAGCTCAAAATGAAGCTATTGCGAAATCAATGGAGTTAACTCAGTCATTTGCTAGTTTAGCTGAAGGGATGACTGCAACAGAGTTTACTACTAAAAAGGCAGCTATGTTAGAGGAGTTGGGGGTAAGGAAAGGGCAGTTGCCGGGTACGAATCCAATGTCTGGGACGCCTGAACTTCAGGCGCTAATAAGCGCAGGTCCTTCGGAGTTTAAAGCAGCGCAGCAGGCATATAACAAAAGATTAGGTGACAAAACTAAGCTCAACGCAGTTTTTGGGGAAGCTCAAATTGGGAATTTAGCCCAAGAGTCTGGGCAGGCTAAAATTAAGGAATACGAATCTTTTGTAAAAAACCAGCAGAGGCTTGCGGAACAAGGAAGTATAACCTATAATCAGGTTGAAAAAAACTTAGACAATGAAGCTGCTAGGGTTTTTGGTCTCAAAGACAGTCACAACGCTAGTATGAAAGTGAAAACTTTATCAGATGAAGTGTTAGGGGGTACAAGAACTTTATCAGGTACTGATTTCGGTAAACGTGCTGGTGAAGATTTTTTAGCGAGATTGACTAAGCAAAAAGGTTTTAGTCCGGAGTCAGTTTATGCTAGATTAGCTGCAGAGGGTATAGCTTTAGAAGATATAGTTGCTCCGTCCTTAGCTGGAGGCAAGCGGATGGATAGGACAATGGGGCAAGAGCAAATAGCTCGACTTTTAAATATAAGTGAAGGCGACTTAGACTCAAGTCAGTCGCCATTTTTTAAGCAATTAGCTGCTGATGTGAAATCTAAGACGGATGCAGGTATGTCTGTTCCTCAGGCTATAGAGGAAAGAAACCAAGCTGTAGCTCAGTACATGAACGTGATCATAGCTGGATTCAGTGACCAAGAAGCATACAATAAAGCTGTTAAGGAGAATACCGATCTAGAAGAAGAAGCTGCACAGAAAAAAAGCGCTTACTTACAAACCTTACTTGAAGCTATGAAGGCTCAAGAGTCATATAGACAAAAGGTACACGAGGCTGAAAGGGCTCTAGCTACACTGACTAGAGATGCCACGCAAAGCAGGGCTATGTTTGGGTTGGGCTCAGGCTTAAGAATAGCTCAAGCTGGCGCAAGGCAAAATTCTCTTGGGGTTGCCTCTGTAGTGAGAAGAGAAGCTATTAGCGCCGCCGAATTAGAGAGAGAAAATGCTGTAGGTATAGCTGATAAAGCTTTGGAGGTTGGTGTTATGCAAGGCTTGAAAGGAATGAACGCAGTTAAGTTTATTGAGGGTGGGGGGTTCGGTGGAGCTGAAGCAGCTAAGGCATTAGGGGCTTTCACGACCTTAAGAGAAAGTATACAAAAAGGGGACGATCAAGCGCAAATAGACAGGTTAATTGAGAGATTAGCTGGGATAAAGGGTATGAAGTTGGAAAAAGGGATTATGTTTGGAGAGGAGGGCGCTGCTAATCAAGTGGGCTTGGATCAACTCCAAAATATTATAGATACCCTTAGGAATTCACAAGAGAAATATAATAAAGCTATAGACGCAGCTACCGAAGGCGAAACAAATGCCAAAGCTATAGCTGAGGAACAGTTTAGAGTAACTAAAGAAAGTATAAAGCTGCAATATGAGCTAAATACAGCAAAAAGAGCAGAGCAAAGAGCAATAAAAGCTTCTTTAGCTTCTGCAGAGCTCGCAGAGGCTGAAGCTTTAATGAAATCTGGTAGATTGGGCACTCGAGGCAGAAACGCTGCTTTTTCCGCTTCCTTAGCTGCGGACATTGCCAATAGAGGGGTACAAAAGGGAGATATGGGTAGAGCTTTCCGGGCTGGTTTTATAAATGAGTTTGGCTCTAACCCCGTAGATGTACTAGAAGATTTTGAAAATGGCAGTCGTCAGGTAGCTCAAACCATGAAGTCATCTTTTGCGGACGCATTTCGCTCTATAGCTAGCGGTTCTGCTACTGCTGGCGAGGCTATCGCGATGATGGCCCAAAATGTTCTAGATTCTATTTCTCAAGTGTCTACTAACATGTTTTCTAGTATGCTATTCCAGCGAATGGGGATGGGAGGGATGGCTCAAGGTGGTTACGTTCCCGGCTATAATTCTGGCGGATTGATTGTCGGTGGGTCGGGTTACAAAGATGATGTGCCGATACACGCAACTGGCGGGGAATTTGTAATTAAAAAAGCAGCTGTAAATAAAATAGGCGTACCTACTTTAAATGCTATTAATGGAATGGCCAATGGGGGTATGTCAATGGGTAAAGTTGGTTTGATAGCGGCGGGAGCAAGTGCGGCTTCTGGTCTTCTCAGCTCAGCAATGCAGCCGGGCTCTCCTAGCCCAGCTCCTTCGCAAAATTACGGCTTCGGCCGTAGTAAGCACGGCTATTTAGGCGGAGCAGACCCTGACTCGCGAGGGCCAGATATGATAAGCGGAGGAGCGGGTAGAGCTAGCGTCTCTTTAAATAAAGCTTATGTATATTATCGCAGAGATCCTCAAACAGGACAATTAATAAGCGAAAGAGCTCGACCTACAGAGGGAAGATTTGAAGTAAGTGATAGATTATCTCTTTTGGGGAGGCTTGGAGATGACGACCCGCAAACTGCGAGGATGTTCCAAAAGGAAGAGGCGATGTCCAAGTACCAAGGGTACTTAGCACAGGAGACGGACAGAAGAAGAGCCGCAGTAAAAGCTGTAGAAAGGAAAAAGCGCGGGAACTTGATTCAAGCCTATGCAAACGCCGCTATGTTAATTGGTGGTGCGCATATGATGGGTAAATTTGCTGCCGCGGGGAATGCAGCGCCGCATCTGAGTGGCGTGACAGGAGAAGGTGCGGTGGCTGCTGCTGACGCTGCTAATGTAGCCTCTCAAATCAAAGCGACTGGCTCTATGTACGCGGGAACAAACCAAGGTGGTAAGGCTAACGGCGGCATAATAGCTACCACGGGCGGAGAGTACATGATGAGCGCTGAAGCAGTTAGGACTCATGGCATCAACTTCATGACAGAGCTTAATCGCGGTAATGTCCCCGGTTACGCTTCTGGCGGTTTAGTTGGCTCTGCTCCAGCAGCCAGTGGTGGCGGCATGGTTGGCGGCAGCACTACAAACAACGTTAGCATAAATGTAAATATAGATAAGGAAGGAAAAGCAACCGCCGAAGGATCTGCAACAAGTCAACAAGGTGGTCCATCAGAAAAGGATCAACAAGCTGAAATCAATGATAATAAAGAACTTGGTGAGGTTTTGCAGGGAGTTGTTTTACAAGAAATCGTAAGACAGCAACGTCCGGGAGGTTTGTTAAACAGAAGTACTACTGGAACGCCTTAAAAATTCATTTGTTCCATCCTAGTGAGTCTTTTATCTAATTCTTGCAGTTTATTTTCAATGATTATAACTGCTTCATTGTAGGTAGTTTGCGGGTCTATACTATTAGGCGGCAAAAGAGGTATACCGTTAACTGGCGAATAATCGAAAGTTATTTGACACATTTCGTTTTCAAAAGATTCGTCATCGTAATTCTTATTTAAAGATATTACTTGTTTGCTAACGATAAATTCTCCATTTACTACTCCTTTTGGCAGCGGATAAGTTAAGGTTATAACTGTTTCTTTGCCATCGCTTTCAACAAAAGAAAAATCTCTTTCGATTAAAGACGATTGAGAGGAATAGTCAAATTCTGTTTCAACTTTAACAGTATTCCCTTCTTCATTCATAAATTCAACGGGGTTTTCTGGCTGGGAAATGTAAAGGCCCGGAGAAGTAAGAGAGAGCTCTAATATTTTTCCGTTTTCATTAACTTTTTTAACTTCTGCTTCGGCATATTCTCCAGTAACGTTACCATTAGAGCTTGAGGTCACCCCTCCTTGTCCATAGAGCTTCTCTCCGGCTTTGTATGTTCCGGTTTGATCAATGATTTTCTCTAAGTTAACGGCTTCAAACTCTTCAAAAGAAATCTGAGCCGAATCACCCATAAACAATTTATAATCAAAGTTCCCTTTGATTGTTAGTTTATTGCTGTCTGCATAAAACTTTCTTTTTATGTTTATCTTCTCGGCGCTTTCTGTTTTATAAAATACATCATTACTACCTAACTTAATAAAAGCTCCGTTTCTTACGGCTACTTCGAAAGAGGATCTTAAGTATAATTTATTCGAGCCTTTCTCTATGGAAGCTTCAAATGTTTCTGGCTTCATAGTTATATTTTATTCATTTGTGACTAGTATTCCAAATGTAAAACTTCCAAAGGCGCCAAGGTGTCTATAATTTATTACAATCTGTCCATCTATAATTTGATAGACCTGATTGACGGGATCGCTGTCATTACCTAGAACTACAGAGATCTTTTTTTCGTCAAATACGGAAGCTAAGCCTTGAATAGAAACTATTACAATATAATTGTAGTGGTCCTTATTGCCAATTTTATAAGTTTCCTTCTTAACTTTGATGTCCATGCTTGGAATATTTTTCGTTACTATTTTTCGGACCCCGGGAAAATCTCTAGTTAATGTTAATTGTTTACTATCTGCGTAGTGACTGTGTTTTTTTATATACTCTGAGTTTTCAATGTTGATTTCTCCCCAAGCCCTGAAAGCTAAAGCGGTATCACCGGCGCTTGTTATACTAGATTCATTTAAGAATATACTATTTCCGGGCTTATCTACAAAAAGGTTAGAGTATTTGCTTTCCAATTTTTGAAAAGATATGCTATCTGGCTGTAATGCTACGGTTGAGTAATTAACACTTTTCTCGGAGAAAATTTTAGGAGTTTTAAACAAACCTTCGCCGTCAGGTGGCGTTAAGAGTATGGGTGTTTGTCCGTCTTCTTCAAAAGCAGAGAGTACGTGTAGGTCATCGATGAACCCAAAAGCTAAATTTATGTTTTCAACAGTCGCTTTATTGATATTAGGAAAAGGAATACGTAATGACTCCAAAGTATCTCCCTCGCTAAAGATGTAAAATCCTCTATGTACATTTGATTTGCCACCATCAGCGTAATTTCCAGTATATCCTGCTAAGTCTACAACACCCCCAAATGCTTTAGCTGAAACTTCAACCTCTCCTTCGTTATCTCCCGCTTCATAAAAAGTCGGGGCGGTTGGTTGTTGGGATATGGACCCAAATTTATTTTCGTTGCTAAAAAGGGCTGCTCCATCAGGTGATATAACAAAGCTAGGAGCCCTGTTAAGAGGCCTCGGAACAGAATCAATATAGTCAATTCTATTGTCGCCAGTTGTGTAATAATAAATTAAGCCAGCGCTATTGTTAAAAAATATGTCTATTTCATCTTCAGACATAACTGGAAGTTGCGCGGTTCCAGTTATCGAATTTTGAAGTTGTATTTCTAGATACCCATTAGGGAAAATAGCGGCAGAAGCAACGTAAGGGAAAAGTTTTTCTCCTGCTACAAACGGGTCTATGAATCCATATCTTAAAGATAACTCTTTATCAGCTATTGTTTGAGCAAAAAATACGCCGCTTGGAGCTTCTATTTTGGCGCCAAAAATATCATAAGAGCTATTAGCCGGGAAAGTTTCCGCTCCTCCAAGTAAAGTGCCCTCATAAGGTTCATTTCCAGCGCTGGTAAATCCCCTGCCGCCTTGAGCTTCTACCACTATGTCAAATTCTCTTAGTGGAAAATGTTCGGCTAATCCAGAATTGATGTTAACACCGTAGTTTTGTCCTGATATTTCAAAGTTTCCTTCTTCATTGAGGCCTCCATTTCCTGATGCAGAAAACCAATCTGCGCCCGCTTTATATTTATCATCGGTAGAAAGTCCTATCCAGTCAGCGAGATCATTTGTCCCATTCATTGCTTGTTGCGTTTTCCAGCCGTATCCGCTGCCTGTAATTATAGACTTAATACTATTTGGATCATTGAACGTTCTTTCAAAGACAAAGTTTCCCTCGTTTGACAATGATTGATACCCAGTAAATTCTAAATAAATTTGATCAGAGGGCGTGTTGGGCTTAGTTGTCTCAGCTGGTTCCCTTAATGTTATTCTGTATTGATTTGTTGAATCAGGAAGGCTTACTTCAAAATGGTTTGGTTCATCTGACGGGGTGCTGAAAAGCACTCCTTTTGTGCTTTTTTGCCATGAAAATCCGGGCTCTACCGACTCTAAGAGATTTACGGTTTGTATATTAGCCGGTTCAATGCCCTCGGATGTTAAATTAGTTATACTTACTCCTTGTACTTCACTAAGTGTTTTAGTTGATTCGATTCCGCTTTTGCGTCTAATCATGCCGTATGAGCAAGCTCCATTTTCTGATAAAGCGAATACCGCAATCCAGTAAGTTGTTATATTTGGTGCTGTAAGATATTCAGTAACCATTTGATTGTTTTGCACATTATCTTCGACAAGCCTATGAGGCACAGACTCGTTGGGTATAGTCTCTGTTATGTACGGGGTGTAATCGGCGAATCTTAACGGGTCTACTATTTTTAAAGTATCGTCGTTTGTAACTTGGTCGTCTGAGGGGATATCATTTATGTCTGTAAATAAAGCTACTACATATTTAATAGGTAGCTCATCCTGTTTAATGCCATCTTTAATAATATAAGATTTCTTATTTGCTGTCGGCCCTTTTCCTTCAACTTCTTTGACGTCTGATAGAGAAGCTGCGGCTACAGAAAATGTAACTTTAATACTATCATAGGGGTCAGCATCGCTAACCTCAGTACTCGATCCGGCAAATGCTGTATCTTGAGAGATATTCAACATCGTTCCAATCTCAAATGTTCCAGCACTTAAACTACTAGAACTAGAAACGCTATCTCCTGTCAGAAAAGAAGGTGGGTCAATTTTGCTTGCAGACGTAACTTTGTCATCTTCTATTGCATTATATTTTCCGGTAGAGTAGGCTAAAGCTGAAATGGAGTATGTATCCTCTTCTTCTTTTATATTTATAACTTTATAATTAGAGTAATGGCCGCTAATAAATTCTGTATCATTTTTGTCCGTGGGTTCTATACTCCAAATTAAATTTTCTCCAGAGAAGCAGCCGCCGGAATACCCTTGCTCTTCGACTCTCATATTCTCTACCGTTCCTTTTACCCAGACTCCCGTATTAATGTATCCCGTAATTACATAATTATCGAAATCAAAGGCGTTGCCAGTACCCCCAAAAAGCGTACCTGTATTGAAGGTAATTTGGGTGCATACCCCCGTCTCATCAGACCTAAAGTTGCCGGTGATTGGCATAGCGTCTACGCCGCTAAAAGTAGCTGTTTGGATTTGAGATCTTCTTACTTCAGTTTCGTCTCCAGTTGCTGTATTGTAAGTTGGAGTCAATAAAGAAAATTTATAGCTTTTGTCGCTAGTAAAATTTAAACCTTGATCTAATATTATAGTATTAAAATTAGAAGAGCTGCTGTATTTGTTTCCTTGTTGAGTTGCCACTCCATTGGTGCTAGTTACGTCAGCTTCAGACCCTTTGATGACGGCATTAGTTCGGCCGCTATATTTTAAAGGACTTCTGAAATTATCATAAATTTGAACTACGTCACCGGGCCTTAAATAAGCGCCATCTGCTCCAACAGAGAAGGAAACAGTTTCGGTTTCTAAAGCTTCAGATTTCAATATCCAATCTGCAAACCTTCTAGCCTGACCTCTGCTAGTGCATCCTAAGGCCGTGGTTTCAACCTCGCTGATTCCATACCGTCTTACAGATTCTTCATCTTCTACGTATTCGATAGCTGGCTGGAATAAGTTTCTTTTATCGTTATACCTTACAATTGCAACACTATGGCGAGCCCTTTTTGAAGAGCTTGAATATGTGAAATCTCCCTCAAGGACATTAGAATTGTTAAATTGATAAACTGCTGATTTATATCTATCTTGAACGGCGAAAATACTTCCATTCGAATAGTAGGCTATACCCCGAAAAATAGAAGTAAGATCATTTAAAACTTTAAAAGCTTCTTCTCTTGAGGTTATTAAATAGTTTATTGTGAACCTTGGCTCTAAGCTTCCATATGTATCGGGGACAAGTTCGTCGCAATACTTTGCAATTTCATAAAGAGACCATTTATCGACTTGAGACTCGTCAATGAACTCACCAAGCCCGTACCGAGGATTTGTAATTAAATCGTAAAAGCACCAAGCTGGATTATCCGTCCATACTCTAGCGGGTTGAGAGCCTGCGCTGCCATCTATAGTTGCAAAACCTCCATCCCATTCAGGATCAATAACGCTCCTTTTAGACCAAGAGCTGATCCCGTCGTAGTTTGAATTTGTCCTATTTCCGTCGGAAATTTTTGATCCCGCTTCTCCTTGCATTGTGCCGACAGCGGCGGAACTTTTTCCGTAAGTTTTTAAGAATGGGTTGTAATTATTAGGTATCTTAACTTTAATTAATTTTGCATCATAAGCGCGAGAGGGAACTCTGGAAAAGTTTCTAGCGTCAAATTGGGAATAAGTCATTGAGCTATATGGATACCTTAGTTTGGTTCCAAATATTTCAACAAAACCATCAACAAAAGAAACAGCCCTGTAAAAAGATGTAAGTGGCTCTGGTGTTATTCTTACAATTCTTATTTCCCACCCTTCGAAACCTTCAGAATCAGAAAATTCACTGTCGGAAAGATCTATTAAAGTAGACCTAATGTAAGGTTGATCTAGCCTTCCCGTTACGGTCTCTTTGATTGGGCCTTGCCAGAGAGATGATATAGGAGGCACGGTGCGGCCTGCTTGATCCGCAGGACTGAACCGTTGGTCAAAAACTGGCCTATAATATATATTGTATTCGATTGTTCGTGCTTTTTGATCTCCAAAACCGCTAGAAGCTCTGTTGCATTTACTTAGGTATTTTGATTTTTTATAAGTTTTCGGCCCTGCTTGCACGGACTCAAAGAGAGCATTAATTTTTATGTTAACTGCTAGCTTTTGCAGTTCTTTGTTTAGGATAGTATAAGTCTTAGCATATTTATCTATTTTTACCCCCGGTTTTAATTGTGCCGCAATTTTATCAGTAGGGGCACTTTCTCCGCCTTGTATTTCTGGGCCATACAGCCTTTCTCCTACGGGCCTGTTTACGGAAAGGTCTAGCACGTCAGAAGCTGATGGAGTACCCGCTTGGTTAAAATCCGCGTAAGAATTCATTAGCGGGTTGAAATTTGGTATTGCCCCCTCGGGAAGACCTTTAGTTGTTTCTACATTAACAGATGCAAAATTATAAAACCCATCCTTGTCGACAACCGGAATTCGGTTCCAATATATAGATTGAAGAAAGCCTAGCTCTGCCGTAGGTCCATCTACCCCCGTGGCTGTCCATTGAGAAAAACTTACCGATTCGTAACCTGTTTCTCCTGCTTTACCTACATAGTTATAGTCGCCAGAAGCGAGACCTTCTATTACCCCTTCGCTAAGTAAGTCAACAACTTCAGAAAAGGATCGAGATACTACGAACTCGCCATCCGCATTTCTTACAGCTGCTACGTCTGTAACTACTGGCCGTGCTTGTTTTTGTTTTTTCTTTTTACCCATTAGTTATTACCATTCCATGTCTGTGTTCTAGCCTCAAGCAATTGACCTGCATTAGGTATATTGTAAAGAAGACCGTACTTGGTTTCGCCCCAAGTGTCTTTGGGGGCCACTTCAGCATCTGTATCGACAGTGTCAAGGGCCGATTGAATAACGTGACTTCCTATTAATAACCTGCCGTAACCTACAAAAACAGGGCCGCCTTCTCTTATAGTATTTTCAGGTCCATTAAATATATAAGATCGCGATCCGCCGCCTTCTATTTCTCTAAAA
>CEOR01059581.1_pt1 | contig 13459 bp, 7 predicted proteins | sample 530661 | NCBI WGS metagenome assembly CEOR01 (sample SAMEA2620836, study PRJEB7988) | marine metagenome | biome: marine biome (ENVO:00000447); feature: deep chlorophyll maximum layer (ENVO:xxxxxxxx); material: "saline water (ENVO:00002010), including plankton (ENVO:xxxxxxxx)" | depth 65 m
CTTTTATTATATTATATTATGGCAAAAAAGAAAACAGCAGAGGTTATAGAAGAACCTCTAGTAGAAGAAACAGTTGTAGTTGAAGCTCCAAAGCCGGAGCCAAAACCACAACCAGTAGTTAAAAAAGAAGAACCCAAGAAAAACACTTGGGAAATAAAAGATAGAATATATTACTTAAAAGGGATGAAGAAGCCTTTATCTCGTATGATTAAGTCTGCTAATATATATTGGTTTGACGAAGAAAAAGGCTATGAAAGAGAACTTAAGTATTGTCAAAACCAAAAAACACCATTTGTTGATGAAATGCAAGGTGATCAGCGTTTAGAACATATTATCTTTAGATCAGGAAGTTTATACGTTCCTAAAGAAAAAACAGTTTTACAAAAACTTTTATCTTTATATCACCCTCACAGAGATCAATTATACTATGAACATAAACCAGTTGAAATAGCTGAATCGCAATTAGATTGGTTAGAATTTGAAGTAGAAGCCCTATCAATAGCTAAAGATCTAGAGATAGATATGGTAGAGGCTATCATGAGAGTAGAGATTGGTTCTGAGGTATCTAGCATGAGCTCTAAGGAACTTAGAAGGGATTTACTACTATATGTTAGGAAAAATCCTAAATTGTTCATAGATCTTGTTAAAGACGATAATGTTATGTTAAGAAACTTTGGTATTAAAGCTGTTGAGGCAAATATCATTAAGCTTTCACATGATCAACGCTACTTTATGTGGGCTTCCAACGATAGGAAGTTAATGACGGTTCCTTTTGATGAGCACCCGTATAATGCTTTAGCAGCTTGGTTTAAAACTGATGAAGGCATGGAAATATATAACAATATAGAAAAACGATTAAAATAATAATCACTTAGTTGGGTGGCCACCCTTCGGGGTGGTCACTAAACTATAAAAAACGAATTATGGCAGTAAGTATAGACACGGTTTATCAAAGAGTATTAGCTCTTGCTAATAAAGAGCAGCGAGGTTATGTCACTCCACAAGAGTTTAACTTGCTTGCCAATCAGGCTCAAATGACTATATTTGAGTCATATTTCCACATAAAAAGTGGAAAAGTAAAAATAGAGACAGATAGAGAAAGTCTAGTAGATGAGACAGATATAATAGAACTACTAGATAGAAAGCTAGCCCCTTTCCAATCGTATGAAGCTGTAACTAGCGGACATACGTTTCCAGCTACCGTTACGGTTGACAGTGTCGCGTATGATGTTTTTCAAACTGGCTTGGTTTTCTTAGGTGACGAGCCCTGTCAAAAAGTGTCAATAGCAGACGCTCAAAGATTAAAAAAATCATCACGCCATATGGCAACAATAGACAACCAAGCTCCATTTTACACAGACAATAGAGTAAGCGGTAGAGACATTGTTGTTTATGCAGGAGACACAAATGAAGAAACTTCAGGTGTAACAGTTGAGTGCTTTAGGATTCCTAAGCCAGTAGAATGGGCATATGTAGTAGTTAATAGCAAAGCTTTATATAATTCATACGCGACCACGGATTTTGAATTTCATATTTCAGAGGAAGATACTCTAGTATATAGAATATTAGAGTTAGCAGGTATTGTTATGAATAAAACAGGTTTATCAGGTACTGCAGGTAACTTAAAAGCAGACGCAGAAACAATTCAAAACGCATAATTAAATGGGTATATTAAGATCAGAACCTCAAGCTTATTACGCCAGCGGTGGAACGCACGGTGATTATAGATATATATCTTTAAGCGATGTCATAGATTCTTTCGTGGCTACATATGTTGGTCAAGGAAAATTATGTGAAAAAGTTCTTTTGAGTGACGTAACATTTCATGCTATTAGAGCTTTACAAGAATTAAGTTACGACACTTTTAGATGTACTAAAGATTTAGAGGTAGAAATACCATCTACGCTAGTGCTAGTAATGCCGTTAGATTACATTAATTACGTTAAGTTATCTTGGAGTGATGGAGATGGAATTGAAAGAATTATATACCCCACATCTAAAACGTCAAATCCATTTAACGTAAATCAAGCTATACAAAACCATGGAGGCTTCGCTACTGGAGGCGCTAATACAGATTTAGCGAGAACAGCTGCGGATAGCGATGGCAATCATAACTCAGATACTTGGACTAGTTACAGTTCTGATCCAAGCGCAGCTTCAAATGATATAGGATCTACAGACGCAGACGATGTTGACGACGAGTACGGAGAATTAGTGGGTGGAAGATACGGTATTGATCCTCAGTATACTCAAGGAAATGGCAGTTTCTTTATCGATGAAGCACAAGGCAAATTCCATTTTAGTTCTAACATTAGCGGTAAAACAGTTGTGTTAAGGTATATAAGTGATGGTATATCTTCTACAAGCAACAACGGTATTGATCTCACAAATAGTTTAGTCCCTAAATTAGCGGAAGAAGCTATATATAAGCATATACTATATGGAGTATTATCTGCAAGAAAAGATACTCCTGGAGGATCGTTAAGTTCTATCAAAAAAGAACGATTTGCTGAAACAAGAAAAGCCAAGCTTAGGCTTTCAAATATTAAATTAGAAGAATTAACTCAAATACTTAGAGGAAGCTCTAAAATAATTAAACACTAAGCATGCCAATATTAAAGCACACGCTAGGTAATGGCCGAATGAACAAAGATCTTGATGAAAGATTAGTTAATGAAGGCGATTACAGAGATGCAAATAATATAGAAATAACCACATCTGAAGGTTCTAACGCTGGAGTAGTACAAACTCTTAAGGGTAATACTAAACATAGCACCATTGCAAGTATAGACAATATTACTGGTGTTTATGATATACCAAACACGGCGAGTGGCACTTGTGTAGCTTGCGTGTCAGCTCCAGATGAAAACAAAATATACTACTTTGTAACTAGTAACTTAAACACTATTACAGGTGCTGAGTTAGACGTAGCGAAGGATTATATTATGGAATATGATACGGTCAGTGAAACACACAAGTATGTTTTTGTAGATATACATAGAGTAAAAACAACAATTGCTACGACTACGACTGACAGCACTACGTTTCACATAGCTCTTGGTGCGGGAACTACCGCAAACCAAACAGGCATTCGTTTGGGAATGCGCGTTGCGGTTGGTGATTATACGGATTCAGATAATATAAGAGTTACAGATATATCTTATGATACTGAAGGCGGTACAAACAAGTGGAAGATAACTGTAAGCGAAGCAATATCTACAAGCGCTAGTGCGGCTGTTACATTTAGAGCTCCTAGGGTTCTTAATTTTCAAAGAAATAATTTAATTACAGGTATAAATGTTTTAGATGATTTTCTTTTCTGGACAGACAACGAACATGAACCTAAAAAAATAAATATAAAGAGATGCATGCTGGGTACAGGTGGTACTGAATATCTCAAAAATGCTGGCAACGGTGGTATAGCTGCTACTACTAATGCGGCTACTAACGCTGTATTCAATGGTGAAAGCGCTTATTTCCACACTAGACTTGTTGTAGACAATGAGGTAGGGCAATTAAAAGTTGCTACAGACGCTACAGGTAAAAAAGCTGTATATGTAAATGAATCTAATATCACATTAATTAGAACATCACCTAATACGCCACTTGATCTAGATATGTACAGAACATCTGTCTCTAGAATTAAGGCGAATGGTGAAGAAAACTTAACATCATCAATTGTTACTGGTAGCTTTACAGTAATTGATGCGGCCGGAGAGCCAAATCCAGTGGAAATAGGAGAGCATGTTACTATAGAAAGTGAAGAAGCTATTGACATAAGAGTTAATGATTACGTAAACTTAGCTGCTACCTCAGGGTTTTTAGCTAACGATACGTCTTCTTACAGTGATGATATTAGAGATATTAGAGCTAAAGTTGTCTCTGTTCCTGACGAAACTGCAGCTCCAGAAACTATTTACACAGGTCCTTTTGTCTTAGAAGTTTTGTCAATAAAGCAGGGTATAAGTTCATCGGACACGGAGTGGGCTCTAAAACTAGAAGATAGAGATCCACTTTTTAACTTTAAATTTCCAAGATTTTCGTATAGATATAAGTACCAAGATGGCGAGTATTCTACATTTGCCCCTTGGTCTGAAATTGCTTTTTTACCCGATAGCTTTGATTATGAACCTAAAAAAGGTCATAATTTAGGTATGATGAATAGATTGCGTGGATTAAAAATTAAAGGATACCATGCTCAAGAGAATAACATTCCTAGAGACGTAGTAGAAATAGATATATTATACAAAGAAACTAATAATCCTACGGTATATACTGTTAAAACAATACGTCCTTCTGATGGCCATCCGTTATGGCCGGACTTGTCTGTAGATTATAATGCTAGAGGAGTTTTTGAACTAACAACAGATATGATCCATAGTATTGTTCCATCTAACCAGTTGATTAGACCATGGGACAATGTACCAAGAAAAGCTTTAGCTCAAGACGTAAGCGCTAACAGGGTTATATTTGGTAACTATCTACAAAACTATGATGTCATACAATATCCTAAGATAATATCTAGCTTTGATTCTAGGGAACTTGGGAAATACACTACACCTACATATCCTGAACCATCAGTAAAGTCTATGCGAGATTATCAAGTAGGCGTTGTATTTAGTGATAGATATGGAAGAGAAACACCTGTTTTAACTAATGAAAATTCTTCTGTAAGATTACCAAAACAAAATTCTAAATACGTAAATAGAATAAAGGTAAGCTTAGATACTAGTATCCCTATTCCAAGTTGGGCTGAGTATTATTCATATTATATAAAGGAAACATCTGTCGAGTATTATACAATATCTATGGACAGATGGTATGATGCTGCTGATGGGAATATATGGATCTCATTTCCTTCATCTGAGAGAAATAAAATTGATGATGGAACATTTTTAATACTTAAAAAGGCTCATAGTAGCAATACTATTGTCGAAGAAAAAGCTAAGTACAAGGTCTTAGCTATTGAAAGTGAAGCCCCTAGGTTTATAAAAACTAGAAAAGTAACTTTAGGTAAAGTATACAACACAAACAATGAAATTATAGGTAGTCCAGGATTTGGATTTCCTTTACCTGGTCGTACTAAAGTTACTGTATCAGGGTCGGCCTTTAGATCAGCTTTTGGTAAACACATGGAAGAAGAAATGCCAGATAGGCTTTTCATGCGTATATGGAAAGGTGGTGGCGAGGGATCTAGATTTTATAGAGTATCTAAACTAGCTGGTATTAATATAGGTACAAGTGATGGTGTAGATATACCTGGTGATTATCAATTAACTTTAGAGAAAGTTTTTGGACCAGATGTATCATTTACATCTACTGATGAAACGTATGAAACCAGGGTAGATGGATTAGCTATAGAACTATTAGAAGAAGAAGTACAGCAGCGCCCAGAGTTTGAAGGCAGATTCTTTGTTAAAATATTTAAAGATCAAGCTTTATCTGATTATGTAGCTAGAAGAAGTGATGATGACTGGTATGTTACACACCAATGGGGAATAGATTATATTAATAACAATGGGTATCTTAACGCTGGAACACGTGTACACCATCCGATATCTCCTCCTGGTGGTTCTGGATACTCAGGAGCTCCTGGAGGTTTTTTAGGAGTAATTCCTCGTAAACCTGTATATCCTATAAATGGTTATGACTTAACGTATAATGAGGATATAGTAGACGGCAATACCACTGGTGGGTTTTTGCAAGGTGATAGAGACATTGATTGGGATCAATATGGTGATAATGATTGGGATATAGTAGGTTTTGCTAGACATTACTCGAACTGGAAGTATCCTTATGCTAGAGTTCACCCTACAGAGCACGATTGGAGTGGTTTAACTGGCTACGATGAAGATCATATACCGCTTGGCAAGGCATATAAATTCATGGATATAGATCCTATAGGCTATAGTATCAAAGAACATATGGATATAGATAGTATCAGGGGTATTTGTGGCGGTGAAGATGATCCAGAGCCTCACCATTGGAGAATGGATACTCCTTTCGCTAATGGTGCAAGAGCCTACTGGGTATATCAACTTGAAAAAAGGAGATTCTTTATCGATGGATGTACAGCGTTTACTTGGACAAGTTACGCACAAGACTATCCTGGCAATAAATTCACTGGAGCTAGACTTAATGTTAACCCGGCGATAAATGCTGCTAATTCAGCTCCTGTAGCGAACTTTAGTGGTTGGCACTATAAGCTTAACTACTTCTCCGATGGACCACATAATTATTGGTCTTCGGGTAATGATGGGGCTTACAGCTTAAAAGAGACTTTCAATCCTGGAGATATGAACACTAGTGCAGAGTGGATGGGTGGAAGTAACAACGACGCATTTGCTAACGGTTATTACGATTGGGCAGATGGTAATGGAACTGAAGAAGAAGTGGATGAGTATATTGAGTGGATACTAACTAAGAAAAACGGCGTACCTAGTAGAGGTATATGGACTACAGATAACGGATATTGCGCTATGGATTTGTCTTGGGTAGGGTGGCAAGCAGATGGTTATCCATGGAAGGTTGAGGAATATATGGAAAACAACGCGGATCATATCCCTGTAAGACTTGACCAAGAACCAGACGACGCAGCAACTAGTACCGCTGCTAGAGAATTTATAGAAGAACTTGTTAAACCTGGAACCAAGTGGAGATTCAAAAGAGATCCAGATAAAGTCGTATACACTTCTTTACCATTCACAGAACCTTATACAACGCAAGGATATGATTGTGGATTATATAAAAACGATGCTAATATATATACAGGAGCGTTTGGCATCAGGAACATAAATATGGGTGAACAAGAGGATGATCGTCAGATGTGGGCTGGGTGTAATATAAGGCAAAGATGGACGGTAGTTGTAGATCCACCTATTGGTAGCGGACCATTAGGTTATAACCCTATTCACGGTACAGATCCTTCTGTAGTTACTAGTGTTACAGATGCAAATTGGAGAAGAGCCTTGCACCATGATGGCATGGGAGATCCTGATTATATCGAAATACTATCATCTTATTCGATGAATAGCGATTCATATTCTTCTAATCCCGCAATATGGGAGACAGAGCCTAAAGAGGCGGCAGAATTAGATATATATTATCAAGCTAGTAGATTAATACCTTTGCACGTTAATGATAGAACTTGTGAAGAATACATACCAGTAGGATCTTGTTTCTACAAAAGTGGTTGGAGGACAACTTGGGCGCAGCAATCTCAAGCTGACCTTGGAAGTCCGATGGCTACTAATAATCTATATGTTAACAAAAAATACACTATAACCTCTGTAAACGGTGATGGGACATTAGGATTTGAAAGCGGTATATTAGATGCCCTTGGTAGTGACGTTGGTTTCCTCACACCAACTTCAGCAGAGACAACTGCTGAAATTGATGTTAGCAATCCAGATCAGGTGGGTTATGAGACTGGGGATACGATAGAAATAGAACTACCAAACGGTACTTTCTTATTTGCGGAAGTAGTAGAGGATCTTGTTACAGGTGATACTACTGTAAAAATAAACACTACTAACACAACTCAATTCAGTCATTCTTTAGGTTGGAGTAATTGTTGGAGTTTTGGAAATGGAGCAGAGTCAGATAGAATACGTGATGACTTTAACGCTCCACAAATGGACAACGGAGTTAAGGCCTCTGCTACTATAGGTAACGAAAGAGTTAAAGAAGAGCATAAAAAATACGGTATGATCTGGTCTGGATTATACAATGCAAACGCGAAGGTTAATGAGACTAATCAATTTATTGCTGGCGAAAAAATCACCAAAGATATAAACCCATCTCATGGTAGTATACAGGCGTTAAAAACAGGTGATACTTTATTGAGAATATTCTGTGAGGATAAAGTTCTTAAAGCGTATACAAATAGAGATGCTTTATATAACGCTGATGGAAAAACAAATGTTGTAGCTAGTAACGCTACGGTAGGTGATGTTACAGCTTATCAAGGTGACTTTGGGATATCTAAAAATCCTGAATCTTTAGTAAAGACACCATACAACCACTATTTTGTAGATGTAAATAGAGGTAAAGTTCTTGCTTTATCTGGAGAAGGTGTAAGACCTATATCTGAAATAGGTATGAAAGATTACTTTGCGGATGCCATGGGTTCTTACGTTGTTAAAGCTATTGGTACTTATGATGAAAGAAAAAATGAGTACAATGTTACTTTAAATAAGGCATATAGCGAGAATAATCAATACCTTCCAACCGAACAAATTACAGTTTCGTATAACGAAGGATCTAAGGGCTGGGCAAGTTTTAAAAGTTTTTACAAGACGCAAAGCACGTCGCCCGCCTCAGTTCAAGGTTTAGAACACGGTATTAGTCAAAATAACAATTACTATACTTTCTTTGATGGTCATATATGGAAACACCATTCAAACGAAACGAGAAATAACTTTTACGGTCAACAGCATACGTCTGATTTTACTGTGTTATTCAACGATGTAAAGGAACAAGTAAAGAGCTTTACAACTATAGGCTACGAAGGATCTCAAGCTAAAATATCTAATTGGGATGACGCTACCGCAGGTGTTGATAACGTAGGATTCTATAACAACGATTCGTCTACTGGTAGCGGAACTACAACCGGTACCACATTAGTTAGTAACGTTAGTGATAATGAGTATTTTAATTTAGGCGCTACAATAAATGGGTGGTATGCAGAAAGTATAACAACTGACCTGCAGACATGTGGAAGTTTAGAATTTAAAGATAAAGAGGGTAAGTGGTTTGGATATCCAACAGGTGAAACTACAACGTTAAGTAATTTAGATGAAAAAGAGTTTTCAGTTCAAGGTTTAGGAGTAGCTACTATGACGCATAGCGACTCTAGCCTTGGAGGACCAATCACAATAACAGTAAATAATAACAGCACAAGCAGCGGAGGCGCTTCTTGGGATTAAAGATAATAGCATGGCAATTTGGTATACAATAGCTGGAACAGGATCAAGTACTGGAGGGGATAACCTTAGTGGTGATACAATAGATGTTACTATTACTCCAGTTAATCCTGATACGGGCGTGCATTCAGGCTTTAATATGAAAGCTGCAGATTTTAAAATTGGTGGTGCTACAGAAACAGATGGTAGCGGTAGCGCCACCTCAGACACTGGTATATGGGAAGGCGGTAATGTCGATACGGGTATATCTAAGGTGCAATTTACGGATTTAGGTATAGCTGGGAATATAAACAACACGGTTAGAGCTCGAGTTACTTTTGGATCAACGACGCCTTCTGCTGACGCTACTTATTATATAGATATTGATGAAAAAACAGTCACGCTTCCTGATGGTAGTACTGGTGATGCAATTTCAAATAACCCATCTAGAAGCATTTGTTTCTTTTTAAAAGTTACTTATCACGCAAATATAACTTATGGTTTTTATATTCCTACTACAAACACGACTACTTGGACAGAGCTAGCGGCAAGTGGTGGAGATATAACTAGAACACTTGTAAATTCTACCACAGCTGAAGCCGATGGTTATTATAAATATAAATTTGAGGGATCTATAACTAATTATAATGAAGGCAGTTCATATCCATTTGTAAGAGTTTTAGCTAGAAGAAAACATTTAGGAGCGGAAATTGATCCGCTACCTGGAGCAGGAGATCCGGTATTTACGACTCATGATTTCTATTTTACTGGATCGACACCGCAATTAGATATTCCAGATCAAGGGCAATCGTGGGCAAACTTCGCATACGCATACGCATACATACTCAATAACGCGAGTATTAATAATAGCGACAATCTATCTTACGCTGAGTATTTAGATATAAATTTAAATCCTGTGGATTCAGATTTTGCACTAGACAACGAAGCTGGCGACGTGTGTTCTCTTGGACATACTATAGTATGGGACTTAGAAATATTTGACCCACCTGAAGTAGTAGATTTAATAAATCCGGTAATCAAAAGTATTCAAATACCTAGTTCGTTTGGGTCTGCTGCTGGGTATCACGATATTATAGTTAGAGGTACTAGAAGAGCTAAATACACTCCAGTTTTATACAAAACCAGTAGCACAACAACTACTCAACCTGCTTCTACTCTAGCTTACTATAACTTTCAAACTAACAGTTTTCAGACAAATAAACCTACGGATGATAACTATGAAATACCAAGTTCAAATGGACAACCAGCTCAAATAACACACTCTGTACTTATGCCAAGCGCTTCAGCAGAAACAAGGTATGAATTGTATTTAGAACCTATAGCTAATACAGAGTTTTCTTCAACAATACCAACTATGCCGGGTGACAATCCAATTGTTCAAGAAGGTACTCATACAATAACATTAACAGCAACGGCTGGTACGGCTAATAACTGGGATTTATCTCCAGCAGTTACAGCATCATTTACGCGTAGGCCTGGGCAACAGATAACTTCAACAACAGGTTCTAAAACAAATCAGTCAACAAGTGCTACGTGCGGGGCGACGTTATCAAGTGGAACTGTATTACAGATTAAGACGCCTAATCCCGCAATTAGGGAAGGTATGTATGTTATGACTCCATTCAACACTAACGGTGTTCCACATCTTACAACAGTCGCAAGAGTTAATGAGACTAATATAACTCTTAGCGCAGCATCTACTATAGCTTCTGGAAGCGTAGTTAAATTTGAAGAACCTGGAGCTAGAATTTTTCCATTTGCTTTAGCTATTCCAGCTGGACAAGGTGCTGATTCAGATTATCAGGATTTAAGCGTGCAAACCGGTAATGATTATAAGCCTCAAAGCGCTATTGGTGGTACGCAAGGAGGTTCTTCTATTGTATTAACAGTAGACTCAAACGTAAGTGCCGCTACATTAATACCTATAAGGGAAGATGTCTATAATGTAGTGCCTGGTATGGTTGCTCGAGCTTCTGGAATATCTTCACTCAGTGGCGATGCTTATGTAAAAATAACTAGTATTAGCACGATATCTAGTCCTCAAGCAATAAACTTATCTGAAGCAGTAACAATGAGTGCTGGAACTCAACTTATTGTTGGGGAAGATCCTAGCACAAGTGATAATCTATCAACAGCTGGGGTAACAATTCTACACGTTCAGGGTGATATTACTACTAGTCACGGTTCACCTGCTGGAAGTCAAGAGGTAGGGACTATATCTGGATATTTAAACGTAGATAATATTAACAATAGTGTATCTCTACCAGTGCATATAGAAAGCGTATTAAAAGCAACAGAAGTATCATAATGGCAATAGTAACTTTAGAATTCACACAACCTTTAAATGTATCATGTCAAGTGGGTGATACCGCGTATTACGTGGACACAGCTACTGACGGAGGATTTAAAGTCAATAACACAAATGTAACAGAGATAGGCACAATAGTAGAAATAGCTGATAGAGAGGCTACACCTACTGTTAAAGTATATTCTACTATAGCGGGTTGGGCAGGTGAAAAATCTGGCGAACAGTTTATATTATTTTCTAAAAATAATAAAGCTAATTTAAGTTCACCTCTTGGATATTACGCAGAAGTTAAAATGACCAATGACTCAACTGCCGAAGCTGAGTTATATGCAGTCACCATGGACATGTTCCAAAGTAGCGTGTAAAATTAGTAAAAAAACACTAAAAAGTGTAACTATATATCAGTATACTTTAATTAAATTAAATGACTGATAACAAGTTACAAAAAAAATCTAAATCTGAGTTATCCAAAGACTTTAGAACTGCTGTAGTTTCTTTAGAAAATAATCTAAAAGAATTAGCAGACGGCGTTAATATCGTGGCTGGTACTAAAGAAAAGCCAATAGTAAACGACAGTAAACTAGTACCTATCAGACATTTTTTTATGGATGGGGTCTATGTGAGAGAGATGACGATGTTTAAGGACACTATAGTTATTGGCGCTATACACAAACACTTACACATGTGCTTTTTGCTTAAAGGTAAAATTACTGTTAGTAACGAAGAAGAAACTGTAGATCATATAGCGCCATGTTTTATTGTATCTACGCCAGGTATTAAACGAGTATTGTATGCTCATGAAGATTCAGTGTGGTACAACACACATAAAAACCCAAGCAACACTGAAGATATCGATCAATTAGAAAAAGACATAGTTGCTTTAACTTACGAAGAGTATGAAGAATATATTAAAAATAAATAAATTATGAGTTTTGTAGCGGTTGCAACAGGCGTTATAAGCGCCGGTATAGGCGTGGCTAAAATGATTAAATCCAATAAAGCCGCTAAAGAAGCTGCTAAGGAAGCTGAAAAAGCGCGTGTTGAGATGGATAAGCAGAAAGCTGCTTTTGAACAACTCGATACAAGTAATCCATATAAGGGTATGCAAAATGTGTACGAGAACATGGAGAACACCATGGAGGATCTCACTGTAAACCAGCAGGAAGCAGAGTTTCAAAAACAACAGTCAATGCAGAATCAGGCTAACATTATGCAATCAATGCAAGGTGCTGCAGGATCTTCTGGTATTGCAGCATTAGCTCAATCGCTGGCTAATCAAGGCGCGTTAGATGCTCAGAAAGCATCGGCGACTATTGGTGAACAAGAAGCGGCTAACCAAAAAGCAGCAGCAGAAGAAGCGGCTAAAATACAAGAAACTCAGCTTGGTGAAGATCAGAGGCTTATGGATCTTGAAATCGAAGGTGAACTTAAATCTAGACAAATGGAGGCTGATAAAGTCGATGCTCTAATGGGTCTAGCTGCAGGTGACGTATCGGCAGCGAATGCGCTAGTTGCACAAGCCCAACAATCTAGTATGGATGCCATGGGTGATATAGCTAGTGGCCTAGGTAGCGCAGCAGGAGCTTACGCAGCACGAGAAACTTCTTAATAAATAATTATGGCTACAACAACAACAACAACAACCCCAAGTTACGGATTATCAGATGCAACTAGAAGAGCTGTAAGAGAAGCTGGACCTAGACCAGGTGAAGCTCAACGATTATTAAATCAAGCGCAAACTCTTGGTGCGGTTGGAGATGCCGCTGCTACCGTAGGTATGGGCGTAGCTACAGGATTAGCTGTAAAAGACGCTAGAGAGGAGGCTAAAAAAGAAGAGAGAGAAGCGGAAGAGAAAAGGATAGCTGACTTAACTGAAGAAGCGGAGATAGCATTTGATGAAGGAATGACTTCTGTAGCACAACGACAAACTTGGACTACACCTGAGATGTATGATCAGTTTATTGATTTAGAGGAAGGATATAGACAAGAGTATATAGATCTTGTTAAAGAAGGTAAAAAAAGAGAAGCTGCAGAGCTATTGAGAAACCAACAAACTAGAGCTTCAGAACTTAATGCTATAAAGGGTAGCATGGAAACTGCGGCTGGGGTTCATGGCGGTAATGGCGGAGGTTGGAGTAATAAAATAAAACACGATAAAAACCTCCAAACAGATCTTGGTATTTTATCTAAAATGGAGCCAGGTAATCCTAGTATAGAATGGGATGAT
>CEOR01011536.1_pt1 | contig 13418 bp, 17 predicted proteins | sample 530661 | NCBI WGS metagenome assembly CEOR01 (sample SAMEA2620836, study PRJEB7988) | marine metagenome | biome: marine biome (ENVO:00000447); feature: deep chlorophyll maximum layer (ENVO:xxxxxxxx); material: "saline water (ENVO:00002010), including plankton (ENVO:xxxxxxxx)" | depth 65 m
AAGGAGTTTACTGGGACGTATGGTCCGTTAGTTGATCAAAGTCAAACTTGGACTACTAGTGTTACCAACCAGAATTCAACATATACCGCTGATAAAGCATTTAGTGGCATTGTCAGCGGAAGTAATTTATGGAGTAACAATGGCTCAGCCTCTGTACTTACCTTAAGTTCTGCACTCGATATTAGCGGAAAAACTGTAGTTGTGTATGGCGCAGCGTCTTCTGGAGCTAATCAAATACTTATTAACAATAAGTCTATAACTGGATGGCCTACTTCAACTAACTCTCTTACTCCTCTTGACATAACCTCTCAATTATCTGGGGACACTACATTAACTTCAATTGAAGTAAGAGAATCAAACGCTTACTTTCAAGGTATTAAAGTTGGCGGCAACCTGCTTGTAAACTCTGGAATTAGCCTTGTTGATAACTCTTTCTATCTCGATTTCTCCGACAACAGCAGCAATGCTGCGCTTGGAAATGATAAGGTGGGTAGTAATAATTGGACGGTTAATAACCTTGAAGTTGGCAATGCTGGTAGCACAGTGGCTTCCGCTAGTGGTGCGTTGCCAATCCTGAACACTTCAGGAGATTATGGTGGTACTGTAACCTCTGGTGTTCGCAGCGATTCCCTCTCCTCAAACATTGTTCTTGCTCTTCCTTTAAATGGCTCTAACGGGAGCACAACAATTACTGATTATCACCACACAATTAAGGGAAGTGGTAGTGCAAAAGCTATCACGCTATTTAGTGGTTCTACGTCTGGTGGTGCAGTAATTGATACATCTCAGTCCCAATACTATGGCAGTAGTTTTTATGTAGTCCGTGGTGGTGTAAACTCCAACCAAAGTGATTACATTGCTCGCACAGGCGATACCGATTTAAACTTTGGCACAGGAGATTTTACTGTTGAGTTTTGGTATAGACCCACAACCTTAGACTCAAACCAAGTCATTTTTGATAATCGTCATCCAACCACTGGTTGGCCTAACTCGTCAAATGGATATTCACTTGTTTGTAATGCCAGTGGAACTATCATGTTCTATACTGGCGGAAACAATCGCATTACTGCAAGCAATGTATTGAGCGTAGGAACTTGGTCTCATATAACTGTAGACAGAGATGGCGGTACTACAACAATAAGAGTTAATGGTGTCAATAAGGGGTCATGGTCAGATAGCAATAATTACAACGAAGGACGTTTTCTTCTAGGTAGCAGCGCTCCAAATGGTGAAGGCGCTAACGGTCATTTTGCTGATTTGCGTATTTACAAAGGAGACGCAAAATATACTGCTGATTTTGCTGTGCCAAGTGAACCTGACTTTTCCAATAGTGACAGCCTGCTCGACTCACCAACCAATTACGACGACGGCACTAATGTCGGTGGTAACTATGCGACTATGAACCCGTTAGATAAAGATGCAAACTGCACTTTAAGTAATGGCAATTTAGATGTTTCGTGCAGCACGTCTGGATGGTTTGGTGCGAATGCCACGATGCAGGTCATCGAAGGCAAAACTTATTTTGAAGCAACTTACATTTCTGGCAGCTATGTAAACATTGGCTTAAATACCCCAAACACTGGCGTGGGCGATGTTCACACAGATGGTGTTCATCTTCAGAACGATAATGGCACTTGGAAGGTTAGAAACGGTTCAAGTACAGCCAGCATAAGCACAGTTAGTGCAAATTCAGTTATTGGAGTTGCGGTAGACACTTCGGCCAATACAATTCAATTTTTTGTAAACGGCTCTAGCGTTTATAGCGGAACGCTAAACGCGCTTCATCGTGTTCCAATGGTTTACGGTTATGGCACATATAGCGTCAAGGTGAACTTCGGCCAACGTGCATTTGCTTACACGCCACCAACAGGTCACAAGTCACTCTGCACAACAAATCTCCCCGACCCAACGATTGCCGATGGTTCGACGGCATTTGGCGCGTTGACCTACAGCGGCAATGGTAACGCCCGAACTTTGACTGGTTTGAATATGAATCCAGATTTTATTTGGATTAAGTCGCGTTCTTCTGCTCAAAAACATGTTCTTGTTGATAGCGTCCGGACAACTTCTACTGGTGAATATCTAGCTTCTGACTCAACTCAAGCCGAGGGGACAGGTGTTCACATCTCTGGCACAGCAGATGGCATCACGATTGCAGATCCCAATGCCTCGACGATTTGGTATAACGATTTAAGCCATACCTACGTTGCTTGGGCTTGGGACGCTGGAACATCAAACACTTCAATTAGTGCTGGCAGCCTGACTAGCTCTTCTTTTGACCAGTCTCAGACGTGGAGTAATTCTTTGTCTTCTGCTAATGGGTTCTATTCAGGATTCCCAGCTGCTTATGCGTTTAATACGTACGGCAGTTACACGTCTGGGTGTGCTGTCAACGGCACCTCTGGCGATACACTAGTGTTCACGTATCCTTCTGCAATTACATTAACATCGCTACGAATTAGACTTTATCCAGGACAAACTCACACCATTACAGTTGCTGGTACAGCTATTAGTGTAGGACCAGTTGGTGGAACAACTAGCTACTTTGAGTGGACAGATGTTCCTCTCCCCGCAGGTGGTATATCTTTAGATGGTTCTTCAGATACTATCATCATTGGCGGTTCAAACTATAACTATGTAGGCGGAATTGAAATTAACGGAAAGGAATTAGTAGATCCTGGTTATACACTACCTACTACACCTTCAATCGCTTCAACCGTCCGAGCCAATCCGTCCGCTGGATTCTCGATTGTTAGTGCAACTGCGCCTAGTTCTAATACTTCTTTTACATTAGGACATGGATTGAATGCTACTCCAAGCTTTATTATTTTCCGACAGCGTGCTTCATCAAACTGGGCTGTTTACCATTCAGGCATACCTTCAGCTGAAACAAAATACTTACACCTGAACACAATCACTTCAGTAGGCACTGCTACTACTTGGAACAACACTGCGCCCACCAGCAACGTGTTTTCGTCAACAATGAGTGGCAACTGGGATCTTGGTGCTGATTTAATCGCCTATTGCTTCGCACCTGTCGAAGGCTATAGCGCATTTGGTTCTTACACCGGCAATGGTAGCGATGACGGCCCGTTTCTTTATACTGGCTTTACGCCAGCATTTATAATTATAAGGGCTTATTCGTCAAATAGTAATAATAATAATAACTGGGCTATTTACGACACAACAAGAGTTCCTAATAATGAAAATGAAACCCAGCTGTATCCAAATTCAAGTGCTGTAGAAGGTACTCATTCAAGCATGGGTATTGATATTCTTTCTAATGGTTTTAAGTTGAAAGCAGATGTATCTGGTTATTCTAATTACAGTGGTTGGGATTACATATATATCGCATTTGCTTCGCATCCATTCAAAACCGCCCGTGCTCGATAGTATTCACTGACATCGTATAATTAATATCCACTACAATAGATTTAGAGATTGATGCCTTGTAACTGATTATGGCTTACGGGAAAATTAAAGTAGATACTTTGGTTTATGACAATAGTGGAAGCGATGTTGAACTATCTGTAAGTTCTATCAACCTTGCTGGCTATGCACCCCTTGCAGGCGCGACCTTTACAGGCGATGTCAACTTCGACGGAGCTGTAGTTGTCAAAGGTGATTCAACAAATGGATCTGGTGAGCTTACTCTGAATTGTGAAAATAACTCTCACGGGGTAAAGATTAAAGGTCCGCCGCATAGTGCTGCAGCAACATACACACTCACTCTTCCTAATAACACAGGTACTAATAATCAGTTCCTAACGACAAACGGCAGCGGTGTTTTGTCCTGGAGCAGTCCTGCTGGTGGAGTATCGCTTTCTACAGCAAACACTTGGACCGCAGGTCAAAGAGCAGAGATTACTGCTTTGACTGATGGGGCGACTATTACACCAGACTTGAATGATTCAAATAACTATTCTGTAACTCTCGGTGGTAATAGAACAATTGCCAATCCAACGAATATCACCGCTGGTCAGTCTGGTTCTATCTTCATTTCTCAAGATAGTACAGGCTCAAGAACCGTTAGCTGGGGCTCCTACTGGGATTGGGCTGGAGATGCAGCACCGACGCTATCTACGGGAGCTAGTCAAGTTGATCGGATTGACTATGTCGTCCGCAGTGCTACATCCATTCACGCTGTCGCTACCCTGAACTACTCATGAGTTTCGTAGGAAGTAATATTCTTGCAGGCGCTTCTGGTTCACAAGGAAGTGCTGATTTCAAGATTGACCGTAGCTTGCGGTTCAACAGCGGTGATAGTGCATATTTGAACAGAACTCCATCTTCTGCAGGCGATCAAAAGAAGTGGACTTGGAGTGGATGGGTCAAACGAAGTACACTTGGAACAAATCAAACAATATTCTCCGCTAATTCTGGCGTTTACACTGACGCTGGTTTTCTTCAAATTTATTTCACTACCTCCGATACACTTAAAGTTTTCGGATCTGTGACACGTTTTGATTCCGTTGAAAAGTTTAGTGACCCTAGTGCTTGGTATCACATTGTAGCTGCTTTAGATACTACCTTGGCAACAGCAGGTGATAGGATTAAATTGTATGTAAATGGCACACGTATAACTAAAAATAGTGGAACAGATATTGGCCAAAATACGGATTTAGCAATCAACAATAATATTAATCACTACATTTCATCGTATAATGGTTCGAATGAATTATTTAATGGATATTTAGCCGAAATACACCTTATCGACGGTCAAGCACTTGCTGCGACTGATTTCGGTAAATTTGATGACAACAATGTTTGGCAGCCGAAGCGATACTCTGGCTCGTATGGCAGCAATGGTTTTTACCTGAAGTTTGAGAACAACAGCAGCGTCTCTGCACTTGGAACAGATAGCAGTGGTAACAATAATGATTGGACGGTAAATAACCTTTCCGTTACAGCAGGTGCTACCAACGATAGCCTACTTGATACTCCGACAGATTATGAGGCAGATTCCGGTAATCCAGGTGGTAACTACTGCACGTTAAATCCACTTACTGCAACAACTAATTTTACTGCTACTGATGGTAATTTAAAAGGTACTATGTCTAGCGGTACTGGAGGATGTCTTGGTACTATGGCATTCCCCAAAACTGGCAAATGGTATTTTGAAGTTGTCTTTGATAGCGTACCTGGGTACAACCATGTCGGTATAGCCACGGCAAAATCAAATTGTATTGTGTCTAATGCTAATCCTGGTTATGACACAACCAATGAATTTACATATTGGCAAAACGGTAATAAGACTAATAACGTTGCTTACGGCGCTACTTTTGCAGCTAATGACGTTATTGGGGTAGCTTTTGACGCTGATGCTGGATCACTTGTCTTTTATAAAAATGGGACAAGTCAAGGTGTGAATGCAACTGGACTGTTTGACACATATTTCCCATTTATTCCTGGGTACAGTAGTTATACAAGCGTATCTAATTTTGGTCAAAGACCGTGGGCGCAAACGCCACCAACAGGTTACAAAGCACTCTGTACATTCAACTTCCCAGATCCAGCGATTGCCGATGGTTCGACGGCGTTTAATGCTGTCTTGAGAAATGGTTTTGGTACGTCAGGTGGAACAGTAACCGTAGGCTTCTCGCCTGGACTTCTTTGGGAAAAAACTAGAAGTTCTGCTGGTAGTCACAGTCTCTATGATGCTGTGCGTGGTGCTGGTAAGATTCTTAATAGCAACAATACTAACGCAGAATCTACTGATACCAATCAGGTTAATTCTTTTACCAGTACTGGTTATACAGTAGGCACTAACGAATGGTCAACCTCGACCACTTTGGTTGGATGGGCTTGGGATGGCGGTGATTTAATCTCGAACAGTGCTTACAACCAAAGCCAGACTTGGACTTCAACGGTAAGTTCTTCAAACACAAGTTATCAATTCCCAATTGCTGCAGGTTTTGACGGTACTGTGACTGGAGATGGTGGTACAGATGGGTTTGCCGGATGGACTAGCAATGGTCCCATTACTCTTACATTCTCTAACTTAAGTGCCTCAAGTAATGTTGTTGTTTACGCCGGAAGTGGCTTAAATGGCACCATTTCAGCAACTTGCAATATTGGCGGCTATTCTTACACCCAATCAGCTTCGTCTGGATATGTTAATGCTTTAACCTTTTCTAATACAGGTGCAGTAACCACACTATCGTTGACATCTGGTGGCGGTGGAGTGCGATTTTATGGCATTAAAGTTGATGGGAAAACACTTGTAGATCCTGGCGTTATAAGTGTTGGCAGTCTGAATAGCTCTTCTTACAACACAAGTCAGAACTGGAGTTCAAATTACAGCGGTAACAATAATGTTGCACCCACTCAAGCATTTAACGGTCTTGGTCCTGTTCAAAATGGATATGCTCACCAAGGCGCAAGCCTCACGCTGACTTTCAACCCAGCATTGTCCGGTCGTTTCATTGTTTACGGTGGATCCGGTGGTGGAGGAGCAGACGATTACACCATCTCTGATGGAACTAATACAACCACATTGTCTTCCAACCAGTCCTATGCCAGTGCTCCTTATTTTGAGGCGCTCGATTTTGGTGAGCAGACAGGTATTACTTCACTTACTTGCAGCGCTGGTTACACCTTGTATGGCATTCGGGTTGCGGGCAAATTACTTGTTGATTCCAATGTAACTCCACCCAACGCCCCTTCAATCGCATCAACCGTCCACGCCAATCCGTCTGCAGGGTTCTCAATTGTTAGCTATACGGGTACAGCCACTGCTGGAACCATTGGGCACGGATTAAATGCCAAGCCATCTATCATGCTTATTAAGAGCAGAGACTCAGCAGATTCTTGGTACTTCTACACAGATGCAATTGATGGATCCTTCGATTACAATCAGTTAGAAGGCACTGGTTCATTCGGAAACAGCAGCCTAAGTTTGCCAACATCCAGTGTTTTCAGCGTTGGGTCTGCTGCCGGCACTAACAAAGCAAGTGATAAATTTATCGCCTACTGCTTTGCACCTGTCGAAGGCTATAGCGCGTTTGGTTCGTACACCGGCAACAGTTCTGCTGATGGTCCGTTTGTTTACACCGGATTCAGGCCTGCGTTTTTACTTTGGAAGCGATCCGATGGCACGGCTAACTGGTATATCTATGATTCCGCTAGAAATACTTATAACGTTGTTAATGACAACTTAGAGCCAAACACATCTGATACTGAAAATACTTTAACAAGTATGAATGTTGACTTTACAAGTAACGGTTTTAAAATTCGAGGAAGTGACGGCGACATAAATGCTTCAAGTGGTAATTATGTGTATGCCGCATTTGCTGAGAATCCATTTAAAACTGCTCGCGCTAGATAACGTTAAAATTGTAGTATTGAGACAAGAAAATCATGCTTTTGTTAGACGGTAAGCCGCTCTCTTATGACCGCGCTTTTACACACGATGGTATTCAATATCCCGCCAACTGGCTGAGATTATCTTCTTGGGATGAAAAGTCTGCTATTGGTATTACTGAGGTTCCTAATCCTCCGTATTACGATCAGCGTTTTTACTGGGGTGTTGATAATCCTAAGCAGCTTGAAGATATTACTGATGAAGAAGGTAATACTACTACTGGACTGAAGACTCTGTGGGTTTCTACAACTAAGAATTCTGCTGGAACTCTTCTTGCTCCTAGCGATTGGTATATTGTACGTAACAGTGAGACTAGTGTTGAAGTCCCTGCTGATGTACTAGAGCGTAGAGCTGAAATTCGTAGCTATTGCAATAAGTATGAGCAGGCTATCGAGGCAACTACCACTACCGATGAGTTAGCTGCTTACATCACCTCTGCTGATTACGGTAGTTTTGCTGAAGTTCCTGAACCCCCTGAAGTACCTGTAACTCTCCCAGCACCTGAAACCATCGTTGGTGGTGAAGGTGAAGACAGCATTATCTTCAGTGGTGGAGCCACTTCTGCAGGTATTATTTCCGGTGATGGAATCCTCGGTGCTTCCGGTGAAGATACCTTGAGCTTTGATTAATCAGTTACCTGGATAAGGAAGACCTAAGACTTCAAACGCTTTACGTGAGTAATGTCTACGGTCTTCATATCCATTAGGCAGATAACGTCCGTTTACTTTAGAACCAACGTCATCAACACCTGGACGTTTTTGGCAATGGCTAATCATGCCACGGTTCATCCACCAGAAGCCTGATATAGACCAAGGATACTTTTCACTAGAATAGGTCTTACCTACTTCCATCACTTTGGGGTCATACTGATCCCTTTTTTGTAGGTAGTCAGAAAAGGCTTGATGATTTGATCTGCCTGTGACCTGAATCCAGCCAGTTCCTGCAAACTTGACACCATCACCCGGATAAATATTTCCAATATCACGTCTGAATTCATAGTTCGAACCGTCGTGAATTTCGACCGGATAGCGAAGCCCCGCTGACTCATGCCCACACTGACCTAAGAAGTAAGCAATGTTGATTTCATCAAAGCCGTATAGCTCACAGCAATGAGCAAAGTCATGCATAAGGGAATCAGGAATGCTCTCTGTAGAGCAGTTCATAATTCGACCCATCTGTATCTTGGTGATGGGCCACTGCTTCGTTTCTTTCTTTTGTTTCTTTAATTGATTTCTATATTGACGTATCCAGTCGGTATCTTCATCTAATAAGCCTTTAGGTAAACCCTCGTATAAAATTTCTACAGCTAACTCTTGATGATATTCAGGTGCGTAATATTTAAAAAAGTTCTTAAATTGCTCTACGGTTATTTGTGTCATAATATCAAATATCTCTAGCAATATTGTATCTACAATAGTATTACTTAGTGAATACGTTATGACTACAGAAGAGCGTCAACAATTTTGGCAAATGGTTGAAAGTGGCGATAATCCTCTACTTTCGGTCATGTCTGGACTTGTTGAAAAATGGGGCATGCCTGCCATTGTTATGGCGTTAGGTGATGTAGCCGTTGTGCTCTCCGAGGATGCAATTGATGCAGACAATCTGACGCCTAATCAGCGTGGTCTGATTATGAATTGCTGTGCTCAGGTTGCTAATCTTAGTGATCTTATGCATGCGGAGATGGATCATTTAGCTGCTAACCAATGACTGAAGAAGAACTGGCGAATTGGCAACGTATTAAAGAGCACTTTGATTCTTTACCTGAGTTCAAGAGAGACAATTATTTTTACAAGCGAGCTATAGCTATTACTTCGGGTCAGCCTGACCCTCAAGAGCTGCCTTCACTAGAAACAGAGGATAAAAGTGACGAAAGTTAGTTAAAATAACAAAAGGATTAGGCTAACTAAATGTCAAGAGCTAAAGCCAAATCAAAGGCAAAAGCACACCTTAGTAAATCTAAGATGGAATGCAATAAGCCTAAACGCACCAAGAACCATCCAACAAAATCGCATGTTGTAAAAGCATGCAAGGGTGGTAAAGAAAAAATCATTCGCTTTGGACAACAAGGTGTCAAGGGTGCCGGAGCCAATCCTAAAACTGCTAGAGATAAAGCACGTAAAAAATCCTATTATGCAAGACATAATGCACAGGATTCAAAGCCGGACATCTTTAGTGCACGTTACTGGTCGCATAAAGTCAAATGGTAACTCGATTAGCTGGTGAAAGAATGCCTGCTGGGTTCTTACCCAAGGCAGATTTGATTGGACAAGGCTGTGAAAAGAAACCTGTAGAGATGTATCCAGCTCCGGTCAAACCAACAATGTACAACACCCGTTCAACTTTATTCCCTAGATAAATGGCTAATAAACCTACTAATCCAAAATTATACGCTCGCTTAAAAGCGCAAGCACGTCAAAAGTTTGATGTATATCCATCTGCCTACGCCAATGCTTGGCTTGTAAAAGAATACAAAAAAGCAGGCGGCGGCTATGAAAAAACAAGTGAGAAAGGCTAATGGCTGAAGGCGGTCTTAAGCGTTGGTTTAAAGAAGACTGGCGGGATGTAAAGACCGGCAAAAAATGTGGTCGGTCTGAAGGTGAGAAACGTAAAGGCTACCCTGCATGTCGTCCATCCAAACGTGTCTCGAAAGATACGCCAAAGACTACTGGTGAAATGTCTACAGCTGAAAAAGAAAAATTTAAAAAGAGTAAACAATCAAGTAAACGTATTAACTACAATCACAAACGTAGTGAAGCCAAATCTAAAGCACAAAATTACAAACGTAAGTAATTCTAAAGCAACCGGAGCTATCTCATGTCAAAAGATGAAAGAAAAAACGCAAAGAGTATAGCCCAAACTTTTAAGAAGATGGATAAGCCTATGAGTAAAGGTGGTACTGGTGGAACGTTTACAGCAGCAGCCACTAAAGCTGGATATCCAGATTCTCCTGAAGGACGTCTAGCATTTGCCAATGCAGTCTTAAAAGATCCTGACGCATCTTCTAAAATGAAGAAGAAGGCTACCTTCTACAAAAACATTATTAATAAAGACTAATGCCTGGACATAACATGAAGCCCGACTTCCTTGACATGGATGGTGATGGGGACAAGCAAGAGCCAATGAAGGATGCTGCTCAAGAGCCAGCTGCTCAAAAGTTCAAGGATGAAAAGATGACTGAGGTTATGAAAAGGAGACGTGGCTGATGGCTGGTGCAATTACGGTGACAGGACTTGAGTCCTTTGAGAATCAATCAGGCGATTTAACCCTCGTTAGTCCTGACTCAACCGATCGACCCGTGAATTACTGGTGGGTGCCACGTTGGTGGTGGAAAGGTGCCAACACGATTTACGAGGGCTGCGTTCGTCTTAACAACAGCGACAACAACGATCAGATCTACATCGCCTGTAGCGAGAACAACCCTCATCTGAAGGTGGAGTGGAATGGCACTGCCTATACCTTTGACGGGGACAAGAAACGGAAGCACGTCACTCGGATCTTTGTAACGACAGACGCTTCTCTGAAAACTGGCACCGACTACCGAGTGCCTCTACGTGGTGCGGCAATCACAGCAGTCAGTTGACCCTGTGGAAAACTAAGGGGGTCCTGAGATAAGTCTTGCTTATTAGACGAGCCCTTGACTAGTGTTATGGTGAGTTTTACGCCTTGAAATGAGAGGGTTCGAATCCCACCCTCTCCGTTTTTGTTAGATAAGCCCACAAAATGTTGGTCTTGTCTATAGATTAACGATAGGCGTTGCTTATAACCTCACATTTCATGAAAGTCTCTGAACTAGTTCAGGAGTTGAAACTCATTTATCCAAAACACCAGCCAAGCACTTTTGCTTTCTGGGACAAATCGATCAAGCCAATTGCTGATCTGCCTGTCAATTCAATCAACAAAGCAACAGTCAGACGGGTGAGAGCCCAGATGCTGACTGAGCTTTCAGAAAATACAGTCATTGCACGTCTTGGGTATCTCAAGGGTTTGTGGCGTAAGGGATTGCGTTGGGAACTAATCGAAGGAAGGAACGTTTGGGAGTATGCAGACGATGGACTTAAGAAGACAGCACGAAACCCTGAGTTCAAACCGTGGGAATTTTGGGAGCCATATCACGAGCATCCCACCTTTAGGTTCCTCTGGTATACCGGGGCAAGGATTGCGGAGATTGCTGGTCTCGATCCTGCCAATATTGTTATGGATGCTCCTATCCCTTATTTCAATTTCGTACACCAACCAAACAGGCGGTTGAAGAACGACGCTTCGATTAGAAAGGTGCCCATTCACCCAGCTTGCTGGAATTACGTCGATAGGTTTAAACCTGTGACAGCCAAAACCAACCACGGTCATCGTTGGAGCTGGACTATGGGTTGCCGCGTTGGGCTACCTCCAGGAGACGCAGCGCACGCATTGCGCCACGCATTCCACACGCAGTGCCGTGATGCAGGTACAGAGGAATATATGCTTGACATTCTTACTGGACATGCAAAGAAAAGCATGACTGCTAAATACGGTCGTACTCACTTTCATTTATTGCGTGATGAGATCTACAAGCTAGAACATCACTAACTACTCAAACTACAGTAAATACGCTACTACCTATATACTGTTTAATTAAAATGGTATATAGGCAATAGTAGCTTAATATCCAGATAGGTATATAGAAAATAGCCGTAGTTTGTGTAGCAAAGTAGTTAGAATAATGGCAAACCTATAGGTAGAAAAATGGGTATTATTGAATCTCCAATTTTTTGGATTGTAGTTGCTGCAGCTTCTGAAATTATTGCCTTGACTCCCTTGAAGTCCAACAGTGTTATTCAGTTGGTGCTTTCTGCTATTGATGCCATCAAGCCTGCAAAAAAGGGCTGAGCAACATACCGCATGACGGTAAATGGATTTTTCGGTTTGACACTAGAAGTCCGACCGAAAAACTTCGTCGTGCGATTAATGAGCAGAAGTTCTATGCAACTCTACCTCATAAATTAGATAACGCTGTAGAAGAATATAAAAAAGCCACTCCTGAACCTGAACCAGAACTGGAGTGGGAGTTTGAAGAACTTGGTGAATTTGGCCAAGACGGTTGGACAATCTCGTATCGGCATAAATCAGTTGATCGAGATCAGTAGTCTCCAAAATTGTTTTCACCTTCACTGTGACCATAGTCAATGCAGATTTCAGTACCAGCGGGAATGTCTTCCGTTGCGTAATGACGCATCACTTCGTTGACAGTATCTAGTTCATAAGCAGCATTGTAATCAGTGGAGTGGTTATAAAGTCCAGCAAAGCCAAAACCTAGAACGCAGTCATTTGCGTAAATATTATCGGAGGAATCATATGTATAGCGAATTAGTACATCTCCTTTTTTGCGCAACTCTTTATAGGGAAAAGTGCAATACGGAGACTCTTGAAGAACGTCGTGCATCTCAATGTCTTCCGCTGTGAATACACCCCAACGATGTGTGTCAGACCGAGCAATATACAAGCCAGGGTGAAGGAAAAGCTCGTCTAGTTCTAAGTTCATATGTATGGTTGTTTTTCAATAGTCTAAAGATAATAAAACAAGTATGTGAGATACAATTGAAAAAAGGCTTTAAATAAATACAGCTATGATTGAGTCAATAGTAAGCGCTACAGTAGCTGTAATTACAGGTGGATTTGTTTTGGCATCAAGAATTAATAGCAAGATTGATACCTTAGATAAACGCATTGATGGTGTAGAGCTTTGCATGGCACGTAACTACGTGACTAAAGATGATTTTGCTAAGACTCTGGAGCGAGTTGAAGGTCATATGATTCGCATTGAAGAAAAATTAGATGAACTTGTATTAAATCAAGGACGATAGGTTATTACTTAAATACATAAAAGGAACGGGGTTACGTTACATTCTTAGTAAGTTCCTTAAATAAGAACGAATGGGTATCGCTGAAGACTGGGCTGACTTAATGTTCAACCTAGATTGCCTCTCAAAAGGGGCTGCAAAGCGTAAGTTCCGCAAATCAATTAAATACGGTTGGGGCGGCTTATGTGCATATTGTCGCTCTAATAGGGCGACTA
>CEOR01001022.1_pt1 | contig 13406 bp, 14 predicted proteins | sample 530661 | NCBI WGS metagenome assembly CEOR01 (sample SAMEA2620836, study PRJEB7988) | marine metagenome | biome: marine biome (ENVO:00000447); feature: deep chlorophyll maximum layer (ENVO:xxxxxxxx); material: "saline water (ENVO:00002010), including plankton (ENVO:xxxxxxxx)" | depth 65 m
TCTTTTGGAAGCAATCTTAAAATCATATTTGTTGTTGTCAATATCAACCAATTCATTAAAATGAGTGTCTGCTATTTGAACCACTGCAACAGAACCTTTTTTGACCTTGTGTTTCTTTAGAGATGTTTTTAATGAGTTTTCTTTTAATGTCTTAATCAAAGCCTTGTTGTATTCCATCAAAGCGTTTTCCTCTCTTGCATATTCTCTAAATGATTTATTTGCTATTCTGTTAAGGTCCTGAGCTCTTTGTTTTTGTTTTGCTAACTTAACATTGTGTTTGACAATATCCTTATCAACTAAAACATAAGAAACAACTAATGAAACTTGTTTTCTCATATAATCTGGAGAAACTTCAAAATGGTATTTATCTATGAGATGCCTTCCTATTTCAGCAAATCCAACTCCATTTTCAAATAGTTCAAGAATTTCTTCTTTGTATTCTAAGTATTTATTTCTCATTTTTTCTTTTGATTTTCTCCCAAGAACGACCGCCAAAATAAGCTCCAAAGGCTGTTATGGCTAAGGTCTGCCAAAGATTAATCCAAGCGTCTTTAATGTTTAAATCAACAAAACTAAAATCAACCAAAGTGAAAATCGTTAGTGTAAACAACAAAAAAACCAATGTTAAAGGTCTAATGTTTTTGGAAAGCCAAGAGTCTGAGTTCATGTCTGCTTTCCATCTTTCTGTTATTTCGGATTGCATGCTTGACTCATGTTCCAAAATCTTTTCCTCTAATTCTTTTTTAAGAATCAGTTTTTCTTCTTGAGATGTTATTAATTCATCAGCTACATTTCCAACCTCTTTTACAAGATCTGAAGCTTTAAAAATCTTTGTTATAAAATTCATTTTTTAGAACAATTCTTTTTGCAATAATTGAAACATACTTTGTTAAAAGTTATGAATGCCACTAATTTACAAATAAATTTTTTCATTTTTTATAATTTTTTTTAAGTTGTTAAATATACTCTGTTAATAAATCCAAATCTTAGGAGATGAAAGTTTCTCACTTATATCAATATGAATAAAATTTCCCTTATCTTTTCCAGCTATTCCCAAACGAAAAGGAAGGTCTAATTCACTGGCTAATTCTAAAGCAAATCCAACAAATAAAGCTCTTTTATATGAATCCGTTATTGCTACATCAGCCGCAATCCCCTCTAAATGTGGTGATGTTCCTTTTTTAGCTGTTTTATAACCTCTCCTTCTCAAATCTTCTTGATAAGCCTCTGTTCTAAATCCACTTGTAATAAAAAATTTAAAATTACATCTATTGCGCAACTCATCTAAAAACAAAAGAAATGTTTTATCCATCTTTTTTCCCGACTTCGGATCATCAGGAGATGCAAATTCTTTCAATTTAAAATGTCTAAGTTTCACTTTCTCTTTTTGAAAAGCTTTACTAAAGAAACACATATTGCCAAAATTATTGAGATTGTAAGGAGAACTTCATTTACTTCAGCTAGACTCAATCCAATTGCTCCTCCATTTGCAATTGATAGGTCCAATATGTCTTTTGTATTATCTTTCATTTTAATTTTGTGTTAATGTTACTTTTCCACCCCAAATTCTGTGATTTGTTGATGAAACTAAAACTTTTATCATTAAGTAGTTTGTATCAGATGAAGCAATTGTTCCAATGCTTATTGCTGATCCATTTGTTGTTCCTGTTCCTATTGTTGAACCTTTTCCATTTGCATTGATATTCATTTCATAAACCTCAACAGATTTTGTTGTATTACTTCCCCAAATATAAACTTCTGTTGCTGTTGTTCCACTTGGAATGTTTACTGTTGCAATAAGTTCCTGAGCTGTGTTTTCAACTGAAATCCCTGTGTTTGTTCCATCTCCAAAAACAGCTGGAGTGATGTCAGGACTTGAAGCGTCATCATTTACCATAAAATCATCTGGAAGAATTTTTACATAAAGAGTGTCCACTCCAACCATATAATAGTTCCCACCTGTGATTGAATATTTTCCAATTGAGTTTGCAGTAACTGGCATTCCACCCACAGAGCCTTCTGTTTTTCTTTGGTATTGTTGAAAAAGATTTTGATAATTTATTCCAATAACAGCTCCCTCTCTTATATCCTCAGTAATAGTATTTGAAACAACTGAAATTGTTCTGTCAGCTGCGGCAACATCTGATGAAACTTCAAATTCTAAATATTGACCGCTTTTTCTATCTGTTAAAAAAATCTTATCCCCACTGTAAATAATATCATAACCAACAGGAACAATGTTTAGTGATGTAATTGCTCCAGCTGCAATTCTTTGGCTTATTTCGGTTGCATTCCATGGCATTCTCATTGATTGAGCTCCATTTCCGAAAGCGTTTCCTTGTGCTCCGCCGCCTAAAACAGGACCAGACAAAGGACCTGTCTGACCTTCATCAGCTGTTGTAACAACAAGACCTGTGTCATATGTAAACTGAAACCAAACCCCATTCCACTGATCTCTTAAAGTGTTATAAGTTCCACTTAAAAAAACATATTTTTCAGAATTAATGTCTTTCAACCTTCCAACAGGATTGACCATTTTTAACTTTGTAGAAGTCAATTTATCTGTTTCACTCAATGCAGAAGTTACATTCATTCTCTGAGAAGCTATATGTTGACATTTTATTATTTCATTTGCTAGAAGTTCATTAAAATTGTTTGTTCCAGACAAAGTTCCTTTTCCCCAATCTCCAGATGAATCCGCCTTAACAAATGCAGAACCATTCCAAACTCTTAAACAAGAAGCTGAATCAACTGTTGGTGAATCTCCCCAATATAAATCTTTAAGTTCAATTGTATAGGAATCGCTTGTATTTGTTGAATATTCTGAAGTTATTGTGTTATCTCCAATAGAACCCGCTGTAACTTGTGCAAATATTCCTTCAAAATCATTGTTTAAATTAAAAACATTTGAATAATCAAATACAGTGTCAGTTTGACTTGGAGGCATCAAAGGAGAAAATCCTGTTGAAGCTTGAATTTTTCCATGGTTGTTCCAACTAGTTGATTGAACTTCTGTATAAGTAAAAAACTCAAACTCCCATTCTCCTGTAAAAGCCGCATCTGTTGGAATAATTCCGTTTGTATAAGTTGCTGAATCCCAAACAATTCTTTGACTTGTTCCAATAGCTATATTGTCAACTGAAACATTTATCATGTCATCTGGAACTCCATTTGTAGATGTTGGAGCAGTATAAGTAGACCATGATAAAGTTGTTCCTGATTCTGTTAACATTTTAGTAAATGGAGTTGTTCCAGCTTGTCTTGCTCTTATTGAAAAAGTCATTTGCATATCACAAACCCTTTGAGATGAACCAAGCCCTAGTTGAACAGTTGTTACATTAGCAGAGTTAGTGAAAGTCAATGGAATCTGACAATAAAACCCACCAGAATTAGCAATGTCAACATACGATGTTATACTTTGGCTTTCTATTACATCGCCAGCCGCTGTTCCATAAGCTGTTGAAGTTAATAAAGGAAATCCATTAAAATTGTTTTCATCACTAAAAACATTAAAGTTTCCAATGACTCTTTTAATAGGAGCATAAAAATCATATTGTGTTCCAGCTAATTTTTGAAGCCCAGCGTTGTTGGTATTAGTAACATTTTCAAATTGTAAATCATAAAGTCCAAAATTAGACTCTCCAATTGTTGCTTCATCTGATCTCCTTGTTCCTGTGTAAAAATATTCTCTTGTATTAATATTGTCTTGAGCAGTTGGAGTTCCAGATTCGTTTGCTTCATATTCTGCAATCTGAACGAAATGGAATGTGTGGTGCCAATAAACACATCTCATTCCCCAATTTTTACATAGAGCTTCTAAAACCTCATAAAATGTTTTTGGTGTATAACGACCTTCCTCATCTCTTTCATATAAAGAGTTCATTTTGCATTGAGTCCAAAACAAAGGATCATCAGCTTGTCCATTACTTGGCATTGTGGAATTATACCAATTTACTGAAGTTTTATAAGTGTAAGATGTAGAAAGTCCCATATCTGTAGCTATTGCAGAACCTGTTTTTGCTAGTATTATTTCAATCCAATTTGTTATTTTGGTATAGTTATTCCAATAAACATCATTCACATCATAAGGAAACTCAACTGCACTTCCTGTGTCTAAATTAGTATCTCTTACAAATGGTTGGTCTTTTAATATAGCAAGTCCATCAATTGCTGTCAATTTTACTTCATAAGGAAAAGAAAAGTCCTCTTGAGCAGCCAAATCCATGATTAAAAATCCACTCCACAAAGGTCTTGTTGTATCTCTTGAATTAAACAAATGAACATAAACATCTTTTTCATCAAGAGTTCCATCTCTTAAATCCTGAATGAAATCAGCGTGTCCTGTGTTTTCAACTATAAAAGGAATGTCCAAAGAACTTGCTAGAATGTAAGAAAACTTTTCTTGATTACTTGTTTCATATTGTATTTCAGGACCAGAACTTCCAAGATTGATTTCTGTTGCAGCAGTTGTTGATCCTTCAACCCAGATTTCCAATGTGAAATCCTCATTAGCCATTGACTTGTAGTCAATATAGTATTTTTTTCCTAATGCCATTAAACGCTTCTTTGTCTGTTATAACCTGTGTTTCTATTACTTAAAAATATGTCATTTCCTTTGATAACTCCTTCAACAACTACATTTTGACTTCCTCCCCCCATAAATTGTTTTAATCTATCTAATGGAGCAATAACTTCAGGATTTGAGGCAGTTGTTCCAATACCTTCACCAATCAATCCTAGAGTTGGTCCTGTAACCAATCCACCATCAGCAAACCCCATTATTTTTCCTAAATTCTCTAACATGCCCAATCTTGTAAAAGCTGCACTTCCCAACCCTCCTAAACTTGCTGGCATTATTGCACTAATTGCAGTCATAACTGCTAATTGAACTAGTAAAGATTGTATAGCTTTTTTGATATTTGCAATAAATAGGGGAAAGAATTTTTCTTGTGAACTCAAAGCTTGGTCTAATGAACTTGTTGCAATATCACCAAACATTCCAAAACCCGCACTCATCAACTCCTGTTCCTTTGTTAATTTAGTAACAACTCCAGAAAGTTCTTCAAAGCTTTTTGTTGGAAGTGAAGGAGTTAAAGATTCTGTTATTTGTTTTGTATGTGCAAGTTCAATGTTTAAAGCTTTTATTTCTTTTTTTTCTTTATTTGTTACATCTGTTAATTCTTGAGTTTGTTTATATCTTTTTTTGTTTTCTTTGTCAATTTGCTTTTCAAGGTCAATCTTTTGTTGTAACAAACTATTTCTTTGTCTTTCAGCTATCTCATAACCTTTTGTCCCTTTTTCTAATTTTTTAAGATTTTCATTTTGTATATTTAACTGAAAGTTAACTGCTTTTAATTGAATTTCTGCTTTGCTTGCACCTTTCATTTTAAGTTCAGTGATTTCTGTTTCAAACTCAATTGCAGCAATGTTTCTTAAATTTTCTTCCCTTTCCCTTAACTCTGCATTAAGTTTTCTTTCCTCATCTGCTTGTTTTTGAGCGGCTGTTTTAGCATTTTTTGATGAACTTACATAGCTATAAATTGCAACACCCAAAGCTGTTAAAAGTCCAATTGTTGCAAGAATAGGGTTCGCCATCATAACAACAAACAATCTTTGAAAAGCAGGAATCAATGTTCTCATTATTAAAACTCCAATTGCTTTAAAAACAGGACCTAAAGCAGCAACACCTGTTGCAAGTTTTCCAATAAATATCAAAACAGGTCCAATAGCGGCAACAATCAATCCAGCGGTTACAATGAAATCTTTTGTTCTTTCAGACAAACCATCAAATTTTTCCATCAATCCAACTAGAAATGTTGCAATCTTTGTAACAACAGGAAGTAATCTTTCTCCAATTTGTTCTGTTAGGTCCATAAATTGTCCCTTAAGCCCTTCAATTGGTCCTAGTCCCGCTTTTCTAGCGGCTTCTGCAGCCCCTCCAAACTGAACTGCTAATTCATCTAAAATTAAATTTTGAGCTCCAGCAACATCACCAGCATCAACCATTGTTTTGATCATGTCCTTTTGAACATCTGTAAATCTAACCCCGTTTCTACTTAAAGCATTTAATTGTCCAACAGGATCATTTAAAGCTTTTCCAAGCATAATTGACGCGTTTTTTAAATCAACTTTTAATTTTGTAGATAAATTTAAAGCAGCTAGTTGAGCTCTTTCAAATTCTTCTCCAGCTATCCCTGTGAATGTTAAAAGTTGAGCCGTTACATCAGAAAGGATTTGTTCATCTCCAAACAAAGAAATTTTTTGAAGTTCAGCAGCCATTGTTTGAAGTTCCTCTGAAGTTAAACCAGCTGCCATTCCAGTTGATTCAATACCAGCCTCAACCTGTGCAATCGCTTTTTGTTGTTCATCAAAGGCCTTTAAACTCATAGCTCCAAAAGCAGCAATTGGAAGTGTTAAGTTTGTTGTTAAAGTTTTTCCTGTTTTTTGAATGTCTTTTCCAAACTTCTTAAGATTCTTTTGAGCTTTTTTCATTGCTCTATCAAATCCACCTAAGTCAGCTCCAAACTTAAAATTTAAAAATCCAATTGCTTTACTTGCCATGTTCTATCTTTTTTTTATATAATTCTGCTTTTGCTTTTAAATCTTCAAAATCAATTTTCTTTTCATCTTTTTCCCAATCAAACAAAATTAGGTCCTGTGGTTTTATTCTTTTTCCTTTTTCAATTTGTATATTCAACAACAAACAAGTTGACCATCTTGTTCTTTCCCAATCGCTTCTTTGCCTCATGTTTTCCAACTCATAAAATCCTTCAACCTTATTCCAGAACTCTCTTGGAAGCATATCATAAAAGTCATCAACATTCATTCCTAATTGTCCGAATGCTATCTTCTCCAATTTACGCCAAGTTAGCTCTTCCTTACTTTCTTGGCTTTCTTCTTTTTTTCAGAACCCTCTCCCATTGCTCTTCCTAAGATTTCAAATGCTTCTTCCATACAATCCATGTGCCCATCAAACATGTCTGTAACATCATCTAATGAATAGTGAAAAGGTTGTTTTGCAGCTCTATAACCATCTTCCAATCCACAATAAATCAAACTGAAAGCATCATTGAAAGTCATTTTTCCTTCTGCTAATTTGTTTAAATCATTCATTGTTGCTCCAGTCATTAGACTATACTTTCTCAAAGCGTTAAATCCAAATCTTATTGGCATTTTGTGTTCCCCTATTTCTAATATTTCGTATTTCATTTTTTCTAAGTTTTATCTTTTCTGTTTTTAAAAATAAGCCTACCCAACCACCCAGAAAAGAAAACGGTCAGGCAGGCTCTTGTTTTAACTATTAAGCAATAGTTTGAGTCAATGCTCCTGTTCCTTGAAAAGTAGCACTAAAAGTTGCAGTGTCCTCAAGAGGTGCAGTTAAAGCAACTGAAGTCAACCAAGCATCTCCAACATATTTTGTATCTCCTGTTGTTGATCCTGTTGTTCCAAAAGTTAAAGAAAACTTTGCTCTTGTTGCCCAATATCCTGTAAATATTTCACTCAAAGTTTCATTTGAAATTGCAGAACCTGAAGGGTCTAGCCACGCATAAAGTGCGTCAACACTAACTTCCCAGCTTCTTAAACCTTCCATGTTTTCCTCAAAACCACTAGATTCTTTGTTTGTTGTAGAACGCGGGCTGTGGTTAATATTGATTGTTGCATTAGTAGAATAAGCAACTAATGTTCCCCCAATATAAACGCCAAGCTCCGTTCCATTTAATTGTCCATTTGCCATTTTTTTTCTATTTTATAAATTTATAATTCTGTTATTGTTCCTTCTTTGAACTTCTCTTTGTTTTCTTTTCTTTTTTTTCTTCAGGCTCTCCATATCCATTTTTTTCAAGCCACTCATATTTTTCTTCTGTTACATCAATAACCGCTCCAGCTTCTAAAGTTTTTATTGAGTTAACAACATATTTTCTTTTTAATTCAAATTTCATATTTATTCATTTTATTATTTTTACTCTGGAACATCAGCAACAAAATCAGTTGATGTCATGTTTGTCATTGTTCCATTATTATTTCCTGTTTCATCAACAATTGTTGGGAATGTTGCAATTGGATCTCCCACAATACCGCCATCTCCCATTTTCCAATAACCTTTCATATTTTCTAATGGTTTTGGATTAAATGGAAGTCCATCATTGTAAAGGTCAGAAACCTCTGTTGAATCTAAAGCTTTATTAAATAAAACTACCTCATCAATATTTCCTTTCCAGAATCCGCCACCCTCTGCATTATTTCCAATAGAGGCTGAAGAAAAGCTTCCTGTAAATGTTCCTCCCACTCCACTTGTTGATTGTTTTAAAACTCCATCTAAGTAAATTGCTACAGCGTCCCCTGTGTTATTATCCCAAGTTCCCACCACATGATGCCAATTTCCATCTCCTTCAATTACATCAGTTAGAACAGCTGATGTGGTCGTTCCTCCCGCTTTATAAACACATCTCAATTCAGCTGAAGCATTATGATAAAATACTCTTACATTGTTATTTGAATCTTCTAAAATTCTCATGATGTCCCCACTTGCTGATGTTGTTTCTAACTTGAACCATGCAGAAATTGAACCTGTGTTTTTAACAGAACTCATTCCTGAAACCCCTAAAGAAACAAAGTCATCAACTCCATCAAATAAAGTTGAATAAATATTGTTAAAAGAATTTATTACTCTAACATTAAAATTCAAGGATTTTCTATAAATTCCATCACTTCCAGACATATCATCAAAGATGTCATCATATCCATCAAAATCAATTGCTTGAATGTTAACTGCATTATAAACTCCATTCACTCGGTCCAAAGCTGTTCTTATATAGTTGGCTAATTTAGAAGCTTCTGAGTAAGTTTTGCAATATGCAGAAATTCTCATGTCAACAACATCTAATAATGCAACAGAATCCTTTTGTCCTTCAGGGTCTGAACTCCTAACATCATAAACAATAAAAGGAAATGGAGATGTTTGTTTCATTACATTTGGAGCAATCCTTGTTCCTACCATTGAACTAACTGCAATGTTATCACTTAAAATTTTATATATCGCTTTTCCTATGTCCATTTAATAACCTAATGTTCCGTATTTTTTCAATCTTCTTTCATGTATTTTAACAGCTCTTGTAAATATTTTTTCAGCTGATTTCATGCCACCCATCATAACTGACCTGTGTGAAGTTTCCCAAGCGTCAGCCATATATGTTTGAGCCCTTCCTGTATATTTTCCGAAAAATTCAACTTGGTTTCCGTATTCAATCCAAGCCCCAAAATAACCTCCTTTTTCTTTTTTAAACCTTCCTTTAACTCTTGGACCTACATAACCTCCATAATTTTCTCTTGAAGCTTTTGTTGTAAAAAATCCAATTGACTTTTTTAGAGTTTCTCTTTTGATTGTTAAAGCAGGCTTTGGTGGATAAGGAATATCTTTGTCAGCAACAGGAGCTTCATTTTGTGCTGATTTCACTAATGGTTTTGAAGCATCTCTCCAAAACTTTGTCCAAGTTGCTTTTTGACTAACTTGTTTTGGAAGTTGTTGAAACATTTGTTCAATCTCCTTTAATCCTAAAACCTCAACTGAAACATTTTGAGCTGAACCTGATTGAGAAAACCTTTTATTAAATAATGCCATTATTGATTATCTTTTATTCTAGTTTCTAACTCCAACATTTTTTCCCTTCCTTCTATTTGTTTAATTCCATGAATGATGTAAGTTTCACTTTCATATTCTATTCTGTAAGTTGTTAAAATATCAACTCCTAAATTTCTAATATAAAAAACAACATCAGTTCTGTTTGTTTGTTCTTGTGATTCCTCTTTTCTGTTGCTTGATTTCCAATCTACTTTTGCCCACAATGTGTAAATCAAAGCATATGTTTTTGATTCCTCTCCATACTTGTTTCTTGTATAGGAAGGCTCTAAAATTTTTATTCTTCTGTCTAGTTGTCCGATGCTTAGCATACCTGAACTTTATATTGGTTCAATAAATATTGACTTGACAATGGAAGTTCTGTGGCGGTCCTTCCTGTGATAACTGTTTGTCTATTTTCATACCAATTTCCAATTGTAATCAAAACAGCTTGTCTTATTCCTTCAGGAACATCTGATGAACTTGTTCCATAACCTACCGTATATTTTACCTCTATAGCGTTAATTCTATCAGCTAAGTTTGGAAATGATTGATTTGGTTTTAATCCTATTCTTGCAGGTTGAGAAACTTCATCTAATAAATAAACTGTTCCCGCTAAAGTTTGTAATGAATCATTTGTATCATAATATTTTATGTGAGTAATTGATGAAACAGGACTTTTGTATAGTGTGTTTATATCAGACCATTTGTCTGCATATTGAGTGACTAAAGTATCAAGAAAATATCTATTTGTGTAAATCTCACAAGATTGAGTTGCGGCTTTAATTAGATTATCAATCAAAGTGTCATCAGCTGTTGTGTCAACTTTCAAAAAATCTTTTGCTTCAGCTGTTGTGAATAAAGGATTTGTTGCTAAAGTATTTTCTTTTAAACTTCTATACATTTTTATTGTTTTAAAAAAAAGGAGCTGGCTAATAAAAACCAGCCCCTTTTAAAGTTATATAATTAAATTATGCTTCAATTATTTTGTGGAAAGTTGAAGCTTGAACAGCAGCAGCATCAACTAATGATGTTATCACCATTCTTGGAACTCCAACTCCAGAATAAGTGTAAGGATCAAAAAGAATGTCAAGACCTCCAAATTGAGCAATGTGAACTTTTCTGAAATCTCCAAATAAAGTTGCTTCTTTACCAGCAGTTCCATCATTGTTTAAGTTAGATGTAATGAATCCAAAATATCCATTTAATCTCTTGTCAGCGTTATCCCAGATAGCAGAAACATTTGAAACTTGAGCCAGTCCTTTTACAGCACTATAAGCAGCAGTGTTCATTATGTAAGCCATTCTCGCACCTTCTAAAGCAACATTAGCATCTAAAGTATCAGTTTCTAATTTTAAAACATTAGCAGCAGATAATGCAGAAGTTGCAGATGAAGTAGCGTCAGCTAATAAAGAAGCTGGAGCGTTAGTAACATCAGCAGCAGAAAGGAAAGCAGATTCCATAGTTGCAGCAATATTAGCAGCCATATTTCTTTGTAAAGCAGCTTCAATAGAAGTATTTTGAACTAATGACTCTTGTGATATGTTTACAATAGAAATTAATTTCTTTGGAGAAAGTGTTACATTAGTTGTAGCACCTGTTCCATCAGCCTCAGTCCCGCCTGTTTCTGGTTGGAAAGCTGAAGTTATTCCTGAAACAACAGGAAACTTCATGTTGTTTATTCCAGAGTAGAAGTTTGCACCAGCTGAAGCTAAAACTAAGTTTGCTTCTAATTGGTCAGTAAAAGACATTGTTTCAACAGAGTTTTGGTTAGTTGTATCAACATAGTCTTGCGCTCTTGTTAAAACAGATGAAGGTATTCCAATTCCCTTAACATTTCCACCTGTGTATCTGCACTCATTTATTGCTTCCTCATGAGCTTCTTTTACAACTCCTTCTAATTTACCATTATAAGCTTGCTTCATAGCGTCTTGGAATCTGAATTTCTTTAAATCTTTGTCAACTTTGTTTTCAACTTTGATTCCTGAAACTTTAGCAGCACTTCTTAAGCTAGCCTCTATTTTTTCAGCTCTTTCAATTTTTACATCAACTTCATCAATCTTTGAAAGGATTGAATCCATCTCAGTGTTTTCTTCAGAAGTCAAATCTCTTTCTTCAGCTTTGCAAGTTTCTTTGATAACTTCAAGCTTAGAAATGTAATCAGACCTCATTTCTTTTAATTCAATACTTGATTTCATTTTTCTTATTTATTTATATTATACAATTATTTTTTTCGCTTTATCAATTCAATTTTTAGTTTAGCCAGCGACCTCTTAACTAAATCATTTTCTTCCTCTTGTTTTTTCTGTGATTCTTTATAAGTTTGCAATCCTCTTTGAGCAATTACTAAATCAGAACTTGCTTCAGAATAGGCTGGATATGTTACACTAGAAATATCATACAACCTGTTTATTTTTGTGATTGTTCTGATGTCCCTTCCTTCTGCATCTGTGGTCCAAGAATCCCCACCTTCAGCAATTGTGAAAGCAAATGAGGATTGACTAATGTTTCCATTTTTTAGATTGATTGCCAAATCTTTTCCATAAGAAGTTTCAGGAATGTTGAATTGGTATCTTAAACCCTTTTCATCAACAGAAAGCATTAAGTTTCCTTCTCCATTCTTTGAACGAGCAAGAATCAAATTCGGATCATGATTTATTAAAGCTCTAACATCAGAAGCCATGATTGTTTCATTTGTTATTGCTTCTGGAGCAATATACTCATAAAACCCACCAAGATTTTCTGAACGACTGTTAAATATTGAACCATAACCAACAACAACTTCCTTGTCGTTTTCATCTTTCTCAACTCTTGTTTCTATATTGTAAACTCTTTTTTCCATATTATTATCAAATTTTTTGTCCCAAATATTTTTTATTTTTCTTTCTTCTTCTTTTTGATATGTGTTCATTTCTGGTTTTCCCATAACTTTCAAAGCTTCCTCATGATTTTCAAAAGGCATGTAAACCTCTTTATCATCTAAAAAATGAATGTGAAAAGAAGGCTCCCCCCCCAACTCTTCAGCCATTTTTTCAGCTTCTTCTTTTGTATCAAATAAAGGTAGGTCAATTACAAAAGTCATTGAACCAACTTTTTTTCTCAAATTTTTATCTTCTTCCATTGCCAAAACAACAGGGTGTTTTGAAGGCAATAAATCTGTGTCATGTTTCCCACTTCTAAATTTTCCTTTCTTTAATGCATATAAAAAACTATTCACTCTAGCAAGTGCCCACTGTTCTGGACTTGAAACACTAGGCCTCACTGAACTTGGGTTTGTGTTATATGCACCCACTCCTCTATCAAATACAGTTTCTAATGTCTTATAATTTACTTTTCCATTCCAATCCAATGATAAGTCTTTAACTTCCTCATTGTGATCTTCTACCTTTTTTTCCAAAGCTTTTTCAATCTTTTCAGTAACTCTTTCTTCTTTTTCTTCCTTTTCTATTTGGTTTCTTTTCTTTGTAGACCAACTCATTCCAGCATCTCCACCCCATAATGCCCACGCTATTCTCCCAGCTGAAGGAAAACCATCTTCATCAGGTGTGAATCCCTCTCCTTGTTTATCAACTTCATGTCTTTGAAAATAAGCATACATTTTTTTAACTCTTTCAATGGTCAACTCATTGTTGATTATCATGTTTGCTGTTTTCAATCCAACCTCAGTTCCACCCCTTCCAAATTCTTCTCTCCATTCTTTTCCCTTGTTTGCTTCCTCAACCATTCCTTTTGTTGGAGTTAAATCAATATCTTCTAAATCCCTGTAATAATTTTCATTATCTTTCTCAGC
>CEOR01059704.1_pt1 | contig 13314 bp, 20 predicted proteins | sample 530661 | NCBI WGS metagenome assembly CEOR01 (sample SAMEA2620836, study PRJEB7988) | marine metagenome | biome: marine biome (ENVO:00000447); feature: deep chlorophyll maximum layer (ENVO:xxxxxxxx); material: "saline water (ENVO:00002010), including plankton (ENVO:xxxxxxxx)" | depth 65 m
AAACTGTTGTTAGCAGATTCATTGACACAGTAATAATTTGAAATAACTTGACAGATATATTTTTTATATTTGAAAATAACTTGAAAATTTCTATATTAATTTATGAATAAACTTACTAAATACAAGCCTAATCAACTACTAGCTGTAGAATTATACTCAACTAACCCTAGCATTAGCCAAAAAGAGATTGCAAGTAAGTGTCAAGTAGACATTAAGACTGTTAGGAATTGGCTTTCTAACCCTGAATTCATTGATCAGATTTACAAAAGATACATGGAAATTAGTGGTTTGGAGTTACCTGCTGTAATCAAGGCAATGTTGGAAGAAGCAAAGATGGGAAATGTACAAGCTGGTCGTTTAGTGTTAGAACATTATGGAAAATTAGAAAATAAGATTAAGGTTCAAGTAGAATCGCCTTTTGAGAAGTTTCTAAGAGCAGAGGATGCAGATTTTGTTGAAATTGACGATGAAGATAAGGGTTTTTTGGATGAAATTGCTGTTCAAGACGATCTTGACGATGTTGAGCTACCAACTAGAGACCCAAAGAATGATAATCCTGTTAAAAGAGCTAAATTAGAGGAAAAAAGGGTTAAAGAAGTTACAAAATACGCTATTGAGAAAGAAAAAGAGAGAATTTATCAACAAGAAGCCTATCAATTACGAAAAAGAGCTAAAAAAGTTGGCTTAGAGCTGTTACCTAGTGGTCGAACTAGTAAAGGAGCTAGAAAAAAGTGGTTGGAAGAGCTTGAAAGACTAGAAAAGGAGCAAAATGCCTAATAGAAAAGCAAAAGCAAGAAAAATGGCTAGAAAAAAGAGAGCACAGGCCATTAAAAAGTACAAAAGAGCAAAAAAAATGAAAAAAAAGCAAAATAAAGGTAAATATTAATATATTATAACTTACTAATATCCTTTTACAAGGATATTAGAGTTATATATATATAATATATATATATATATATAATATATAATATATATGGAAAATTTTAAAAAAAAATGGTTTAAATTTACAGATTATGTGCCTCATGCAGGTCAACATAAGCTACATTACCCTAAAAAAGATGCTAGATTCACTGTAGCAGTGTGTGGTAGACGTTGGGGTAAGTCAGTTTCAGCAGCTAAGGAGATTGAGTGTGTAATTACTCAGCCAAATAAGAGAGCATGGGTAGTTGCACCTACTTATCAGACTGCAGAGAAAGTTTTTAGAGAAGTTTGGCATACTTGCATTACAGAAAAGCAAATGCCTACAAGAAGAGCATCATATCGTGATATGTACATAGAATTTGAGTGGGGAAGCATATTTGAGGGCAAATCTGCAGATAATCCACCTAGTTTGGTTGGAGAAGGTCTAGATTTACTTGTTTTAGACGAAGCAGCTAAACAAAAGAAGAAAACTTGGGAGATGTATTTGAGGCCTACCCTATCTGATCGTAAAGGTAGAGCTATTTTTATAACAACTCCTGAAGGATACAACTGGGTTTATGAATTATACCTGAGAGGACAAGAAGATGAAGATTGGAACTCGTTTAACAGCCCATCGTGGGAAAACGAATATGCCTACCCTCCTGGAGAAAGCGATCCAGACTTGGTTGAGGCTAAGAGAAATATGGCTCAAGAGATTTACGACCAAGAATATGGAGCTTTATTCACAAGTTTTGCAGGCAGGGTTTATGAATTTGATAGGAATCTTGATGTGGGCAAGTATCCTTATAATCCAAATCTTCCTACATATTGCTCTATTGACTTTGGGTACAGGATGCCTGCTGTTGGATGGTTTCAAACGTATAAGGTCAATGGGGAAGACCACATCAACGTCATAGATGAGATAATTCATAAAACTAATATTAAAACAGATGAATTAGCAAAAATGGTAAAATCTAAGCCATATAATGTTGCTCAATACTTTGGTGACCCAGCAGGAAAACAAGTTTCTGGACAATCAGGCTTGGGAGATACAGAAATATTTCGTAGATTAGGCATAGTAATTAGGTCTCGAAGAGACAAAGTTAGTACAAAGATTGAGTCTGGTATCTCTCACATTAGAAGATTTATAAAGAATGCGAATGGAGATAGATTTATCCATGTAGACGAAAAATGTTTAGGGATAACAGAAGATTTTGAAAACTACAGATATCCAGAACATACAGAAGGAACTTTATTGAAAGAATTGCCAATTAAAGATGGATATCACGACCATGGTATGGATATGGTTAGGTATTTCTTTATTAATAGATTTCCAATACCTCAAGCAAAAATTAGATTAGGGAGTAGATAATGAATTTCAACGCAGAACAATTAATAAGACAATCTATAAGTGATTTCATTAGTGATAAATCTAGGCATAGAAGAAGATATGTAGAGAAATTGATAGATTATTATACTGGAACTAATGCAGAAGGATATATTATAGATTATTTTAATACTGGTTCATTCCAAGAGATACCAAGGTATCATATGAATATAACTAGAAAATTTATAGATAAAATGTCTAGAATATATACAGCTCCTCCTGAAAGAAAGCTAAATAATAAATCAAAAACAAAAGAATACTCAAGTTTAACTAGATATAAGGATACTAGGTTAAAGCATGTCGAGAAAATGACGAATTTAATTGGAACTATTGCTACTTATGTATATGTTGAAGAGAAACCTGATGGTTTGTGCCTTGAACATCGACCTATTTATTACTTTGACGTATTTTTTGATGAAACTAATCCTTATGAACCAATATCTATTGTTTACCCTATGTTAAAATCATCAGATTCTCCTAATTATCAAACTATTGGAGATTATGATTATTGCTATTGGGATAATGAGGTAAAAATAACTTATGATGGTAATGGAAAGATAAAAGAAGAGGTTGAGCACAATTTAGGTGTATTGCCATTTGTCTTTACTAGAGATATTGAGCAAATAGATGATTTTTTTGCAGAAGGAGCATCAGACATAGTTGATGTGAACGAGCATTTAAATATTATATTCACAGAGGCTTGTCTAGGATTAAGATTCCAGATGTTTGGACAGCCTTGGGCCAGTGGAGTCTATGATGACGACCCTCTTGCAAGGATGGGTTCAGATACCATAATTAATCTTCCTCAGGATGGTAAATTTGGCATAGAGTCCCCCCAAGGTGACCTAAGCAAAGTAATTGAGTTTGTAAAATTTCAAATAGAGATGTTAGCACAATCTAGGCATATGTATGTCAATTTTGATAGCAATCAAGATCGACCATCTTCTGGATTAGCGTTAAAAATAAAAGATTTTGATAGAATGGAAGATTATCACGATGATATTGATAGATGGAGAAATTATGAGCATGATTTCTTTTATGTAGAGAAAGTATTAGCATCTAATTTTGGCATAGATTTAGGAGATAGCTTAATTATTGACTTTAAAGAGCCAGAATACCCAAGATCAGTTGGAGAGCAAATACAAAAAGATGAGTGGATGCTATCAAAAGGGTACATAACAGATGAAGAAATACTTATGAGAGAAAAAGGCGACATATCTCTAGAAGAGGCAAAAAGAATATTGAAGCAAAATAGAGATTCTATGCCTGATAAAGAAGAGGAGGTTATGGATGGCGAAGTTCAAGGGTAAGTCAGTAAGACTTAATAAGCCTTCTAGAATTAGAAAAGGACAGCCTGGATATGGTAGAAAGAAATTCCAAGTATTTGTAAAGGCTGGTAGTAGAGTAAAAAGGGTAACCTTTGGCGACCCTAATATGAGGATAAAAAAGTCTAGCCCAGCTAGAAGAAAATCATTTAGAGCTAGGCATAAATGTTCTAGTCCTGGCCCAAAAACTAAAGCAAGATATTGGTCTTGTAAAAAATGGTAAGGAGGTACTATGCGTAAAAAAGGTAAAAAAGTTAGTTGGAGTTATGGTGGCAAAAGATATTCTGGTACATTAATACCATCAAGAGAAACCAAGACTCATAGATTTGCAAGAACAGCAAATGGCAAGATTAAAAAAATAAGAAAAAGAAAAAAGTGAGCAAAGTAATTTCATGTCCAGGTTGGATTAAAAATTGATATACAGAAAAGGTAAAACTAAAAAACATGCTGATAAGATTATCAATAAATGGACTAATAAATGGTTACAGAATGTAGTTAAGGAAATAAAGGCAGATATCTTAAATAGCTTTGACAAAGAGGCTCACTCTGATAGGCCACAAGGAAAATGGGCACAACTAAAACCAAGTACAAATAAATGGAGAAGATGGAGTGGCTTCCCTGAGAAACATCCAATTTTATATAATACAGGTAAAATTAGAAATGACATTGAAGTAGTTTACGAGGTAGATGGTCAAGAGATGAAAGTCCCTATGGGTAAACGTAACAAAATGAAGCTTGGAGTAGTAAAGGTAATTACTAATAACGAATATTCTGAACTATTAAATAGAGGGCAGACAGGTTATAAAAAAGGTGGATTGCAAACTATAAAAGCGAGAAGACATTTGGAAATACCAAGAAAATTTCTTAATATGGAGAATAGAATGAAGTTAACTAATTTCAATTTCTATTTCAGTAGTATGCTAGATGAGTTAAGAGCTAAAGTATACAAAACAAGATAAGGAGATATCTTATGAGCAAGAAAGATGACCTCACAAAAAATGACATAGTAAAACTTCTAACTATGTTTACAGTAGAAATATCAAAATTAGACGAAAAGCTAGATGAGCTAATTGATAGTGTTACAATTGACGATCTTCCAGATGAACTAGATGTTGAGAATCGTTATGGAGACGACATACCATTCCCAGTTGAGACTTTAGCAGAAATGGGTAAGTATTTAGGCAAAGTCCCATTTTTCTTAGGTATCACTTAATATTTGCATATATACATCTGCATGTTGTATCTTATCTAGTATAAAATACAACAAGGAGTATGACAGATGTCAGAAGAAACAAAAAGCCAGGAGGCTACACCCCAAAGCAACGAGCAGTCAGCTCAACCTACCCAATCAGATGATAGCGTAGATTATAAATCTCTTTACTTAGAAGAAGTTAACAATGCTAAGAAACTTCGTAAAAGAGCGCAGGAATCAGAAGCAACAATATCAGAGTTTAAGAAGAATCAAGAAACTGATAAAGTTAGGCGACTAAAGGAACAAGAAAAATTCAAAGAACTTTCTGAAAATTTACAAAGCCAACTAGATGACGTTAGCCCATATAAAGAAAAATGGGAAAATTATGAGTCTTCTCGTAGAGAATCGTTGTTATCAAAGCTGCCAGAAGAGGATAGAGAGTCTTTGGCCAATGAAAGCCTAAAGACATTAGAGTATATTACTAATAAACTAGCTAAAAATGTAGCATCTAGTCCTGCTCCTGTATCTGGAGCAAGTAGGAATATGAAAGAGATTCCAAATAATCCATTTGATGGAAAACTAGAAAAGCAAGATATACAAAGAAATTGGCAGGGTATATTAGATCAGTATACTAGTAATCATAAAAAGAAAACAACATAATTAAAAGAATAGGAGAAATTTATGGGACTTTATAGCTCAGTCGTTCAAGATTCTTATTCCAGTGGTACAGAAAATAGTGTATTTATACCTGAACTCTGGAGTGATGCTATACGATCGACATTTAAGAAAAACTTAGTGCTAGGTGCACTTGCAAATGACTATTCATCATTGGTTGCAGGTAGTGGAGATAAAATTCATATACCTACATTCGCTGATGTAGCAGATGCAGCTGAAAAAACACAATATGATGCAGTTAGTTATGCAAATAATACTGAAGTTGAAATCACAATGGATGTAAACCAGCATTACTATACTGCAGCTATGATTGAAGATATGGCTAAAGTTCAATCTAGCTCAGACCTAATGGCAGGATATGCAGATTCAATTGGCTACAAACTAGCTTTACACATCGAAGATGCACTAGCTGCAAAACTATCATCTACAACTAGAGCAATTAATCTAGATAATGGAAATGGAGCAAGTGAAGATAGAGTTTTAACTAGAAGCAGAATCGTTGCAATAGTTAGACATCTATACAAAGTAGGCATGAACCCTGAAGATTGCGTACTTGTTCTATCAACTAGATTATATGCATCTTTATTTAATCTTGATGATTTTGTACATGCAGAGAAGATAGGTGGAGTTGCTAACTTCCCAACAGGAACAGTTGGTACAATTATGGGTATTCCTGTTATTGCAAGTCCAAGAATCCATCGTAATAAAATCAATTCAGCTGCAGTTGATGAATTAGGAGCAAATACAGATGATGATAACTATCCTGGTGGATTTTTAATTCACAAAGATGGTTTAATGGTTGCTTATAGTAAGTATCCTACATCTAATGCAGAATATGATATGGACTACATCGCACACAAAATGGTAACTGATGTTATCTATGGATGTGGATTACTACACGATGCTAGTGTAAATCAAGCTAGAGTCTTTGCTTTATATGAGCAGGGAGCAACAGCAGCAAACAACTGGACATAATAAGGACTTGTTTCTTATTTATTGTTAATCATAAGGGGGGAGGAAACTTCCCCCTTAAATAATTGGAGAAAAAAATGAGAGATATTAAGATTAAATTTACAGGCAAAGCACCATCAGGATTTGAATCAGGGATAGAAGATTTTTGTAGTGCTGTAGAATTAGAGTTATTTGAGAAATCTGGAGAATATAAATTAGAAGTTTTAGATAACCCTAATAAGAAATCTTCAAAGGCTAAAAAGTCAAAATAGATGAGTCAATTTAAAGTTGATATAAAAACTATTGTTGAAGAAACATTATATAGACTAGGGTGTTATAGTGATGATGCCCTAGTTATGGTATTAAGAACAGGACAAGCTGAGTCAGGCTATAGAGTATTACAACAAAATGGTGGAGGCCCAGCATTGTCATATTGGCAAGTAGAACCAGCTACTGCAAAAGACTGTGTAGACAATTATTTAAAATATAGAGAATCAAGGTATAATGCACTATTATCATTAGGTTATACTCCAAATAATATAGAGTATAGCTTACTTTCTAATATTGCTGTAGGTGCTGCTTTCTGTAGAATAAAATATTTAAGAGATAGAAAACCAATACCATCATGGGATGATGTAGAGGCTCAAGCTGCATATTGGAAAAGAGTATATAACACAGAACTAGGCAAAGGCACAATAGAGCATTTTATAAAGGCAAATGATGGATACTTTGAGACTTTACCTTCACAATAATCCAGGTTCAAGCCTATTAGGAACTATATCTGGATATACAATACACTTAGCAGATGTGCTAAGTCCAATATTAAGCTTCATTATATTAGTTGCAAGTACAATAACTGCAATTTCATTAGCATACATCCAATATAAAAGGGCAAGATCGTATGGCAAAAACACCAGTAAAAAGAGTAGTCGTAACACCAGATAAACACTTCCCATTAGCTGATCATGATGCTATAAGAGTGTTATGTAAGTCAATTGAAATAGTTAAACCAGATACTTATATAGATTTAGGAGACGTAGGAGAGTGGGAGAGTGCTTCTATGTGGAAGTGGAAGAAGAAAAAAAGACCTCCACTTGAATATCAAATGCCATCTATAGAACAAGATATAAAAGATGTTAATAAAGGAATGGACATTATAGATGAAGCTCTTGATAAAGTTAATTGTAAAGAAAGACATTTTTGTCAAGGTAATCACGATGCTTGGCTTGATAGGTTCAATGATGAGCATCCATATTTAAAATTATCTTTCAAGAATGCAATAGATTTAAAAGGTAGAGGATATAAATATCACGAAATGGGCAAGTACCTAAAAATGGGTAAGCTACATTTCTATCATGGACATCATTATGCTAGTATGCATCATGCTAGGAATCATCTAATGAAATTAGGTGTAAATATAATGTATGGACATCATCACGATTTACAACAAGCAAGTGTAACACATATGGATGGACAAAAAAGTGCCTGGAGCATAGGATGTCTAAAAGATATGTCTGACGAGGAGAACTCTTGGCTAGGCAATATGAAACATAACTGGTCACATGCATTTGCTATTGTAGATTTCTTTGAAAATGGTTACTTTACAGTACACGTTATTCAAATAATAAATGGCAAGACCTCTCTGTGGGGAGAGATTGTAGATGGGACTAAGTAATGGATTTCATGCTAATCTTAGAAACTTTTGGTTTACCTGTATTCATGGTTATAGCTTTAGGCCTATATGTACAGAAGCAGAACAAGTGGATACAAGAAACTCTAATGCAAGAACTAGAGGAGTCCCAGAATAGACTAGAAGGTATAATGATTAAATTAATAGATCAGCAGAAGTCTATGCAAACAGATAGTTTTCCTGAGCTACACAAAGAGTTAGCTAGATTAACAGGTAGCTATCAAGCGTTAGTTAATATTATAACAAAATTAAAGAAAAATTAATAAAGGAGATTATTATGTTAGAATCAGTTTTAGGAATGCTAGGTGAAAATTCAACAATGCTTGTAGGTGGAGGATCGACAGCTATTGTTTTATGGGTGTTAAAGAAAATACCTAATGAGCACATATGTGGCCTAGTAGAATCAGGTTGTGAGAACCTAGGTAAAGTAATGACTTTAGGTCTAGGTAAGTGGAGTATGACTAAGAAAGTATGGAACTCTACTATCGAACCTTGGTTTATTGATTTAGTAGACAATACTATTGGTGCAGCTGTAAGAGGTTTCATCAAAGGTCTAAGAAGTGATAATAAGTAAAGTAGTTACAAAAGTATTGCCTTTAGTTCTCAAAGCAGTTCTAAAGGCAATATCTAAAGATTTAAAGCCTATACAAGATTATGTTTTTGAGCCAAATGAATTAGACGAGAAATGCAAAGACCTTGAGTCAAGAATACAGGTATTAGAAGAGAGTTCTTTCAACCTAAGAAAAAAAGAGGGTAAGTGGTATGAAAAATAGAGATAGAGCTAAATTTTCATATATGAAAAAGCTTTCTTCTAATGACAATAAAAAAAACTATAAGTTATTATTAGAAGATAAACCATCTAAGAGTTTGCAAAAAATCAAGAGTAGTTCAGGTGAACCATCAAATAAAGAGCTAGTAGGAGTACCACTATCTATATCTGAAGATTTATTTTTAGTAGATTCTGATTTAGTTGTAACTGGTGAAACAAAATTAGAATCAGTATCAGTACCTACTCCAACCAATCCACAAGACGCAGTTAATAAAAAATATGTAGATGATAATCTAACTACAGGAGATATAACTGGCGTAACTATTACTACTGATTCTGGAGGAGGCTCTGCAGCCTCAGACACTGAAGGCTCTGCTGACTTTTCTATATTAGGGTCAAGTGGAGTAGGAGTTACGAATAGTGGTACAACTATCACTGCTGTAGCTGTGCCTGCAGAAATAGACCATGATAGTTTAAATAATTTTGTAGCTAATGAGCATATAGATTGGACTGCAGCAAGTGCAGGTACAATACATGCTACTAATTATTCTGCAGGAGCTTCTGCATTAAACGATTTATCAGATGTAACATATTCTAGTGGAGACTTAACTATAAGTAGTCTAGATAAAATAATTACAAGTGGTTCATTAGAAATAGACTCTGGTTCAAATATCGAACTTAATGCTGATGGTGGGAACATTACATTTAAAGATGATACTACAGAGTTATTTAAAGTACAAAGTGGTGGTGTAAGATTTCAAGACCAAGATGGTATCCTTTTTAATGTAGATGACTTAGATAAAATCTATGGAGATGGCGATGACATAGTTATTGCAAAAAACGATACTGATTTAATCTATATCAAGGATGATGAAGTACAAACAGCATTGCCTTTAAAGGTAAAAGAATCAGCAGCAGCTGTATCAGATACTGCAGCATATGGTCAAATATGGATTAAAAATAACACTCCTAATGAACTTGCTTTTACAGATGATGCAGGTACAGATATTACTGGAATAGGCAAATATATGTATGATATTCAATATGTTGGATATAACAGCTCATCAGCTGGAACATCATATCTTCCAATAAATGGATATATAATAGAACAAACAACTTTAACTAGTAGAAATGAATATCATGCTTTTGTAGCTCCATTTAATGGTACATTAGAAAAAATTATGTGGAGAAGTGAGATTGCACAAGATGGAACATTTAGAAATTTACTTTGGGAATCTACAAATGGAACAGAGGCTCCAGGAACTATTCATGGTAGATGGGATGTAGCTGTCGATGTAGCAGATGATACTACAGTAGAGTTTAATTACAATGACACTCCTACATCTGGTACAAATGTTCTTACTAAAGGAAGAATATATGCAATAGCAATAGACCCAGTAAGTGCTCCACAAGATACAAATGCTACAGTAGTATTTAAGTGGGATATAACGTCATAATAAGTATTATGAAAAACTAAATAATTATATTAAATTAATCTATAAAAAATGGAGATATAATGGCTAAATTAGCAGATCAAAAAATTGGAAATTCATATGGTGACCTAGTAACTGTTGAAGCTGATCCATTAAACTCTGGTATAAATGCTGGTCTGCAATATATTACAGATGGTAATAACGCTAGAAGTCCTTTGAGACTTTCATTAACTAAAGCTCAAGTAAAGCCATCAACTAATAGCTCAACTGCATTTGAAGTTAAAAATTCAAGTGGAGATTCATGTCTAACTGTTGATACTACTGATAAAAAAGTTACTGCTGGTGCTAATGCAGTAAATGTATTACATCAACAAGAAATATTTGGTTGGCAAGCAGCACATGACAATATAGATGCTAATGATTGGTATAGTATGTGTCATGGGGGGTTCTATCCATATGTCACAGATGCATCAGGTGGATATGCAACCTCAAGTAGTTTTGGTAACTTTTTTGGAGATGGAGACCAGCCAAATACTTACAATGGAAATGCTACAAGTGAGAATACTGTTTATAGAGGTCACTATAATAATGTAAATGCATGTAGACTATTTCATAAAATAAAATTAGATAGTGTAGTAATACATTATATAGGAAGATTTATACATGGCAGTGGAGATAACACTCTTCCAGTTTTTGAATGTAAATTAATGCAATATAACTCTATAGATAATTTTGGTGGAATGTCAGGTGGATTCAACAATGGTTCACTCATGGCTAGTCACTCAGGAACTTTAAATTGTTTATTTACAGAAAAAACTCAAATACTAACTATAGATGATGCTAATGTTGTTGAGACAGCACCAATTAGGGTGCTAGTTCCTTGTGTTAGATTGACAACAGTTGGCAATGTAGACTTGATGGTTAAGATGTATGTTAACTATCATATTGTTTAAATTTTAAAGGAGATAAAATGGCAAATAGACCTTATTATGGAAAATGGACAGGGAAAACAGAACTGTCTTATAATGGTGGCACTAGGACTGCCATTTCAGGTGGAGACTATAAAGAAGTCATCACAAAAGAAGTAGAGCTTAATAATGCAGATGGATTCTACGAATTATTTAATATAAATACAGAAATCACTGGTGGTTATAAAGCCTTAGCAGCTAATACTTATAGAGATTTCAATGCGTTGATGATAGAGAATATGTCAGAGGGTGCAATTGAACTTATCTATCACACTGGATCGTGGACTGCTGGTAGTGGAGACTCATATGATGCTGCATTATATTTAACAACTTATGTACCTGCAGGTGGACATACATTTATTGAGAATCCTAGAATAGTTGGATATGGAGCTGCCACATCTTCTATGAGTGGTGTAAGTGCTAATACTACATCTTTTGACCCAACACATATAGTTGATAGTGGTATTTATCTAAATGGTGCATCTTTGACTGCTGCATATACTAGCACAACTATGACTGTGAATGATACTGATGGTTTAATGCCAGGTGATATAATAGTTTTTAGTCCATTTACAGATGGAGATATAAATGATAGTTCAGGAGCACATACATTTGAAGTAGTAAGAATTATAAATATTGTAAATTCTACTCAAGCTACTATAGAAAGAGGATTATATGGAACAACTCCTTGTGCACATGACCATTCAGGTGTTAAGACTAAAAAGCTTTACTTCTGGGGAATCAATGAACATTGTGAACCTGCGTTTTTAGCAAGAAATGATTATACAGTAGTGGCTAGTACAGCAACTGATACTGGAGGAGCTATGGCAACTCTAACAACTGCTGCTGGTAATTTCTTAGATGCAGGGTTTCAACCAGGCATGTGGTTGTCTTTTTCTCCAAATGGCGTTGCATATAATGCAAGACTATCTTTAATAACTGAAGTCACTGCTACTACAATAACATTTCATAGATGGTCTGGTGGGACTGCTTTTGCTCATGGTGGCAACTATGCATTTGCTGCTGGATTTTGGTGTGGAACAGATGGTCATGGAAGATATAAAAGCAATGGACTTTTTGGTGCTAATTTTAGGTCTACTGATCATATACAAGGTTTAGTCCCAGGAGGACAATATTGTGACTTCCCTGTGCCTGTAGAGCAAAGACTTGGAATGAAAAATTTAACATCTAGAGATAAGAGTGGATTAACAGCATCTACACAATATGAGTTTACTTTAAACTTAGATGGCCAAAGAGAGCATATAGCATTTACAACAGATGCAAACAATTTAAACTTTGGTGGCTCAAATGGTATCTTATCTAAAATACAAACAGCCATAAATGACAAAGTAAAAGATGGTAATTTATATAGGAATGTATCTGTTACATTAGAAAATGGAGACATTGTATTTAGGAGCTTAATTGGTGGTGGTAGTTGGAATGGTAATCTTACTAATAGAGGAACTGACCACACTAATAGAACTGGAGCATCTCAAGTAGACTTGCAAGACTATAGTAGTGGTAATCAATTTATGGGTTCTGGAAGAATACCAGGTTCGCCATTACCTGCTACTAGTAATGATTTCCCAGACACTGAAAAATTACATCCAAAAACAGGTGAAGTATATAATGATGTTAGTAACATGCTAATAGATAGAGGGGATGGTACTCTTAGAAGGCAAAAAGGTGGGAGTGGTACTATAAACTATGAATCAGGCGCAGTGGACTTGAAAGGTCTTCCTGCTTGGAGTCAAGTTCAATCATATTATATAAGTGAGTCTGCACATTGTGGACAATTAGATACAGATACATCAAACTCTTGTAATGGTATTAAAAAAGTAGAGGCAAGATCAGTTAGTCCTATCGCAAATGCATTAGTAAGAGTTACATTGTTAGCTTAAAAGGAGAATAGTAATGGCTATATCAGCAGTATATTGCACAGCAACAGATATAAAAGATGTCTACCCTAACGTAGATGAATATGATACTAAGACTCCTATATATGGATGGGAGTCTACGCAAGT
>CEOR01058423.1_pt1 | contig 13038 bp, 12 predicted proteins | sample 530661 | NCBI WGS metagenome assembly CEOR01 (sample SAMEA2620836, study PRJEB7988) | marine metagenome | biome: marine biome (ENVO:00000447); feature: deep chlorophyll maximum layer (ENVO:xxxxxxxx); material: "saline water (ENVO:00002010), including plankton (ENVO:xxxxxxxx)" | depth 65 m
AAAAACTATAGCTAAAGTTGACGATTGGCCTGATGACAGTGGAGTAGAAGGATATAGAAGATGAAATGGATACTAGTAATAGGATCAATTATAGTAGTCTACATACTCTTTGCTCCGTTTGTAAAAGCACAAGATGTAACCGGTGAGGTAGAAATGAGAGCATCTATGCGTAACATGGTCTGTGCAAAAGATTTTGATTTTGCCCATAGGGATGTGACAGAAATACATGGAGAAGAAGTTATTTGGGAAGGTGCTGTAATTGACGGAAAGAAATTAGTAAGACTTTATATGAACAAAGAAAATGGCAAATGGACAATTTTTGAGTTATACCCTGATGGAAGTGGCTGTGCTGCCCACGGTGGAAACGAATCAATATTGAGGGAGGAAACAAGTGGCATCATCAACTGACGTAGATCCTGTAAAGATAGGAAAGTTAATACAGGCTGTAGAGACACTTTCAAAGGATGTGGAACGACTATCGAAACGATTAGATTCACTAGAGAGCCAGTTAGACAAGGGCAAAGGACTTTTTATAGGAGTTCTGTTAGTTGCCAGTGGAGCTGGTGCAGCAATATCAACATTAATGAATAAGTGGTTTTAGACAATGGCAAGATTACCTATTATAAAAAGATTACAACAAGGAGGAACTGCTACTGAAGATTTACCTGCACAAACAGGTGGAGCAGGAGCTTTTCCCGGTACAACAAATGTAGATGAAGAAGGTACAACATTTGTAAAACCTTTAAGTGGTGTTACTCCAGATCAAAAAGTAGGATTAACTACAGGAGAAAAATTAACCCCTCAACAAATGGCAATGCAAACGGGGGAAGAAATTGGAGATATTTCCGTAGCTACACAAACAGCAGCACCAACGGTAACGACAGGACAAGCTAGTACAACAGGATTAAATGTAGCTACACCTACAGCAACAGATGCTGTTGATTTTAAACAATCTGCAGATACTTACTCAGCATATGTAGATGAAAACTCTCCAACAGCAACTGCAGCACAAGGTAATTTATCGGCACAGTCTATAATTGGTGATCCTTCTACTATGGCCTATACAAATGCTATACAAGGAACAGTTTCAGAAGGCTCTCAAGCTACAGCTGCACAAGGAACAGTGTCTAATTTAAGTACAGTTAAAGGACAGCTGGAGTCTTTGTTTACAGCAATAAAAGAAGGAGAAGAGTTGCCTGCATGGGCTGCTCCTGCTGTACGTAAAGTAAATGCAATCATGCAACAAAGAGGGCTTGGTGCTTCTTCTATGGCAGCTGCTGCTATTACTCAAGCTGTATATGAATCTGCCATACCTATTGCTGCACAAGATGCTAAAACCTATGCCACTGTAGATTTACAAAATTTAAATAATCAACAACAGACTGCATTACAAAATGCTACAGTTTATGCTGCTATGGATAAGCAGAATTTAGATGCTCGTTTACAATCTGCCGTAAACAATGCTCGTTCATTTCTTTCTATAGATACTGCTAACTTGACAAATCAACAGCAATCAAATACAATAACTCATCAATTAGCTATGCAAAAGCTATTCAACGATCAAGCTGCAGAAAATGCTGAAAGACAGTTTAATGCTAAGTCTAACAATCAGGTTATGGAGTTCTTTTCTGAATTAGGCACACAAGTCGAAAATGCTAACATGACTAGAGAAGCTGCTATGAGACAGTTTAATGCAGATCAAGCTAATGCTACAGGAAGATTTGTAGCACAAATGGAAGACTCAAGACAAAAGTTTAATGCAAACATGTCTGTACAAATAGATCAAAGTAATGCTGATTGGAGAAGAAACATAAATACAGCTAACACTTCTTTAATCAACGAAACAAATAGAGTAAATGCACAAAACTTATTAGGGCTGTCAACTCATGCACAAAATCAGTTGTGGCAAAGATATAGAGATGAAGCATCTTGGGTTTTACAAAAAGCAGAGTCTGCAGCTGGAAGAGCCCATGCTTATGCTATGACTTCTCAGCAGAATGAATTTTCAAGAGATACGTATGAACAAGAGTTTAAAGATAATACTTATGCTGAAATGGGAAAAACAGTTTTGTATAAAGTATTTGGTTTAATTTAAGGAGATAAAATATGAGTGCACTTTCAGATTTATGGCATGGCATAAGAAGTGGTTTTGATATTAATAAAATGAAAAGAGATCCATTAGGAGCTGCCGGCAAGATTGCAATGATTTATGGTATAGGTAGTACAGCATATGGAGCTTTTGATCCTGCAGGTGCTAAAAAAGTTGGTGATTGGATGAGAGGTGGATTTGGATTATACCCTAATAATTTACAATCTGCTACATATCAGAATTATCAAAAATCTGTAGGACAAGGATTTCTTGAAAGAACAGTAAAAGGAGTGGGAGGATTTCTTGCAAGTCCTTTTGAATTTGGTAGAGATTTAAGAGGATGGTACAACGGGAAGTTGTCTTGGACTAATGTTAAAGATAGAAATTTTGGTTGGCTTAATACCCAAACTGCAGCAGATACTGCATCAAGAATACTAGCAGGTAGAGGCTCTGGAGAAAGAGGAGTTCCAAGTTATAAAAAAGTTGCCCACAGAGATTTTAGAGGAAATGTATTTCCTACCCAATCGGCTAATATATCAAACTTTGGAGCAGGTCAAACCAGTGCTTATAAACCCGGAGGATACTCTCAAGGTCTTATAACAGCAGGTATAACTCCTGAAACTTTAGCTATGCTGGGTTATAGGGCTGGACAAGTAGCTGGATCTGGAGGACAAACTGTAGATTTAGAAGACGTAGCACCTATTAAAACAACATTAACATCAGCAATAGGATAAAAACATGTTATTAAAACCAAAAAAAGAAGGAGACATGCCTCCAGAACAAGGCTCTATAGAAGCTTTAGATCCTTTTGATCACCCTGTACCCGGACAGTCTTTAACAGATGAACCCGGTAAATGGTCTTTTGAAAAACCTCCAGAGTTTGTTGACGTAGACGAAGCTGTAGCCTATGTAGTAGATAAAATAGAGAATAGCAATGGGGGTAAAGAGGAATTACAAAAACATATGTTAGCTGGTATACCTATAGAAAGTATTGTAAACACTATAGCTTTTACAGGATTTACAGATGGGCAGTGGAATCCTGACGTAGCAGAATTAATAAAATTACCTTTATCAGCCTATTTTATGATGATGGCACAAGAAGAAAACATTCCAGCTATTATGTTTAATAAAGATCCATCAGAAGATCAAGGTATAACTGATGAGCAGGTATTGGCAGGTATGCAAGAAAGCAATCCTGAAGCTTTTGCTCATTTACAGCAACAAGCAGCTATGATGCCAATGGAAGAAGAACCTATGCCAGAAGGATTTTTAGCTATGCCTCCACAAGAAGAGCTTATGGAGTTAGAAGAACAACCAGTAATTGAAGGGGAGGGAATGATATAATGCCTATATCTCCATTTTTAGCTTTTACTAGAGGTGCTTTTGAAGGATATAATTTAATATCGGAAGAAGAAAGAGCCTCTAAAGCTGCAGAAAATTTAGAAAGATATAAAAAATCTTTAGAGCCTGATACAACACGTTATTTTCAAGCTATGGGATCTAATGGTTTGGTTAAATTATTTCCATTAGCTGACGCAGGAGATTATACAGAAACGGAACTTCTTAGATTTGATATGAATACAATTAGTGAACAGTTAATACCAGAGAATAGAATATATATAGATCCTTATGGCATTACAAGAAATATAGATGACGATCCTGTTTTATCAAACAATGTAGATAAACGAGTTCGTTCCTATATGAGAGCATGGTTCGATGCAAATACTATTGAAAAAGGAGGTGAAAAAAATAAGTATACACAGTTGCCTTATGATTGGCAAAATGAGGCTTTTTTTCAACATCCTTATTATGGTACAATGTTTACTGATATAGTAATGAATGGTATGTACAAAGATTTACCTCCACCACCTAATAACAATGCTGTTCCAGTTGTATCTATGGATGACAATAAAAATATAAATGGTGCATTTGCTACTTACAGCAATGAAACTATAGGGCCAGCATATAATAGAACTACCCAACAGTATGAAAACATGACTCCAGATGTATTTAATAATACATTGGTTAAAAAATTTAATAAAATGAGAGGAGCACCTTCTACAGCTGCTAATTATACTGCTGAGTTTGGTCTTAATGCAATTCGTTTACACAATGCTCCTGTAATGACAATGGATATTACGGAACAAGACTATCTGCAAAATACATTTGGGTTTCTTCTTGGTCCTAATGAACAAGTTACTTATGGCCATCTTATGCATGCATTTGTTAATCAACGTGTTCCTGATAATAGAATGTTGCAAATATTTAACAATTCTTTACGAACATACAATGATCAAGTTGGTGAGGCACACAAAATATCTAACAAAGATATATTTAAAGCTTTTCAATTATCATCACCTGTTAGAGCAGAACATCATGGTGCCTCTGGCAGAATAGTTTATGATGATGCTGCTAGTTATATTCAACAGCATTTTGAAATAAATTTAGAACAATTAGCAGTAAGGTCCGGTGCAGGAAAAAGTGTTGTAGAAACTGTAGCTTATATGAAAAATAATTTAGCAGATTTTGAAGAAGACAATGGGTATTTTCCTCCTATTAGTAAACTTTTATCAGGACCTTTAAGTTTTCTTTCTGGTATATCAAAAGCACCGGGTGGTGCAGATTTAGTTTCTCAAACTATGTCTTTATTTACCAGTGTAGGTGAAAATTTAGGGATAAGACAAGATTCAAAAATATCAGACAAAATGACTCGTTTAGCTAAGGCTGCTCAGTTAGAGACTCAAGGTTTGACTGGAGATAACCTTGGTGAAAAAGCAATATTGACAGCAGCAGCTACAGCAGCTAGACATGAATATTATAAGTATATGTTAGCTTATCAACTTGCTGTAGCTATACAAGGTGGTACCGGTGGTAGAACCGTGTCCGACCAAGACGTAGAAAATATGTTAAATGCTATAGGTGATAGACTGTTTGCTAATGGAAGAGTACAAGTAGCTGTACTAAATACTATTGAAAAATTTGCTCAAGATATTGTGGATAAAAACCAATATTGGTCTAACTCTAAGATGGGTATAGATTATGCCTATGCTGCAGATGCAATGGATAGATTTATGTATGGAGGTGTGTCTGTAAATACAGAATATGGTACAGCTCGTACAGAATATGCAGGAGCAATGCTTTCAAATGAAATAAATAAAGTTGGTGAAGAGGAACTTTTACCTGAAATAGCAGGTCTTAGAGATAATATTTTAAATGATGCTTTAATAGCTAAAGGTATTATTAAACCTGATGAAATTATTAGCTACAGAAGGGGAGTAGATTTTAATTTAAATTTAGAACATCATATGAAAGTTAATGATTTTTTAACTAAAGACCAGTATGGAATGCTTGTAGATAGGCATTACTCTGGTAATAAACAAGCTCAACAGCAATATAAATCAGATAGGGCTTATGAAAATTACGTAAAAACCCATAAGGCATATAACGAAAATTAAAGGAATTAAAATGGCTGAAGAACAAATAATAACTGATGCTGACAATCAAGAAATACGTAAAGATGACAGTGGTGTTAAAGATAAAGTCCTTGTAGGCAACCCTCTAGAAGGATTTAGATGGGTAGACCAATCTGAATATAGTTTTACAGGAGTTGAAGAAGGATTGCCTGTATCTTCAAGTGGAATTACTTCATCTCTTCCCGGGCAGCCGGCTTACATTCCTCCAAGAGATCCTGTATTTGGACCTAATGTTCCGTTACAAAGAGCACAAAAAATGGCTTTAGAAGATCCTGATGTTGCTACAAGAATGTTTTCTTCTCCAGAAATTATAGCACAAGTTGAAGAGGCTGAAAAACAAAGGCTGCAAAGATTAGAGACTGCAGAAGAATTTTTAGAAACTATAACTTCTAAAAAAGATTACGATTTGTATCTTCCAGAAGAAATACCTGAAAATTTTCTTAAAGATGAAAATGGAGAAATTAAATATAAAACTGTTATAATAGAACATCCTTGGAAAGGAACAAAAACTGCAGTTAAGGAACCTTTATTTAAAAGAGTAACTTTTAGACATTATTTAGGATCTGCAGGAACAAGTGAATTAGGATCTCCTGAAAAAGGAGAAACTGTTGTATTAGAAGGTATAACAAGATCTGAAGCTATTAGAGCATCTCACCTTTACACAGATATTATGAAAAGACGAGGAACAACTAAACCTGTATGGGCTACAGGTAGATGGTGGGAACGTATTCCCGGATATACAGCAGAAGGTCCTTTAGGATTTATGAAACATCCAAAATCTGGAGAAACAGCTTCTTTTATGGAATTGTTGTATGGTACACCTATATTGGGAGATGTGGCAGCAGGGGTAACAGCTATTCCTCGTCTTATTACTGACACAGGTACTGTAAGTGCTTTAACTTGGGCTATGAATAAAGAAAAAGAATTTACAGATTGGATACGTACAGGAGGAGATGAAGAAGAATATTTTCATGAACAGGAAGTTTTAAACAAGCAATATTTGTGGTCAAGAAATGTTTCAGCAAGACAGATTAAATATATGTTAGACAAACCTGAAGCAGAAGGTTTAGATCTATACGTGCATCTATTAGGAGAAAATGTTGCATTTACTTTAGGTGCTTTAAGAGCTACAAGATTTTTAGGAAAATCTAAAACTTTTTATGCAGATATAAACAATGAAGTTTTTGAAAATTATAGGAAAGAAATTGTAGCCCGACTTAAAAAGGCTGGCATAAAACCTACACAAAAAAGAATTGATAAAGAAATGGATAAAATTTCTGCTACTGAATTTCATTTGGATGCCAATAAACTTATAAGAAATAAAATTTTACCAAATTATGCAGGAGAAAATGCTAGATCTGTAGACAAACTTAGATTAGCATATAATAATGCTAAATATAAAGTAGGTGCAAATCCGGGATTATTTGCAAGAGATGTGGGAGTTACAGAATTAACTTTTGCAGGAGGTCAGTTTCTTGGTATAGATCTATGGGGTGATGATGAAATGTTCGGTCAGTTAGCTCTAGGTTTAGGCTTTGCTGTATTTACTCCCGGTGCATTAGATTCAGCTATACGAACTGGCCAATGGCTTGGTCTTAAAGCTATTGACGTAGTAGATCAAGCCCATACTTTAATAGGCATGGACTGGCAATTTGGTCAAAAATTAATACAATCAATAGAAGGTACAGGAGACAGTGCTTTTTTACAAAGTATGTTAGTAAATGGTGAAATAAATAAAAAACAATATCAAAGTGGTTTAAAGTTTTTTCAAGCTTTATCACAAATGCCTGATAATTTTAGACAAAATGCCATAGCTTCTTTCAAAAGAACACAGAAAGTTAAAGGGGAATTAGAAAGTTATGTAAGATCTTTAACATCTGTAGGTGTAGATGGTACTGCTTTACAAAAAGGCCAAGGATTGGCAGACAGTAAATTTGGACAACAATTTGAAGTTGATCCAAGTTTACCAGATGAAGTTAATATTAAAAATGTTATAGATGATTTTAATGTAACATTAGGTGCAACATTAGATATAAAACTTTTAAGTTTAGCAGAATCTAAATTAATAGATCAAGCTCAAGCAGGATTAACTCTTGATTATAATTTTCTTATGCAAGCAAAAATGGCAGAAGATAAATTTAAAGCAGCTTCAAAATTAAATAGACTTCTAGATACGTTAGGTGCATCTTTTCCAAAAAATTTAATATCTGATGATTTACAAGCTTTTTTAAAAGAAGCTACAACTCAAGTCAATTCTGTATATGCTGAAACAGCAGAAAATATAAAAATATTGAAAAATATAGCAGGGTATCAGTTGGGAGCTGAATTTTCTAATAAGTCAAGAGACTTGGCTAGACTAGACCATTTAATAGACGGTTATCATAATCTTCGTCTATTAGAGTTAGAAGTTGACGGAAAACCTATTACTACAGAAGATATTAATAGAATAAGAAAAGAAGCAAGCAACGAAAAGTATATAATACGTAGAAATATTATTGCAGATGAAATGAAAAATTCTCATGCAGGTCCTGCAAACAGGTTTACTGCTTCTGAAAATAGTGCTGTACACTATGTTCAATCTTGGGAAGATGTAAAAGATATTGGCAGTCGAAAGTACAAAGATGCATTAGAAGATGTAGATGTAGTTTCAGAAGATGCCTACCCTCTTCTCAAAGAATTAGTTGAAGAAGCAAAAGCTACTCCGTCTGAAGTATTTATAGGTGCTAGTGCAGATGATGTAGGTACAGTATTAAATAATATAATAGATCCTTTGGTAAATAAAGAATTAGATAAATTTTATAGTCAATTTGTAGGTAAAGAAATAGAAGGAATAGAAGGAGGCTTTAAAAATGTTGATGAAGTTAGAAATTATTTTGAAGAAGAATATATATCTGCTTTTGGATCTTTAAATGGTTTAGAAAAATTTGAATCAATACAAAATTCATTACCTGCATTTGCTGATGAAATGGGAATAGCCATAGACGATTTTGGTTTAAAGCTTACAATGGATGATTTAGATCATCTTATACAAGGACTAAATAGCAGAATATTTAACGGAATAGCTAACTCTAATATACTTACACGATCTAATCCAGAATCTATGGCTCAAGTGAGAAAGTTAAATGCAATAAAAGGTAGATTGGATAGTGAATTAGCCGAAGGTGAAAACATAATAAAAACAGAATACAAAGCTAATTGGAAAAATTATAAACTTGCAAAAGAATTTTGGAAAAATAATGTTTCTCCTGTGTTGTATAATAATGATATTACTGATTGGGTAATGAAACTTAATTCACCAACTAGAAAAAAGATAACACCTAAAAATAGAACACAGTATGATCATGCCAACTCTTTATCAGGTAAAGGAAATAAAGATGGATTTTTAGACTATGTATGGAAATCTCTTCAAGATGATCCTGATAAAGCTATGGAAAATATAAATAAAACTTTTGGTGTTTGGGATGGCACAAATTTTGTTCCTGTAACTGATGATATGATTAGGCAGGCTGAAATAGGTCCTACAGGACAAGGAGCTGGTCGTTATTTAGGATATACTGCTGCTGAGTTAAAAACAATAAAACTGAGACGAGAAACTTTTGGAGCAAATCTCAATGATTATTATGTAGCAAGGTTTCAAGATGGTTTGGCTAAAGCAGGAGAAAAAGCTGGAATACCTTCTAGAGAATTAAGAAAATTAAAAGATGGTAGTGTAGATTACGACTATTACATAGGTGTTCTTGATGATGTTAGAAAAGGAGTAGTTGATCCAAAGACTAATCTAGCTAAAATGGCTTTAATAGCACAAAGAGATTTGTTTAAAGAAGCCCATATGATAGACAATTTAAATACAGATATTTTTAATTCAAAAAGAGCTTTACAATTAAGAAAAAAATTAGAAGCTGCTGATCTTACCGATACAAAAATAGCAAAAAAATTATACGATGCTGACACTGCTTTAAAAAATTCTAAAAATTCTCTAACAGATGTAGAAACTATTATAGCCCATCAAGAATTGATTCAAAATACTGTACAAAATATAACTGGCAAGTCAGTCAATGTAGATCAATTATTTAATCATCTTATATTAGAAGCAGCTGGTGAAAATAGAATAAAAGAATTAGAAGATTTTTTAGTTCGTGGAAAAGTGTCTGAAGAATTAAGAATGCCTACAGGTTCAGCAGGAACTACAACAGTAGGAAAAGGTTATACAACTATGACAGGAGGACAATTATCTCAAAAACAATTTGATGATGCTATGTCTAAAATTCTTGCTGCAGGAATTAGACGGGCTTCTACTACAGAAATTAGAGTAGGAAGTCCAACAGGAGTTGGTAGATTAGATTTAGGGCCTAATGTAATTGGTACTCGTATGGAAACAACTGTTGATTACATAAAGATGATGTCTATTTTAAAAGAAAATGAAAAAGCTTTAGCACCATATATAAATGTAAAAGCTATGGAAGTAATAGGTGCTATGGGCCAAATAATGGACCCCGGATCTGTATCTTCTATTGGTGTAAGTATTGCAAATCCACAAGCAGGACTAGCTAAATTTACCCCAGCATCTTGGATAAGTAGATTTTATGCAGCTCAATCAGGCAGAACATCTTATAGATATATAGGTGCTGAAGCTCTAGTGGCTGCTTTATTAAGAAATAAACATAACGTAACTTTAGCTTTACTTGAAAATAAAGGTGCTCAAGAAGCTTTAGCAAATATGCTTATTTCTGGAAAAGTACCCAGTAAAATAATAGGTTCTCCAGCTTATGCTTGGCTACCAAATTTAGTAGCTAGAACAGAACAACTATCAATGGGCATTGGAGAAACTATATACACAACTGTAATAGGAGGAAAACCTGAAGATGAACAAATGGAAGATTTAGGTATAGTAAATTAGAAAGCTCATATAAGAGCATATGACAAGAAGACTTCCAATAACCAACAACAAAGGAGGATAAAATGGAAGAAGTAAGTATGGTAAGTTATATTATGAGTAATTGGTTTTCATGGCTTGGTATGTTAGTAACTATCGTTGGCTGTGGAGCATTGATTGCTACTGTAACACCTAACAAATCTGATGATCGTATAGTACAATGGATACTTGACATCGTTAATTTTGTAGGAGCAAACGTAGGAAAGGCTAAGAACAACGATGGCTAATCCTTACGAAAAAAACAAAAAAAATAATAACACTAATAAAAGTGGGGTTTCTAATATAGGGGGAGACATGTCTTCCCCAACCCCTGTAACAGATGCAATGAACTTGGAATCATTACGTAAACCTTTAGAAGCTTTTGATGACAGCAAACAACCATTAAAGATGATGGGTGGTGGACACGTTAAAAAGTATGCTAGAGGTGGTGGTACAAGGCCGGTGAGGAGATAGAGTATGGCAAGAGGAACAGGTCCTAAACCTAATAAAATGTCTGATAGAAAAATTAAGTTAAAAAGAATTTATCCTGATAGACCTAGCTTAGTTGACTCTGGAAGTGATAGGCTAGGGATGTTAAGGCAAAGTCCTGTACGATATGAGCTTGTGCTAGATAAAAGTGGAGTAAATATTGTAGATTCTGAAACTAAAGAAAAAGTAGATCCTGTTACAGCTACAAAAATTACAGATGGTATACTTGCTACTCGATTAGCTAATGAAAAAATGGAAAGAATGAGAAGTTCTGATTACACAGGTATACCACGAGTATCTGGAACAGATGTAACTAATAGATTACGAAGACAAACCTTTCCAAATTATGTAAACAAACAAAATGTAAACCAACAAAATCGTTTTGTTCCTTTAGATATACGATCTGAACCTTTAGAAAGAATAGATGCTCCTGTACCTCTTGTAAATACAATGAGAAAACCTGTAAGACGTAGGAGTGCCTACGAAGATGATCCTAATTTTTATTCTTTAGGAGCTGACACTGAAGGTTATTTCTACATGGGAGGCCCTGTAAAAAAGAAAAAGAAGAAAAGAAAAATGGGACATGGTGGTAAGATGAAAAAGTATGCTAAAGGTGGAGGCATTCGTAAGCCTAATTACTCTTAACGTAATATCTTATATATGTCTCTTTCAAGCTGTACAGAATGATTGGACAAGTAGTTTAACAAAGCCACAATAACTTCTGTGTTTTGATATTGATCGTTCCACTTGTCCATCACCTCTTTAAACTCTTCCGGCTTGAGGCATTCGTGTTCTACAGCAACATGTCCTGCCTGTGTAAGCTTTACCGAAAAGTTAAACAAAATACTTTCATCTAGCTGTTTCATCTAATCTACCCAACCTATGAAATATATTCAATAACTGTGTTTGTTCGTTTTCATCTAAGGTATTTTTATTTAAATAAAAAGTTATTGCTTTTTTAATAAGTTTTATATCAGCTGTTGCTATAGCAGGCCTAAAACTTTTCATTATATATCTACCAACTCACACACTCCAGCTGTACAAGCTAATTCTTGAGAACCTTTAGTGTTATCTTCCTTCTCATAGTCTTGTAATTTTTGCCAATCAATTGAGGTTGGCATTTTTTTTACGAGTTTTTTATATTCTTTTTCATCTATATCTTGATAGGGAGCCTGTTGATATGTGTGGTCGGAGAAGGGAAGAAAGGAAACACCACTCAAGTACTGAAAGTTATTCCAGCACCATGCACCAACAGGCACCCACTCGTCTTCTTTTACCGAGATGGTAACAGAAGGTTTGTGCTCACACCAATGTTTTGCATAAGTCTTCCATATCTCTAGCTGTTCTATAGCAGTCATATCATGCCTGCACACAGAACCTTTTGGTGCCATCATAGGAAAAGAAAACACTGTTGTGTGATCTGGTTTTAAATAGTCTGGCTCGTTAGGTATACCAGATTCTTTCATAAATTCTGTAAGAGGATCTTTGTTATCTCCTCGTACTGTTCTAATATAATAAGGATTGTGTCTTGCATGTATGCCACTTGCACTGTCTACTAACTGACTAACAGTGCCAGATGGTTTAACACAAGTGATTGCTGTACTTTGGTTAATACCAAACTTCTCTGCCCAATATTTATTAGTTTCTACAGCAGATTTTCGTAAAGTTTCTAACCGTTTTTCTAAACCGTCTTCTTTACCATTCATCAACGAACTATCCATAATACCTGTAAGAGACACACCGAGTAACCTCTCTTCTTCGGTGTTGTTCTGCCATCTTTTTCTTAGGTATCCAAAATTAGTAAACGTAGATTGTACTGTACCAAGAAAAGTTGCAATCTGTATCTTCTTAGTTAGTGATTTCATAGTATCTGTAGATCGTACAACAACTTCTGTAAGATTACAAAATTGATTAGGTCGTAGTATAATCTCACTACAAGGATTTGTACCAAAATCCCAAGATGCATCTCTTCTACCATTCTCAGCAGCTTTTGCCTGTGCAGAAGATCTACTAAATATACCTCTCTCTCCAGATTTACTTTCATACAAGGACAGCCACTCTTTCATAAAGATACC